>Ga0335075_10002079_pt1 | contig 32513 bp, 33 predicted proteins | sample Lox_Sample_24_FD_206723 | JGI IMG/M metagenome (GOLD analysis project Ga0335075, IMG submission 206723) | Soil microbial communities from Loxahatchee National Wildlife Refuge, Florida, United States - Lox_Sample_2.4 | ecosystem: Environmental > Terrestrial > Soil > Wetlands | place: USA...
TGCGGCACTGGCCGCGGCGGTCTTTGACAACCGCGAGGCTAACCCGCGAACCTACGAACGCCGAGGGCCAGCCCCACCTTCGGCATCCATACTGACTAGTGCGAATACACGGGTGAGGCCGGCTGCGGCGGTATGATCTCTGCAGATGTCCGATGCGCCACGCCCAGAGCCGCTTCCGCCGCCGTCGACGGTGCCCCAGGTAACGGGGTCGGCGCTGGTTTCGCTGGGCGCGCTCAAGGAGCTCGCGCTTACGCTGGTGCACGCTCATCGCGCGCCTGATGCGGACCCACATCCGCAACCAGCGACCAACGGCAACTGACTCTTCGGGCCGCTGTCGCTGCTGGTCGCTCCCGCGGCTTGAGCGCCGCGGCGCGCGCCCGCTCTCGCGAAGCGCGCCGCGGGCTCCCGCGGGCGCGCGCCCGCTCTCGCGAAGCGCGCGGCGGGCTCCCGCGGGCTCGCACGAGCTCAGGCGGTCAGCCAGCGCGCGGGGTTCTCGACGAACACGGTGTGAAAGGCGGCGTCGTCCATGACGCCCTGCTCGCGCAGCGCGGGCAGGACCTCGTCGAAGACGAGCGTCATCGACCAGTTGCGGATCGCGCCGCTTGACTGGAAGGCCTCGGCGGCCTCGGGCGGGAACCAGTCGATGGTCGCGCAGAAGTCCTGGGAGATCATCAGCCGCTGCGCGTGGCCGCGGCGCAAGAGCTCGGCGGCGGTCGCGTTGCGCTTGTCGATCGGCAGGTAGAGCTCCAGGCCGTAGCGGTCGAGGCCGACGTACACGCCGCGCTGGATAAGCGCCTCGATGTAGTCGACGTCGTCGGTGTCGCCGCAGTGCGCGATCTGCACGCGCTCGAGCGGCACGCCCTCCTCCGCGAAGATGTCCACCTGGCGCGGGCCGGTGGCGATCGCGGGCATCGAGTGCGCCATGATCGGCGCGCCCGTGTGCACGCTCGCGCGCGCGACCGCGCGGTGGATCTTCTCGACGTTCTCGGTGACGCCGGCGGCGTCGGCGGCGCACTTCAGGAACGCGGCCTTGACGCCGGTCCCCTGGATCCCGTGCTCGATGTCCGCTACGAAGTGCTCGGCCATCGCGTCGATGTCGCGGTTGAGGAAGTAGTGGGGGAGAAAGTCATAGCTGTAGATGCCGGTGCAGGCGATCACGTGCATGCGGGCCTGCTCGGCGACGCGCTTCATGAAGCGCACGTCGCGCCCGCCGAACATCGCGGTGGGGTCGACGATGCTGCGCACGCCGCGCTGCTTGGCCGCGCCGAGCGCCGCGAGCGCCGCGTCGAGCTCGGCCTGCTCGTCATAGCGCCCGGGCCACTGCACGGCGACCGCCTCGTCGCGGAAGCGCAGGTGCTCGTGCACGAGCGTGACCGCCAGCTCCTGCGCGTCGACGGGCCCCTGCACGGTCTGAACGGTCGGCATCTGCTCTCTCCTGTGGTCTCGATTGCTGTGATTGAGAGGGGCGGCGTTCGGGCGGCGCGGTCGCCGGCGCGACGCGGATCGCGGCGAGCGTGCTTCAGCGCAGCGCCTCGCCCGAGCTGGCCTGCTCGCGCAGCTGCGTCTTGAGCACCTTGCCGCCGGGCTCGATCCCGCTCTGCTCGAACAGATTGCGCCCGCGCGGGAGCGCTGCGGTCACAACGACCTCCTCTCACTCGCCGTCGATCGGGAGCCTACCGGTCGCCGCGCACCGTCAAGCTCGTGGGCGCCACCGCGCTCAACGAACGCAAGCGCGTGCAGGTCACCAGCGACGGCCATGTCGTTCGCGGCTACGGGCGCGTCGTCACGACCGCGCGCGGCGCGCGCCGGCGTCCGGCCTTGCCGTCAGTCCGCGCAGTGACGGCTCGCGATCTGCTCGAGCGTGTTCTTGGTGCGCCTCGTGCTCGCGCCCAGCAGCTTCTCGATCGCGCCCAGGTCGAGCGCCGAGTCGAGCATCCCCCCGCTCGGCAGCCAGTACAGCTCGCGCTCGCCAAACGCCAGCGGGTCCTCGTCGCTCGCGAGCGAGAGCACCGCCTCCCTGAGCGCGGGCGCGGGCGAGGACCCGAGCAGCGACACCTGCAGTTTTCCGGTCGAGCACGCCACCCGCTCCGGCGCGAACGGCGCGTGCGCCGCGATCGCTCGGACTTCTGCATAGCTGCGGATGAACGTCGGCACCGCGTAGCCGAGCGCGCCCGCCAGGCGCTCTTCGATGCGCCCGGCGAGCAGCTCCGGGTCGGCCGCCCCGTCGTCCGGGCGCTCGTCGGCGAACATCACGTTGCCGCTCGCGCGGAACGTCGTCACCTCGGCGAAGCCCATCGCCCGGAAGTGCGAGCGCAGCTCGTCGTTGGTCAGCCGATGTCCGCCGACGTTCATGCCGCGCAGGAACGCCGCATAGCGCGCCACGCGGCGCCGCCGCGGCGGGCGCGGCCGGGGCTCACGCCGTCGCTGAAGCCGACACCCTCTCCGCGAGGATCTCCGCGAGGCGCGCCCGGTGGCGACTCGCGCCACCGAGCAGCGCCGAGTCGATCTGCGCGCGCTTGTACAGCCAGTGCACGTCCGCCTCCCACGTAAAGCCGATGCCGCCGTGCATCTGGATCGCGCCGTTCGTCACCTCGCGGCCCGCGTCCGAGGCGGCCGCCTTGGCCATCGCCGCCGCTTCCGCGAGTCCCTCCGGGTTCGCGTCCGCGCTCCACGCCGCCTGGGCGGTCGCCGAGCGCGCCCGCTCCGTGTCCAGCAGCATCTGCGCGCAGCGGTGCGAGACCGCCTGGAAGGCGCCGACCGGCACGCCGAACTGCTTGCGGTCCTTCACGTACTCGACCGTCATCTCGAGCGCCCGCTCGCACACCCCCACCAGCTCGGAGCTCACCGCCACGAGCGCGCGGCCGAGGCCCGGGCAGCCGTGCTCGAGCGCCTCGGGGTGGGTGGGCTCCCAATCCCCTGCGCTCACGCGGGCCGCCGAGCGGGTGGGATCGATCGCCTCGAGCGCGCTCACCTCCGCCTCATCCGGCGTCAGCAGGCGTCCCGAGCCGTCGTCTTCGACCAGCACGATCACGTCCGCCTCAGCGCCGCCCACCACCAGCTCCGCCGTGCCGTCCACCGCGCTCGCCAGCGCGCCGAGCGTCTCGCCCGAGGCCAGCCCCGGCAGCCAGCGCTCGCGCTGCTCGCTCGTGCCCGCCTGCTCGATCACGCACGCAGCCATCGCGCTGCCCAGGAACGGCACGGGCGCTACCGAGCGGCCGAGCTCCTCGCACAGGATCGACAGCTCGATCACGCCCAGCCCCTGGCCGCCGTGCTCCTCGGAGATCGCGATCCCGGGCCAGCCGAGCTCGCACAGCTCGCGCCACAGCGCCGCATCCGTCGTGCGCGCGGGCGGCTGGGATTCGACCATTTCGCGCACGCGCGCGAAGCTCGAGCGCTCCGCCAGCAGGTCGCGCGCGGTGCGCTGGATCTCGCGCTGGTCGTCCGTCAGGCCGAAGTCCATGAGCTACGAACGCCTCCCAGCGGAGCCCGAAGGGCGGAGCTCCTAATCGAGATCATCACGCTGCCACCTTCAACCTGGGCAGGCCCAGCACGCGCTCGGCCACGATGTTCTTGAGCACCTCCGTCGTGCCGCCCTCGATCGTGTTGCCGCGCGCGCGCATCAGCTCATAGCTCCAGATCGTGCCGCTCGTCAGCGCCTGCGGGCCGATCACGTCCGCCGCCAGCTGCGTCGCGCGCTGGTTCGTGTCCGACCACAGCCACTTCACCAGCGAGCCCTCCGGGCCGGGCTGGCCGTAGCGCTCGGCGTCCGTCAGGCCCTTCCACGCGAGCAGGCGGATCGTCTCGCAGCGGATGTGCAGCTCCGCGATCGCGTCCGCGTACAGCGAGTCCTCCAAGAGGCCCTTCTCGCCCGCCGCCGCGATCACGTCGTCGAGCAGCTGGCGCAGGCGGATCTGCAGCGCGAAGCCCAGGCCCGCGCGCTCGTTCATCAGCGTCGTCAGCGCCACCTTCCAGCCGTTGCCCACGCCGCCCACCACGTTCGCGTCCGCGATCCGCGCCTCCTCGATGAACAGCTCGTTGAACTCCGCCTCGCCCGTGATCTGGCGCAGCGGGCGCACCTGCACCGCCTCCTGCTCCATGTCCATCAGGAAGTACGTAAGGCCCTTGTGCTTGGGCACCTCCGAGTCCGTGCGCGCGACCAGCATGCACCACTTCGCGTACTGCGCGCCGCTCGTCCACACCTTCTGGCCGCTCACCACCCACTCGTCGCCGTCCTTCACCGCCCGCGTCTTCAACGACGCCAGGTCCGAGCCCGCCTCGGGCTCCGAGAAGCCCTGGCACCAGATCTCCTCCGCGGACAGGATCGGCGGCAAATAGCGCTCCTTCTGCTCGTTCGTGCCCCACACCATCAGCGTCGGGCCGCCCAGCAGCAGGCCCAGCGTGTTCGCCGCGAACGGCACCCGCGCGCGCCCCAGCTCCTCGAAGTAGATCGCCGACTCCGTCTGGCTCGCCCCGCGCCCGCCGTACTCCGTCGGCCACGCCGGCGCCGCCCAGCCCGCCTCGTACAGGCGTCGCTGCCAGTCGCGGCGGTACGCAAACTGCGCGTCATCGCCCGCGTCCGCCGGCGGTTTCGCGCCCGGCCGGTTCTCCGCCAGCCAGCCGCGCAGCTCGTCGCGGAACGCCGTCTCTTGCTCGTTGAACGTCAGGTCCATGCGCTCTCCGTCCCGCAGCCTACTGCAACACGGGTTGACAAGTGTCGCATAGGCCGTTTCCGCGCTACTCGCGCGGCGCGTAGCGGTGGTGGAGCATCAGCGCGTTGCCGTCCGGATCCGCGAAGAACGCCATATGGCACACGCCCGTGTCGAGCGTCTCGCCGTTGAACTGCACGCCGCGCTCCTCGAGCGCCGCGCGCGCCCGCTCCATGTCCTCGACGCGCAACGCGATCGCGTTCGGGTTAGCGCTGTGGGGGATGCCGTACTCGGTCGGATTGAACACGCTCAGCGTCACGTTGCCAGTCTCGAACTCCGCGTAGTTGCGCTCGGGTTTGTACGCCGAGCGGCGCAGGCCGAGCGTGTCGCCGTAGAACTCCATCGCCGCCTCCAGGTCGTGTGTGGGCACGCCCACGAAGTCCACCTCGGTGATCAGCTGCGCGGTGCTCGCCATCGCCTGCCTCCTCTGGTTGCCGATTCGGGCCTTCGATCCTACCTCGGCTAGCTCTCTCGCTCTCTCGCTCGCTCGCCGGCCAAAGCGCATCCCCGCATGCCTGCCCGCCGCGCGCGCCGCTAGATTCGAGTGCCGATGTCCACGACAGAGCAAGCGCTGCGCATCGCGCACCTGGACGCCGACGCCTTCTACGTCTCGATCGAGCTGCGCCGCCATCCCGAGCTGCGTGGACTGCCCGTGATCGTCGCCGGCTCGAGCCCGCGGGCGGTGGTCACCACGGCGAGCTACGAGGCGCGCCGCTTCGGCGTCGGCTCGGCGATGCCCGCCTCGCGCGCGCGGCGCCTATGCCCGCAGGCGGTCGTGCTGGCGCCCGACTTCGCCGCCTACCGCGAGGCCTCGCGGCAGGGCATGGACAGCGTGCGCGCGCACGTCGAGCGTGTCGAGGTCGTCGGGCTCGACGAGGCCTATCTCGACCTCGAGGGCCTGTTCTCGCCGCGCACCGCGATGCGCAGGCTCATCGCGCACATCCGGTCCCAGACCAACCTCACCTGCTCGGTCGGCATCGGGCCCAACAAGCTCGTCGCCAAGGTCGCATCCGACGCCGAGAAGCCCGCCGGGTTCGTCGTGCTCGACCGCACGCAGGCGTGCGCGCGCTTCGCCGGCGCGGCGCCCGGGCTCGTCCCCGGGATCGGGCCGAAGACCGCCGCGCGCCTCGCCGCCCTCGGCCTGACCACGCTCGGCGCGCTCGCGCGCGCCCCCGAGCAGCTGCTCGTCGAGCGCTTTGGCGCGAATCTCGGACGTGAGCTGCGAAGGCGCGCGCGCTTCGAACACGACGGACAGGTCGGCACGGCGCACAAGGTCGTCTCCGAGTCGCGCGAGCGCACCTTCGACACCGACCTCAGCGACCCCGCCGAGCTGCAAGCGCGGCTCGCGCGCATGGCCGAGGAGCTGTGCGAGAGCCTCACGCGCCGCCAGCGCGCCGGGCGCACGATCGCGATCAAGGTGCGTCTGGACGACTGGACCACGGTCACGCGCGCGCGCACCGTCGCCGAGCCCACCAGCGACGCCGCGCTCGTGCGCTCGGTCGCGCTGGAGCTGCTGCGCGACTACGCCCCGCCGCGACCCGTGCGCCTGCTCGGCGTGCGTGTCGCCGGTCTGCGGGCCGGGCGCGAACCGGACGGCGCCCACGGCGCCGAGCGCGGGCGCTCGGGCGGCGCGCACGGCGCGGAGCGCGCCGAGCGCATCCACGCGCGCGAGCGCGAGGACCAGCTCGCGCTGCCGCTATAGCGCCGCTTGCGAGCGCGCGCGTATACGATCGCCGCGTGACGCTCATCGACGTCGGCGAGGTCCAGCTGGACTACGAACGCAGCGGCGCCGGCCCGCCGCTGCTGATGATCGTCGGCATGAGCGGCAGCGCGCTCACCTGGGGCGAGCCGTTCCTCGAGCTGCTGCGCGCGGACTTCGAGGTGATCGTCTACGACCACCAGGGCGTCGGCGCGAGCAGCCGTCTCGAGGGCCCGATCACAACGCGCGAGATGGCCGCGCACGCGGCCGGGCTGCTCGCCGCGCTCGAGCTCGACAGCGCGCACGTGCTCGGGATTTCGATGGGCGGCATGATCGCGCAGGAGCTCGCGCTCGCGAGCCCCGAGCGGATCCGCACGCTCACGCTCGGCTGCACCTATTGCGGCGGCCCCAACAGCGTGCGCAGCGGCGAGGACCCGTGGCGGCGGATCGCCGAGGCGCGCGCCGCCGGCGACCGCCAGCTCGCGCTGCGCGCATCGTGGGAGAACAACGTCTCAGCCACGTTCGCCGCCGATCGGCGGGAGTTTCGCCGCTTCGCCGAGCGCGCCCTGCGCCGGCCGGTCGCGGTCGCAGTGATCGAGCGGCAGGGCCGCGCGGTGATCGCGCACGACACCTGTGAGCGTCTCGGCCGGATCGAGCTGCCGACGCTCGTCATCCACGGCAGCGAGGACCGGCTGCTGCCGCTCGCCAACGGGCGGATGATCGCCGAGCTGATCCCCGGCGCGCGCCTCGAGGTCTTCGACGGCGTCGGGCACCTGTTCTTCCTCGAGCGCCCCGAGCGCTCGGCCGCGTTGCTGCGCGAGCACGCCGCCGTACATGCCTGACGAGGCGCGCGCGCTCAACATCGCCACACCCGACGGCGTGCTGCTGTCCGGCGAGGAGTCCGGCGCGGGCACGCCCGTCGTGCTGCTCCACGGCCTCACCGCCACGCGCCGCTACGTCGTGCACGGCTCGCGCGCGCTCGAGCGCTCCGGGCATCGCGTGATCGCCTATGACGCCCGCGGGCACGGGCGCTCGACGCCGGCCGGCGGCTCCGGCGCCTACCGCTACGAGCGCCTTGCCGGCGACCTCGAAGCCGTGCTCGATGCGACCGGCGTGCAGCGCGCGGTGCTCGCGGGCGTCTCGATGGGCGCGCACACGATCGTGCGCTTCGCGCTCGAGCACCCCGAGCGCGTCGCAGCGCTCGCGATCATCACGCCCGCCTACGACCCCGGCATGCTCCGCGCGCACGCCGCGCTCGCCGGCTGGGACGCGCTCGCGCGCGGGCTGCGCGAAGGCGGCGTCGAGGGCTTCATTCGCGCCTACGACCTCGCGCAGCTGCCAGACGCGCTGCGCCCGACCGTCGAGACGGTGCTGCGCCAGCGCATGTCCGCCCATGAGCACCCCGACGCGGTCGCCGACGCGCTCGAAGCCGTGCCGCGCGCGCGCCCGTTCGGCGAGCTCGAGCAGCTCGCGACGATCGCCGTGCCGAGCGTCGTCGTCGGCAGCCGCGATCGGGCCGACCCACGCCACCCGCTCGCCGTCGCCGAGCGCTACGCCCGCACGATCCCCGGCGCGCAGCTGCTCGTCGAGGACGAGGGCCCGCCCGCCCGCTCGCCGCTCGCCTGGCAGGGAGGGCGCATTTCGAGCGTGATCGCCGAGCTCGCCGAGCGCGCGCAGCTCGGCTGAGCCGCCGGCGCGCCCGGAGGAGGCCGCCTGCGACACCGGCCGCGTTCGGCCGCATATACGTGATAACGTACGGTCGTATGCCGGTACGCGATTGGGACGGAACGAGCTATGACCGCGTATCCGCGACGATGGAGGCGCTCGGCCTCGAGGTGCTCGGGCGCTTGGCGCTGCGCGGCGATGAGACCGTGCTCGACGCCGGCTGCGGCTCGGGCCGCGTCACGCAGGCGCTGCGCGAGCGCCTCCCGCGCGGGCACGTGATCGCCGTCGACGAGTCCGCCTCGATGATCGCCGCCGCGCGCCGGCGGCTCGGCCCGGACGCTGACCTGCGGCTCGCCGACCTGCTCGAGCTCGAGCTCGAGCAGCCGGTGGACGCGATCCTCTCGACCGCCACCTTCCACTGGATCGCCGACCACGAGCGGCTGTTCGCCCGCCTGCGCGCCGCGCTGCGCCCTGGCGGGCGCCTGGTCGCGCAGTGCGGGGGAGAGGGCAACATCGACGTCCTGCGCGGCAAGGCGCGCGAGGTGCTCGCCCGCGAACCGTACGCGCGCCACTTCGCCGGCTGGCAGCCGCCGTGGAACTATGCCGGCGCGGAGCCCACGCGTGCGCGCCTGCGCGCCGCGGGCTTCGCCTCGGCCGAGTGCTCACTGACGCCCGCGCCGCGCGAGCCCGCTGCGCCGGGGGAGTTCCTCTCAACGATCGTGCTCGGCCCGCACGTGCAACGGCTTCCCCAGGACCTGCGCGAGCCGTTCATCGACGCGGTGCTCGCGCGCGCCGGCGAGCCGGTCATCGTCGACTACGTGCGCCTGAACATCGACGCCGTCGCCTGAGCGCCGCTCGCGCGCCCGCCCGCACCGTTCTCGGAGGCGCCCGTCAGCGCCGAGACGGTCGTCAGCGCCGCGTACCGGCCGCCGAGCTGCATGAGCTGCTCGTGAGTGCCGCGTTCGACGATCCGCCCGCGGTCGAGCACCAGGATCTGGTCCGCGTCGCGAACCGTGGACAGGCGATGGGCGATCGCGATCGTCGTGCGCCCGCGCGCGAGCTCATCCAGCGCCTGCTGCACCGCGCGCTCGGTCTCGTTGTCCAGCGAGGAGGTGGCCTCGTCGAGGATCAGCACCGGCGGGTTGCGCAGGATCGTGCGCGCGATCGCGATCCGCTGCTTCTCACCGCCCGAGAAGCGGTAGCCGCGCTCGCCCACCGGCGTGTCGTAACCGTCCGGCAGGGAGGCGATCAACTCGTGGATCTGCGCCGCGCGAGCCGCCTCTTCGATCTCCCCGTCGCTCGCGCGCGGGTTGGCGAAGCGCAGGTTCTCGCGGATCGACGCGTTGAACAGATAGGTCTCCTGCGAGACCAGCCCCACGGTCGCCGCCAGCGACTCCAGGGTCGCGTCGCGCACGTCCATGCCGTCGATCCGCACCGATCCCCGCTGGGGCTCATATAGCCGCGCCACCAGATAGGCGAGCGTCGTCTTGCCCGCGCCCGTCTCGCCCACCAGCGCCGTGCGCGTGCCCGCGGGGATCTCCGCGTCGATCTCCTGCAGCGTCCACGGCGCGTCGGGGCCGTAGCGAAACCACACGTCCGCGAAGCTCACCTCGCCCGTCACGTCACCGAAGGCGCGCGCGCCGGGGCGCTCCACGATGTCGATCGGCACGTCCAGGTACTCGAAGATCCTCCCGAACAGCGCCAGCGAGGTCTGGACTTCGAGGCCCACGCCCAGCAGCTGCTGCATCGGGAACAGCAGCCGCGTCTGCAGCGTCGTGAACGCCACGATCGTGCCGATCGAGATCGAGCTGTGCTCGTGCACGATGCTGAAGCCCGCGTACCAGTAGATCGCCGCGGGCATGATCGCGAAGGCCATCTGCACCGATGACATGCGCCAGCGCCCCGCCATCCGCGAGCGCACCTCCAGGTCGGCCACCTCGCTCGACTCCGCGGTGAAGCGCTCGGCCAGCTCGCGCGAGCGGCCCATCGTCTTGCCCAGCAGGATCCCCGACACCGACAGCGACTCCGACACCAGCGTCGACATGTCCGCCAGCCGGCCCTGGGTGACCGCCTGGATGCGCCTGCGCTCGTTGCCCACTCGCCGGGTCAGCCACACGAAGAACGGCAGCAGGATCAGCGACAGCACCGTCAGCCGCCAGCTCAGCGCGAACATCGCGACGATCGTCGCCGTGACCGTCGCGACCGTCGACACCGTCGAGGTCGCAGTGCTCGTGACCACGCTGTCGACGCCGCCGATGTCATACGCGATGCGCGCCTGCACCTCGCCGGAGCGCGTGCGTGTGAAGAACGCCAGCGACATGCGCTGCAGGTGCGCGAACACCGCGGCGCGCAGGTCGTGCATCACGCGCTGACCGACCTGGTTTGAGATCCACGTCTGGGCCACGCCGATCACCGCGTTGATGATCGCCAGCGCGATCATGCCGCCCACGACCCAGCTCAGCAGCGTGAGGTTGCGCTTGATGATGCCGCCGTCCACGGCTTCGCGCAGCAGGAACGGCTGTGCCACGCTCAGCACCGAGCCGAGCACGATCAGGCCGAGCAGGCCGCTCAGGCGCAGGCGATAGGGGATGAACAGCCGGCCGATGCGCCGCAGCGAGACCGGTTTGTCGGGGATGTCCTCGGGGCGCAGCTGCTCTCGCGGGCCGCGGCGGCCTTCGCCGCCGCCGTGTCCCTGGGCGAAGGGCTGGGCGCTCACGCAATGACCATAGCGCCGCGCCCCGCCGCGCTATGAGCCCTCAGCCGCCGCCATAACGGGCGGCCCACGGGTCCAGGCGGGGCAGCGGCTGGTCGACCTGGCCGGGCGAGGCCAGCATTTCGCCGGCCACGCCGCGCGGGTTTTGCAGCTGGTCGATCATCGACTCCACCTCCGCGCTCGCCGCCCCCATGCCGCTGAGGAACGCCTTCAACAGCGCGCTCTCCAGCGCGAGCAGATCGCGCTCGCCAAGCGCCACCGTCAAGCGCCCACGCAGCTCCTCCTCGATCGGGGCGACCGTCTCGCTCGCCAGCTCCGCTATCGCCTCCGACTGCTCGCCTGCCGCCATCGCCTGCTCCTTTCGCCGGCTGTCGCCCGCCCGCGCCTGTCGGAGCGCCACGGCGGGCGCCGGGCGCCCTGGCGCCTGGGGGACTTTGAAACCTATCCCACCTGCCCCTAGGGTTAACGGCCGATGGATCTCTCCGCCGCTGAGACGCGCGTGCTCGGTTGCCTGCTCGAGAAGCAGCGCACGACGCCCGACGTGTACCCACTGTCGCTCAACGCGCTGCGCCTGGCGTGCAACCAGTCGACCAACCGCGACCCCGTCGTCGCCTACGACGACGCCGTGATTCGCGACGCGCTGCACCGCCTCGAGCGCCGCGGCTATGTGCGCCTGGCAAGCGGCGCCGGCAGCCGCGCGGCCAAGTACAGGCATCTGCTCGCCGAGGCGCTGCCCATGAGCTCGGACGAGCAGGCCGTCATGTGCGTGCTCATGCTGCGCGGCGCGCAGACGCCCGGGGAGCTCAAGCAGCGAAGCGAGCGGATCCACGCCTTCGCCGACCTTCCCGCCGTCAACGACACGCTCGCGCGCCTGATCGAGCGCGGGCTCGTCGCGCGCCTAGAGCGCCGCCCCGGCCACAAGGAGGAGCGCTACGCACAGCTGCTGCACGCGCGCGAGCAGTCCGAGCAGACCTACGCGCGCGCCGCGCGCGAGCCGCGCGAGCCCGAGACCTACGCGCGCGAGCCGCGCGAGCCCGCATCGCCCGGCGTCCACGGCTCGGCTGCGGACGGTCACGAGCAGAGCGAGCTTCAAGAGCTGCGCGAGCGTGTCTCGCGCATCGAGCGTGAGCTCGCGATGCTGCGCGAGGCAGTCGGCGACCGTGCGTCGGAGCTCGCGCGGTGACCCCTCATCTGATGAGCACGCTCGCCAGCGCCTCCGACACCGCCACCGGCGTCGGCATCCCGATCGCGCTGGCCGCCGGGCTCGTGTCGTTCCTCTCGCCGTGCGTGCTGCCGCTCGTGCCCGGCTACCTGTCGACCGTCATCGGCGTCACGCCCACCGATCTCAGGGAGGGCGTCGGGGTGCGGCGCGTGCTCGTTCCAAGCCTGCTGTTCATCGCGAGCTTCTCCGCGATCTTCATCGCGCTCGGCCTCAGCGCGACCGTCATCGGCTCGACCCTCAACAACGACAAACCAACGCTCGAGCGCGTCGGCGGCGTGCTGATCGTGCTCATGGGCATCGCCTTCCTCGCCACGCCGTTCGTCCGCGTGCTCAACCGCGAGTGGCATTCCGAGTCGCTGCTGCGTCTCGCCGCACGGGGCGGCCCGCTGCTGGCCGGCGCCGCCTTCGCGATCGCGTGGACGCCGTGCACGAGCATCACCCTCGGCGCGATCCTCACCCAGGCCGCCGTCTCCAGCTCCGCCGCGCACGGCGCGCTGCTGCTCGCCTTCTACTCCGCCGGGCTCGCCATCCCGTTCCTCGCGATCGCGCTCGCATTCGAGCGCATGACCAACGCCCTCGCCGTCGTCAAGCGCCACTTCCCCGTGATCATCGCCGTCGGCGGCCTCGTCATGATCGCGCTCGGGCTGCTCATCCTCACCGGCGAGTTCACCGTGCTGAACGCCAAGGCCAACACGCTGTTGCAAGGCACCGGGCTGAACGTCTCGAGCGTGTAGGCCGCCCGCTGGCGCAAGCCCGCGCCGCCCTGCACGAGCAGCCACGCATCTCCGAGGCGATTTCCACGAGCGCCGCGGCACCCGCGCCGCGCTCAGGCGGCCGTGTGCGATGCTGACGCCTGGCTGTGCGCCGCGCGCGCGCTCCGCCGCTCCAGATAGCCCCGTTCCCACGCTTCCTGGTTGCGCTTGGCGTCGAGCACGAACGGCGAGAAGCCGATCCCCTTGACGATCGCGCGGTTGATCGCCGACTCGGGGAACGGCAGCGGGCGCAGCACGTCCACGAACAGCACCACGCGCGTCTCGTCGGTGTCGTTCCAGACCTCGTGGTTGAAGGTGTCGTCGAAGATCATGCTCTTGCCCTCTTGCCAGTGGCGGATGTCATCGCCGACGCGGATGCGGCAGGACTGCGCGTCCTGCGGCACGACCAGGCCGAGGTGGTAGCGAAGCACGCCCTTGTACGGGCCGCGGTGGTCGAGGATGTGCTTGCGCGGCGAGAGGATCGAGATCATCGCCGTGGTCATACCCGGGATCTGGCGCATGAGCGCGGCCGTGCGCGGGCACATCTGCACGCCGAGCTCGGCCTCGAAGCCGTAGCCGTACAGGAAGAACGTCTTCCAGCGGTCGTCGTCGGTGATCTCGATTTGGTCCTTGGAGATGTCCTGGAAGTTCGGCAGCTCCGCCTGCTCGGCCAGCAGCCGATCGACCTCCTCGCGGATCACCGTCCAGTTGTCCTCGATGTGGCGCACCCACGGGAAGCGCTCGAGCGGGAAGAACGTCGCGTCGCCCACGAGCGAGCGTTTGCCGATGAAGCGCTCGATCGGCGAGAGGATGCGTTCGCCCACGGCGATCGTCAGCTCGACGATGCGCTCCCACGCGGACTTGCCCCCCGGGCTCGTCATGGCTCGCATCGTATAGCCACGGGCGGAAGCCAGCGGGCTCAGCGTGCCCGAATTGCGGGGCTCGGCGCCCCGCCACCGGTCGGAGATCCCGTCGATCGCCGATCGGTGGGACGCCGCCGCGCGCAGCGTCCAGGGGCGTCAGGTCACGCGGCCTCGCGCAGCGCCGCCAGCTCCGGCGACTCCGCGAGCTTCTTCAGCGCCCGCTGCTCCAGCTGGGAGGCGCGCTCCGCGGAGAAGCCGAGGCGCTTGCCGATCGCGGTCAGCGTCTGGGGCTCCTCGCGACCGGTGCCGAAGCGCAGCGTCAGGACCTTGCGCTCGGTTTCGGGCAGCTGCGAGATCGCGCGGTGCACGATGCGCTCGCGCTCGTGCTCCCAGGCGGTCTCCTCCGGCACCTCCGCGTCGGAGGGCAGCAGGTCGCCGAGGGCGGTGTCGCCGTCCTCGCCGATCTGCTGGTCGAGGCTCACGAGCGCGGCGCGCTGGTGGCGGACCTCTTCGACCTGGTCGAGCGGCAGCCCGGTCTCCTGGGCGAGCTCCTCGAGCGTCGGCTCGCGCCCGAGGCGCACCGACAGCTCGCGCTCGACGCGCCCGACCTTGCGGGAACGCTGGGCGACGTGGACGGGCAGGCGGATCGTGCGCCCGGAGTTCTCCAGGCCGCGCTGGATCGCCTGGCGAATCCACAGGGTCGCGTAGGTCGAGAAGCGAAAGCCCTTGCGCCAGTCGAACTTCTCGCTCGCGCGGATCAGGCCGAGCATGCCCTCCTGGACGAGGTCGCCGAGCGGCAGGCCCTGGTTCTGGTAGCGGCGCGCGTTGGACGCGACCAGCCGCAGGTTGGAGTTGACGAGCAGTTCCTTGGCGTGCAGGTCGCCGCGCTCGATCCGCTTGGCCAGGTCGATCTCCTGGGCGGGGGTGAGCAGCGGGTAGCGGCGCGAGTGTGCGAGCAGCTGGTCGACGGACTCGGGGATGAACGTGTCGGCGGAGCCGACCTCGATCCGCTCGACCGGGTTGTCCAGCCGCTCCGGCGCAGGCGCTGCCTGCTCGGGCTCGGCGATCAGCTCGTCGGCCTCGGGCTCGAGGATGATGGTGGTGGTGTCTGTGGGCGAGTCTGACATGAGCGTCCTTCTAATCCGATGCTTGGAGTCGGAATTATACGCCGCGATAGTTGCGTTGTCAACCATTCTTGGATGAACTCGTTCTATACTGCTTGTCCGGATCGGTCTTGCTAGCTCGTTCGACGTCTGGGCCGCAGTTACCTTCCCCGGCGTCGTGACCGGCGTGCCCGGATGGCACCCCGTAAACCCGCGAGCGGGCCGAAAGGAGCGATCGAGGGTCCTGGTGGCGTTATCGGCAGCCCCGTCGGTTGTCTGAGCCCTGCAAGCTAAGCTCGGCGCATGGGCATCGAGGGCTCGCCGGATGCGGCAGTCGATCTCAGCGGCAAGGTCCTGGCCGTCACCGGCGCCTCCTCGGGCATCGGCGAGGCGACCGCGCCCGCGAGGGCTAGCTGCCCGCCGGCGCTCCCCGCCGTTCGGCCAGATCGAAGTACAGCAGCGCGGTGGCGAGCGCGGTGAAGGCCAGGATGAACGCATGCACCAGCACGCCCGCGATGAACGCGCCTGCCAGCGTGTCGTGGCCGGTGACCGCGCGCGTGGCGATCGTCAGCGGGATCTGGGTGATGAGCGCGATCAGAATCCCGAACCAGAAGAGATGCAGGTAGACGCCGCGGGTCAGAGCGCGGCTTCGCTTCAGCGCCGGCAGCCAGCCCCGATTCTCGATCGCCGCCGCCTGCACGGCGACATACCAGCGAAAGGCGAGGATCACGCCCGGGACGATCAGCAGGACGAGCCCGACGCCGACCCCGAGCGCCACCATCATCGCCGTCGCCGCGGCCGTCGGCAGCACGCGCAAGCCGCGTGCGGCGATCTCACCGAGACGCGGCGTGCGCCCCGCGCGCAGCTCCGCGACGGCGTGGACGTGCAGAGCGGAGATCAGCGGCGAGACGAGGAACAGCGTCAGCAGATAGCTCGAGCCCAGCCCGCCGCCCTTGGCGACGGGGCCAGCCCCGGTCGCGAACAAGACGAGCGTGTCGTAGGGCAGGACGACACCCAGGGCGAGCGCGAGGAAGAGCAGCGGGTAGCGGGCGTAGAGTTCGAACGTCGCCACGACGATGCTCCCGGCGGGCACCGGGTCGCGCACCGATCGCGGGGCACCCAGGCCCCCCAGCTCCACGCTGCCGTCCAGCGGCGGCTTTCCTTCCTCGGCCATGCCTACGTATCGGTAGCTGTCGCCGCCAGCTCAAGCGCCGGGCCGGGGCGAGCGCAGCGCTAATTGCGCTCGCCCTTGCGCGAGTCGCCCGCGTGGCGCGGCGCCGCGCTGGGCGCGATCGCGAGCAGCTCGCTGCCGGCGTGGTCGACCTGCAGGGTCGTGTGATCCACGCCGAAGCGCTCGTGCAGCAGCGCCTCGATGCCCCTGCGCGCGGCGTGGCAGTCGCTCTCGGCGCCGACGAGCACGTGCGCGGAGAGGGCCGGAAAGCCGCTCGTCACCTCCCACACGTGCAGGTCGTGGACCTCGACGACCCCCGGCTCGGACACGAGCGCGCGGCCGATCTGCTGCGGGTCGAGGCCCTTCGGCGCCGCCTCCAGGAAGACCCGCGCGGAGTCCCTCACGAGCGCCACGCCCGAGCGCGTCATCAGCGCGGCGATGAACAGCGAGGCGATCGGGTCGGCGCGCTGAAAGCCGCTCGCCAGGATCACCGCGGCGGCGATCGCGGTCCCGATGAAGCCGTACAGGTCGCTCATCACATGCCGCAGGCTGCCCTCGACGTTCAGGCTGCGCCGCGCGGCGCCGGCGAGCAGCCACGCGGCGAGCACGTTGACGAGCATCCCGACCAGCGCGACCGCCAGCACCAGCCAGCCGTGCACCGTAGGCGGCGCGAACAGGCGGCGCACCGCCTCGTAGGCGATCAGCACCGCGAGGATCAGCAGGGTGACGCCGTTGGCCAGCGCGGAGAGGATCTCCGCGCGGCGCAGCCCGAACGTCAGCGCGCCGCGCGGCGGGCGCGCCGCCAAGGAGACCGCCAGCAGCGACATCCCGATCGCGGCCGCGTCCGTGAGCATGTGCCCGGCGTCTGAGAGCAGCGCCAGCGACCGCGAGATCACGGCCGCGGCCACCTCGGCGGCCATGAACGTCGAGATCAGCGCCAGCGCGCCCGCCAGCCGCCGGCGGTCGGCGTCGCCGCTCAGCCGGTGTGCGTGCCCGGCGTGGGAAGGCCCGTCAGCGGAAGGCCCGTCAGCGGATGGCCCGCCGGGGGGATGCGCGGCGTGCTCGTGAGCCACCGGCCCCACGATAGGCCCGCGTGCGGGCGAAGTCCGCGCGGCGGCGCGGGTCGCGCACGGCGATGCGTCGCAGTCGGCCCCTAGTCTCTGCCGACGATGTCGCATACGAGCGAGCCTCGCGTGCTGACGCGACGGGCCAGCACGCTGGTCTCGCTGCTGGCGGCCGGCGCGCTGGTGGCGCTCAAGCTGGGCGTCGGCCTGGCGACCGGGAGCCTCGGCCTGGTCTCGAGCGGGATCGAGTCCAGCGGCGATGTGATCGCGGCCGGGCTGACGTTCTTCGCGGTGCGCCTAGGCGCCCGCCCGGCGGACGCCGAGCACCCGTACGGCCACCGCCGCGCCGAGAATCTAGGGGCGCTGGGCGAGGCGGCGATCCTGCTCGGCGGCGGCGTGCTCGTGAGCATCGCGGCGGTCGTGCGCCTGACCGGCTCGGGCCACATGGCGAGCGTCCGCTCCTACGAGCTCGTGGTGATCGCGCTCGCGCTCGCGCTCGAAGCGTGCCGCATGGGCGTCTCGCTGGCGGCGGCCAGACGCGAGGACAGCCCGACGCTGCGCTCGAACGCGGCGCACTTCGCCGCCGACATGGCCGGCTCGCTGACGGTGCTCGCGGGGCTGTTGGCGGTGCGCGCGGGCGTTCACGACGGCGACTCGCTCGCGGCGCTGGTGATCGCGCTGATCATCTTCGCGAGCGCCGCGCGGCTGATCGGCGAGAACGCGAACGTGCTGATGGACCGCGCGCCGGCGCAGGCCCAGGGCGCGGCCGAGCGCGCGATCGCGGCGCTCGGCGGCGAGCTGGAGCTCGAGCGGCTGCGCCTGCGCGAGTCCGCGGGGCGCTACTTCGCCGACGTCGTCGTGCGCGTGCCGCCGGGCCAGGCGGTCGTCGAGGGTCACCAGACGGCCGACCGGGTCGAGCGCGCGCTCGAGCGCGCGCTGCCCGGCAGCGACGTCGTCGTGCACGTCGAGCCGCGCCGTCGGGGCCTTGACCTGCGCGACCGGGTGCTCGCGATCGCGCTCGCGGAGCCGCTCGTCAAGGAGGCCCACGACATCACGATCTTCGAGCAGGAGGGGCGCACGAGCGTCTCGCTGCACCTGAAGTTTCCCGCGGACCTCGACCTGCGCTCGGCGCACGAGACAGCCGAGCGCGTCGAGCGGGCGATCCGCGCGCGACCGGGCGTGATCGACGTGCAGACCCACCTCGAGCCGCTCGAGCGCCCGCTGTCCGCGCGCGCCCAGTCCGCGGCGCTCGACGCTGCGATCGCGCGCGCGGTCGAGCGCCTGGTGCGCGAGCGCACCGGCAGCGACCCGCAGAGCGTACGGCTGCTGTGCACGGACGCCGGCCGCGTGCTGTTCCTGACGCTCGCGGTCGACCCGGCGGCGTCGCTGAGCCAGGCGCACGGCCTGGCCGGAGAGCTCGAGGACGACCTGCGCCAGCGGATCGACGGGATCGCCGACGTGGTCGTGCACACCGAGCCTTAGCGGACGCGGTCAGTCCCTCTCGGACAGGCGCGCCAGCAGGCCGGTCGCGCGCGCGAGCAGCTGCTGCTCGGCGGGGGACAGGTCCTCGGCGATCGCCCGCGCGAGCCAGCCCTCGCGTGCGCGGCGGTCGGCTTCGAGCGTCTGGAGCCCCTCGTCGGTGAGCTGCACGAGCGTGCGCCTCCCGTCGGCGGGGTCGGGGCGCCGGGCGATCAGGCGGTCGGCCTCGAGGTCGCTGACCGTCTGGGCCATCGACTGCGGGCGCACGCGCTCGGCCGCCGCCAGATCGCCGATCGAGCGCGTCCCCTCGCGGTCCAGGCGCCCGAGCACCGATGTCTGCGAGAGCGAGAGGCGGCGGTGCTCGGCGCGCAGGCGGCGAATGAGGTGGCCGAGCACCAAGCGCAGTTCGCTCGCAAGCAGGGTGGAATCGACGACGCTGCCCAACTCCTCATAAATATATACCGAAGACGGCAGGGAAACTGTGCAGTTTTCCTGTATTAATGAATGGATGGCGATCGGGCTGGGCATCAGGGCGCACACGTCGGCAAGCGCGCCCAGCCAGTCCGACGGCGGCTCGGGACGCTACAAGTGGATCGCGTTGTCGAACGTCACGCTCGGGGTGCTGCTGGCGACGCTCGACGGCTCGATCACGCTGATCGCGATGCCCGACATCTTCCGCGGCATCCACCTCGATCCGCTGGTGCCGGCCAACAGCTTCTACCTGCTGTGGATGATCCTCGGCTTCCTGGTCGTCACGAGCGTGCTGATCGTGAGCCTCGGGCGCCTGGGGGACATGTACGGGCGCGTGCGCATGTACGACTTCGGCTTCGTCGTCTACACGCTCGCCTCGCTGCTGTTGACGGTCGACTGGATGGACGGGCGCGCGGGGGCCACGTACCTGATCGCGTTTCGGATCGTGCAGGGGATCGGCGCGGCCTTCCTGCTGGCGAACGCGGCCGCGATCATCACCGACGCGTTCCCCGCCAACCAGCGGGGCATGGCGCTTGGCATCAACAACATCGTGGGCGTCAGCGGCATGTTCGTCGGGCTCGTCCTCGGCGGGCTGCTCGCTCCGATCGACTGGCGCCTGGTGTTCCTGATCTCGGTGCCCGTCGGGCTGTTCGGGACGGTCTGGGCGTACCTGAAGCTCGAGGAGCGCAGCACGCCCAAACGCGCGCGCGTGGACTGGTGGGGGAACGTCACGTTCGCGCTCGGGCTGGTCCTGATCATGGTGTCGGTCACCTACGGCATCCGCCCGTACGGCTCGAGCCCCACCGGCTGGGGCAGCCCGCGGGTGCTTGCGCTGCTGGGCGCCGGCGTGGCGTCGCTGGCCGCGTTCGCCGCGATCGAGAGCCGCGTCGCCGAGCCGATGTTCCGGCTGCCGCTGTTCCGGATCCGCGCATTCAGCTTCGGCACGCTCTCGACGTTCCTCTCGGCGGTCGCGCGCGGCGGCCTCTTGTTCATGCTGATCATCTGGCTGCAGGGCATCTGGCTGCCGCTGCACGGCGTGGACTTCACCGACACGCCGCTGCGCGCGGGGATCTACATGCTGCCGCTGACGCTCGGGATGCTCGTCGCCGGGCCGACCTCCGGATATCTGTCGGACCGCTTCGGCGCCCGCTGGTTCGCGACCGGGGGGATGCTCGGCTCGGCGCTCAGCTTCTTCCTGCTGACGCTGCTGCCGATCGACTTCTCCTTCTGGCTGTTCGCGCTCGTGCTCGCGATGGTCGGCGTCTCGATGGGCATGTTCGCCTCGCCGAACCGCGCCGCGGTGATGAACAGCCTGCCGCCGCAGCACCGCGGCGCGGGCGGCGGCATGAACCAGACCTTCCAGAACTCCGCGCAGGTGCTCTCGATCGGCGTGTTCTTCACGCTCATGATCCTCGGCCTGGCCTCGAACCTGCCGCACACGCTGGCGACGGGCCTGCAGGCTCACGGCGTCTCGGCGGCCGCCGCGAACCGCGCCTCGCACGCGCCGCCGGTGTCCGTGCTGTTCGCCGCGTTCCTCGGCTTCAACCCGGTCGAACACCTGCTCGGAGCGCACGCGCTCGGCTCGCTCTCGGGCGCCAGCCGCGCGCTGGTGACCGGCCGCTCGTTCTTCCCACACCTGATCTCCGTGCCGTTTCGGACCGGGCTGCACGAGGCGTTCGCGTTCGCGATCGCCGCCTGCCTGATCGCGGCGGCCGCGTCGCTGATGCGCGGCGGCACCTATCACTATGAGGATCGCCCGCCCGCTCGCGCGAGCGGGGATGGGATCGCGGGCGAGGGTCAGCCGGCGCTCGCCGACGGCGACGCGCCGGACGCTCGCGCGCACGGCTGCGATGGGGCGCACGGCGCTCGCGAGCGGGCGGCCCCTGACGGGCGGGCCCCGCGCGCATGCGGGCGGCTGCCAAACTCCGGCGCGAGCGCGCTCGCGCGAACTACGACAGCAGAGGAGCAACATGCGCGTTGAGTGGTTTGGCCAGTCGGCTTTTCACCTGAGCGGCGCCGAGGCGTCGGTGGCGATCGACCCGTTCACCGACATGTCGGCGATGACCGCGGGCCGCGGGATCAAGTTCGACTACCCGCCGATCGCGGGCGTCGAGGCGGACCTGCTGCTCGTGACCCACGAGCACGCCGATCACAACGGCGTCGAGGCGATCGGCGGCGAGCCCACGACCCTGCGCTCGACCGCCGGCAAGCTCGACTCGCCGCTCGGCGAGGTCGTCGCGATCGCCTCCGAGCACGACGAGAGCGCGGGCACCGAACGCGGGCCGAACACGATCTTCGTGTTCGAGCTCGACGGCTTGCGCGTGTGCCACTTCGGCGACTTCGGCCAGCGCGGCCTGCGCGACGAGCAGGCCGAGGCGCTCGGCGCGATCGACCTGTTGTTCGTCCCCGTCGGCGCGGGCCCGACGATCGGCCCCGAGCAGGCGGCGCTGATCGTCGAACGCCTGGCGCCGCGCTGGGTCGTGCCGATGCACTACCGCACGCCGCGGATCGGCTTCCTCGATGGTCCGGACGCGTTCCTGGAGCGCTACGCGCACGTGCAGCGCCTGCCGGGGTCGAGCTTCGAGACGAGCGAGCTAGAAGAGGACGGGCGCCCCCAGGTGCTCGTGCCGGCGGCGCCGTAGCGCGTCGGCTCGTGCCCCGGGCGATCTAAGGTGAGGGCAGGCTGGCTGACGCAAGTTCCAGAAGAGAAGCGAGGAAAGGCACTGAGATGAAGATCGGACGGATGCTGTTGCGGCTGGTGGTGGGCGGGTTCTTCGTCGGCCATGGCACGCAGAAGCTGTTTGGCTGGTTCGAGGGCTACGGTCTGCAGGCGACCGCCGACGGCTTCGAGCAGATGGGGCTGCGCCCGGGCAAGGCGAACGCGATCGCCGCGGGCGTCGCCGAGGCGGGCGGCGGCGCGCTGCTCGCGGCCGGCCTCGCGACACCGCTCGCGGCCTCGGCCCTGACCGCGACGATGCTCACGGCGATCGAGACCGTGCACGTGAAGAACGGGCCGTGGGTGACCAAAGGCGGCTACGAGTACAACGTGGTGCTGATCGCGGCGGCGCTAGCGCTCGTCGAGGCGGGACCGGGCGCGCTGTCGCTGGACGGCCTGCGCGGGCGCGAGCGCAGCGGCCCCGGCTGGATGCTCGCGTCGCTCGCGACCGGCGCGCTCGGCGCGCTCGCCGCGCGCCAGGCGCGAGGCGCGACGCCCGCGCCCGAGCCAGCCCCCGAGAGTGACGCGCAAGCGGTCGAGCAGGAGCTGCAGACCAGCTAGCCCGCGCGTGCGCCGCGCGTCACTGCACCCACACGATGTCGCCGATCTGGAGCATCGGGTAGATCGTGTGGGCGGCTTCGATCGGCAGCTCGACGCAGCCGTTGGACTGGGGGAAGCCATACGCTTCGCGCGGGTAGCCGTGCACGGCGTCGCCGCCGTTGAAGTAGTTGACCCACGGCACGTCGGGCACGTCGTATTTCGCGCCGTCGACGTCTTCGCCGGCCATCGTGGTCGATTCGTAGCGGGCGTAGATCGGGAAGACGCCCAGTTCGGTTTCGGCGCCCGGCACACCGGTGTTCACGGGCGTGCTGAACACGACGCGCCCGCCGCGGTGCAGCCACAGGGTCTCGGGCAGGCTCTCGGAGACCTGCGCCCACGTGTAGGGCTGCGGATCGCGTTTGTCGACGGACACGTCGTACAGCAGCGTCAGCCAGGTCGCGCGGTCGACCTGGCCGCCGGCTTCCAGCCCGTTGTCCGCCTGGAAGACCTCGAGCGCGCCGCGGGTGGCGGGATCGAGCTCGCCCAGCTGCGCGGGGGGCGCGTCCGCGGGGTCGGGCGCGAGCCGGCCGCGGGGCGGATGGAAGGCGTGTTCGGCGGCGGCGCGGCGAGTCTCCTTGCCGGGGGGGTAGTGGACGTCGTAGAGCGGGCGGAAGCTCGCGCCGATGTAGCCCAGGCGCGCGAGCGCCTGCTGCAGGCCGGCGAGCGGCGGGCACGCGACGGTCAGGCGGATCGTGTGCCTGCGGCCGAGCTCGGCGTAGCCGCTCGACTGCGTGCGCCCCCAGATCGTCAGCGAGTAGCGCGTGCACGGCAACAGCGTGGAGACCGGCGTGAAGATCTCGGAGTCGCCCTGGAGCTTCCAGCTGCCGGCGACGCTCGGGCTGAGGCTCGGCGCCGGCGTGGCGGGGGAGACGGGCGCCGAGAGCATCACGTTCAGCGGCGCCGTTCCGTTGAGGATCGTCGGGCCGGGCAGCCCGACGACGCGCGTCGGCGCGAGCGGCGCCGGCGCCGGCGAGTCGGCGGCGCGCGCCGCGAGCACGCCGCCGAAGCCGTGGCCGTGCCCGGCGAGCGTGAGCGGCGCGCCGGCCGCGAGCGCGACGGCCGCGGCGAGCAGTCGGGCGATGCGCGCGTTCATGCCCAAGAGGCTATCCGATGCAGGAGTGCCCTCATGCGGGCTTTGGGGCATTCCCATGCGGGTTTTGCGCGCTCCGCGGCGCTCACACGCTCCTCGCGCCCGCCGCGCGCGTGTAGCCGGCCCACGTGAGCAGCGCGGCGGCGCTCGCCGCGGCGAGCGCCAGCGCGCGCGATGACTCGAGCAGCAGCGCGCCGGTGAGCGCGCCGGCGAACATCGTCGCGACCGCCGCCAGCCGGCGGGCGCTGCCCGTGCCGCTGCCGCCGGCCAGGCGCGAGTCGGCGAACAGCCCGGTCAGGGTGAGCGTCACTACCGTGGTCGTCAGGTCGGGCACGGCCAGCCGCCTGACGGTCGCGTTGCGCACGCCCATCGCGACCGCGAGCAGCGCGATCACGGCGTCGCCGGAGGCGGCGTCGGGCCGCAGGCTGACGGCCAGCGCGAGCACGACCGCCGCCGCGATCAGAATCGCCTCGAGCGCGAGCGCACCGGCGACATGGCCGAGATGGCGGGTGGAGAAGCGGCGCGCGAGCGCGCCGCCGGTGCCGGCGCCGAGCACGAACGCCCCGAGCGAGACGAGCGGGGCGAGGACCGGCAGGCCGCCGGCGCCGGCGACGCCGAAGCCGAGCAGCACGATGTTGCCGGTCATGTTCGCGGCGAACACGCGACCGAGGCCGAGGTAGCAAACGGCGTCGACCAAGCCCGTCGAGAAGGTCAGAACGAGCAGCGTGAGCGCCAACGGATGGCGAATCGAGTGCGCCGCCTGCGCGCGCCAGGCGGCGTCGTCCGCCGGCGCGGGACTGGCCCCCGGCTGCGGCGATGCGCTCGCCGCGGGCTGGGGCCCTGGCTCGCCGCTCACGTCTGGTGCTGCCCGCGGGCTCGCGACACGCCCGGACCCTATCGCGCTCCAGCCGGCGCGCGGCGCTCATTCGAGATAGCTGACGACCTCCGCGAGCGGCGCGCGCTCGGGCACGCGCTGCTCCTGCACGGGCCGGCCGAGGTACAGCAGCCCGACGGGCGTCTCCTCGGGCGTCAGGCCGAGCAGCGCGCGCCCGCGCGGGTCATCGAGCAGCGCGACGGTCCGCCAGTAGCCGGCGAGGCCGCGCGCGTGCGCGCCGAGCAGCACGAGGTACGCGGCGACGGCGGTCGCGAGCAGATCCTCGCGGTCCTGGACGGGCTCGCCTCGCTGGTGGGCGCTCACGGCGATGAGCGTCGGAGCCCGGGCCAGCTTGACCGCCGAGCCGGGCTGCGCCGCCTCGGCGAGCTCCATCAGCCGCGCGCGCGTGCGCTCGCCGAGCACGCGAAAGCGCCACGGGTTCGTCAGGTGGTGGTTGGGCGCCCAGCTGGCGAGCTCGAACAGCGCGTCCAGGACCCGCGGCTCGACGGGCTGCGCGCCGAACGCCTTGTGCGTGCGGCGCGTGCGGATAGCCTTCTCGGCGTCCATGCACCGCAACGGTAGAACGATGGACGGTCCGCCCGCGTGAGCGCGAGAGCGAGCGCGCGCGAGCGCCGGCGCCCGTGCCGGCGGCGGCGCGACGCGGGGCGATGAGCGTCGGCGAAATCGTGGCGGTCGCGCTCGCCGGGCTGGCGGCGGGGGCGATCAACACGCTCGTCGGCAGCGGCACGCTGATCACGTTCCCGGTGCTGCTCGCGTTCGGCTATGCGCCGGTGCGGGCGAACGTCTCGAACACGATCGGCCTGGCGCCCGGCAACGCGTCCGGCGCGATCGGCTACCGGCGCGAGCTCGCGGGCCAGCGCGCGCGAGCGCTGCGCTTGGGCGTCGCGTCCGTGGCGGGCGGCGCCACCGGCGCGGTGCTGCTGCTCGTGCTGCCGGCGTCTGCGTTCAAGGCGATCGTGCCCCTGTTCATCGCGCTCGCGCTCGTGCTCGTCGTGCTGCAGCCGCGGCTCGTGCGCTTCCTGGCGGACCGCCGGATCGATCTCGAGCAGGGCGGCGTGCTGGTGGCGCTGGCGGTGTACCTGAGCGGAGTGTACGGCGGCTACTTCGGCGCGGCGCAGGGGATCCTGCTGCTCGGCGTCCTCGGCGCGGCGCTGGCGCAGGACCTGCAGCGCACGAATGCGCTGAAGAACGTGCTCGTGGGGCTCGTCAACGGCGTCGCCGGCGTGTACTTCGCGCTCGCCGCGCACGTCGACTGGGGGCCGGCGGCGATCATCGCGTGCGCCTCGATCCTCGGCGCCCAGCTGGGCGCGCGCTACGGGCGCAGGCTGCCGGCCAACGGCTTGCGTGCGCTGATCGTCGCCGTGGGGGTGTTCGCGATCGTGCACCTGCTCGTGGAATGAAACGCGCCGCCGGGCCGGCCGCGCTCGAGGCGCCGGCGGGCGCGACCGTCTGCGTGGGCGCGAGCTACTCGAGGAGCAGGGTCACGATTCTGGCCGCGCGCTCGAGCTCGGGTTCGATCGTGGTGATCGCGTCGTTGTAGATGAAGCCCTCGGTCACGCGCACGACCGCGTAGGCGAGGGCCGCGGGCTCGATCCTCGGCTGAAACGCTCCCGCCCGCTGCTCTTCGCGGTAGAGCTCGGCGAGCTTCCACACGGTCCGGGATTGGACGCCGCCCTCGGGCGAGGTCAGGATTCGCAGGGCCGCGTGTGTCTCCTGCTGGAGAAAGACGTGCAGCGGCTCGGCGGCTATGAGGGCCGCGACGTGCTGGCGGAAGATCGCAAGCAGGCGCTCCGTGCCGAGGTGCTCGGGGTGGTCGGCCTTGGCTCGCTCGAAGATCTCATCCGAGAGGGACCAGAGAACGTCGGCGAGCAGTTGCTCGCGGTGGCCCGTCCAGCGGTACAGGGTCGCCCGTGAGATCGCGAGCTCGCCGGCGAGCTCGCGCATGTCGACGCGCCGTCCCTGCAGGTAGATCCGGCGCGCGGCGCGAAAGGCGCCCGCCGGCGTGGCGCGTGTGCGTGTGACCTCGGCGTTGGCGTCCCGCGCGGCGCGCAGCGCGAGCGACTCGCCGGGCGGTCGCCGATCCAAGTCGTGCAGGCCCGCGGCGACCATCCACACAGCATAGAAATGCAGAGCCGCAAACTGTCGCAGGCGAGACAAGTTCGGAATCTGTGTTTAGCACTCTCGGATCGGGGAATTGGTGGCGGTGCAAGTCGATTGGCAAATCCACACTGGGAGGTGGAGCAGATGGGACAGGGGACGATGCCGAGTGCGGTGAAGCTCAGCGCGTCGCTCGTGGCGAGCGCGATCGCGGTGCTCGCGCTTGGGGTTATGCCCCCCGCCGCGGCCGGCGCGCTTTCGCCGCTGCCGAAGGGCGCGGAAATCTCCCTGCGCGGCTGCACGTATGGGCCCGGCGAAACGCACAACGGGCGCGAAAGCGGCCAGTACCTGGTCGACCGCAACGCGTACTACGCAATCGTCTTCGTCCCCACCGACCTGCCGGGCGGCCACTTTCGCTTCCGCGGCACCTACCCGCGTGCGCGCTGGTTCTCGTTCGAGAGCTACGACGAGGACCTGGCCAGCCAGGGCGTCATCGCCGACACCGAAATCGCCCCCGACCCAGGGTCGATCAACCCCTTCTACGTCGGCGACAAATACAAGAAGAACCAGCACTACACGGTCAACGTGCTGATGGTGCCGCCCTCCGAACGGGCGCACCCGACTCCCGAGAACACCCTCTACTCGGGCTACAGGGAGAACCCCAACTACGGCGACGTCGAGACCTCGGCGGTGGACGGGCTGCTCTACCGCGTCTACGCGTCGCCGGGCACCCCCGAAGGCAACGTGCCGCTGCCGACCCTCTCCTGGGTGGTCGAAAACCCTGAAACCAACCCCTTCAAGGAAGAAGCGGAAGTGTGCGCGGCGATGCACGCCGCCGCCGCGGACCAGACAACCGTCCTCACGCTGAACCAGATCCTGGCTCAGCGCTTTTCGAACCCCACCCTCTCGCCCGACGAGAAAGACTTCAACGTGCCCACCGACGAAGTCCCGCGGGACCCGCCGTACGTGAACGTGATCAGGCCGGCGACGAACGGCTACCAGGGCGCGTACTTCAACTCCAAGACCCCCTACATATTCTTCCGGCCCAATGGCGAACTCTACGGCGACTTCGTGGCCGTCCGCTTCAAGGCGCCCACGTTCGCCGACTTCCCGCGCAAGCCGATGACCGGCAACGAACAGGTCCGCTACTGGAGCTGGTGCGACGACCAGTTCGTCTCGCCCGTGAACATCACGATCGGGTGCCTCAGGGACGACCAGTTCAAGCTCGAACCCGACGGCTACGCGACGCTCGTGATCTCAGAAGAATCGCAGCGGCCGGTCGTGAAAGGCAAGCCGTGGCAGAACTGGCTGCCATGGCCGGGAGGCGGCGCAGACGTGGTGATGCGACAGATCGACCCGAACCCCGCCACATTCCCGCAGTCCCCGTACTTCTATCCGGTGCTGGACGAAGACGACGCGCTGGACTATCTGCTCGGCGTCGTCTTCGAAGAACAAACCAAGGAATGGATGGGCGAATACTTCCCCGTCGTCCGCTTCTGCACGAGGGAGAAGTTCGAACACAACGAATGCTTCAGCTAGCGCTTCGCGCGCCCGGCGCAAGCGGGCGTCGCGGAGCGAGCGCCCGGGCGCAGATCGCGTCCGGCCCAGCCGGGAGCTAGAGGCACAGCGGCAGCTCACGGAGGTGCGCCTCGCTCGGCGACGCTCCCGAGCGTCCCGACGTCCCGCGTGCGGTCCCGGCTTCGGTCGCGCCGAGCTTCAGCGGCGGCTATCAGACCGGCGGCAGAAATTATTTTCGCCGCCCTTGACAAACTGGTTTTGGCATGCCTAAACTATGCCTGTGGCCGTACTTGACTTGTTTTCTGCGTCCGTCCAAGACTACGCCAAGGCCGTGTATGCGCTCGAGGCCCGTAAGGGCGCGGCGGTGTCGACCAACGAGCTCGCCGAGCGGCTGGGCGTCACACCGGGCTCGGTTTCGGCGATGGTGCGCAAGCTCTCCGAGGTCGGGCTGGTCGAGCATGAGCCCTATCACGGCGTGCGGCTCACCCGCGAGGGTCGCCGGGTGGCGCTCGAGGTGCTACGCCACCACCGGCTGCTCGAGCTGTTCCTCGCGGAGGAGCTCGGGATGCCCTGGGATCGCGTTCACGCCGAGGCCGAGGTGCTCGAGCACGTGCTCTCCGAGGAGCTCGAGGAGCTGATCGCGGCGCGCCTGGGCGACCCCACGATCGATCCGCACGGCGACCCGATCCCGACCGTGGAGTTCGGCATCGAGGAGCGCCAGACCCAGAGCCTCGACGAGCTGACGGCGGGCGACGCCGGGCGCTTCGTGCGCGTATCCGACTCCGACCCGCAGATGCTGCGCTACCTGGCCGAGCACGGCATCGCGATCGGCGAGCGGCTGGAGGTCGTCGAGCGTCAGCCGTTCGGCGGGCCGGTGTTCGTGCGCTTCCCCCATTCGAGGACAGGCGGCGAGCGCGAGCATGCGATTGGCGGCGCGCTGGCGCGCGCGATGCGCATCGAGACCGGAGACGCGCAGGGATGACGCCGCTGCGCGCCGATCCGATCCCGGCGCTGGAGGGCGCCGTCGAGGGCGCCTCCATCGCGTTGCCCGGCGAGCTCGGCGGGGCGCTGGAGGGGCCGAGCGCACTCGAGCGGCTGCTGTCCAGGGGTCGCCTGCGCGCGACGCTGATGATGCTCGGCCCGGCATTCGTGGCCTCGATCGCCTACGTCGATCCGGGGAACTTCGCAACCAACATCGAAGGCGGCGCGTCCTACGGCTATCTGCTGCTGTGGGTCGTGCTGGTGGCGAACGTGATGGCGATGCTGATCCAGTACCTCTCGGCCAAGCTCGGGATCGTCACCGACCGCAACTACCCGGAGGTCGTGCGCGAATGCTTCCCGCGCGCGTTCACCTGGGGCATGTGGGTGCAGGCCGAGATCATGGCGATGTCGACCGACATCGCCGAGTTCCTCGGCGCCGCGCTCGGGATGAACCTGCTGTTCGGCGTGCCCCTGCTGCCGGCCGGGCTGCTGACCGGCGTGCTCGCATTTGCGATCCTCGAGCTGCAAACGCGTGGCTTCCGCCGCTTCGAGCTCGCGATCACCGCTCTGCTGGGAATCATCTTCGCGGGCTTCTTGTATGAGACGCTGCACATCGGCCCCTCGGTGCACGGCTCGCTTCGCGGGCTCTTGCCCGGCTTGCACGCCACGACCTCGCTGTACCTCGCCGTGGGCATCATCGGGGCGACCGTGATGCCGCACGTGATCTACCTGCACTCGGCGCTGACCAAGGGCCGCATGCCCTGCCGCAACGACCGCGAGCGCGGCCGCGTGCTGCGCTTCGAGCGCCTGGACGTGATCATCGCGCTCGGCCTCGCGGGCCTGGTCAACATGGCGATGCTCGCCGTCGCGGCCAAGCTCTTCCACACCCCCGCCCTCTCGGCTATCACCTCGATCCCGGAAGCCCACGCCCAGTTCGGGCGCATCGCCGGCGGCACCGCCGCGCTCGCGTTCGCGGTCGCGCTGCTGGCCTCCGGCGCCTCGTCCTCGAGCGTCGGCACCTACGCCGGGCAGGTTGTCATGCAAGGCTTCATCAACGTCCGGATCCCACTGCTGCTGCGCCGCGCCGTCACGATGATCCCGGCGATCACCGTGCTGGCGCTCGGCATGAATCCCACCAAGATCCTCGTTCTGAGCCAGGTCGTGCTGTCCTTCGGGATCCCCTTCGCGCTCGTGCCGCTGGTGATCCTCACAGGCCGCCGCGCGGTCATGGGCGTCCACGTCAACCGGCGCCTCACGAGCATCCTCGCTTGGAGTTGCGCCGGCATGATCAGCCTGCTGAACGTCTTCCTGCTCTACCAGCAGTTCTTCATGAGCTAGGAGCACCGCGCGCGGCGTCGGCCTCGGCGCGCATACGCGCGATCTGCTCGAACTGGCCGCGAAACTCGCTGAGGCCGTCGGCGAGCGCCGCGAAGTCCGCGCCGGGCAGCACGAGCAGGTCGAGCGCGGTCAGCGCCCGCGTGCTCGCGCTGCGCGGATGGCGCCCCAGCAGGGCCATCTCGCCGAAGTACTCGCCCGGCCCGAGCTCGCGCACGAGCCGGGGCTGCCCGTCGACGCGCTTGCGGACCTCGACCCGCCCGGAGACGATCATGTACAGGCTGTCGCCGCTGTCGCCCTCCTCGAACACGAGCTCGCCGGCCTCGTAATGGGCCTTTGTGGCCCCGCGCCCGGCGCCGAGGTTCAGCTGCACGGGGTGGGGGGGGAGCACGAGGTCGCTGAGCCACGAGACGGCGACGCGCGTCTTGCGCGCCGCGCCCGGCAGCTTGGACCAGTAGACGGCCCGCCACATCAGCCACGCGGGCAGCCCAGCCAGGCACAGGCCTCCGGGGAGCTCGGCGAGCGCGCGGCGATGGCCGAGCGCGCCCAGCTTGCCCAGGCCGGTGAACGTGAAGCTGCGGCGCGGCGCACCGATCGTGTCGGCCACGATGTTGGCGGCGAGCAGCTTGGCCTGACGGATCGCGTGCTGCGCGGTGGGCGGCGATGGCCGACCGTCGGGCATCGGGACGTGCGCGCAGTCGCCGACGGCCCACACGCCCGCGGCGCCCTGGACGGCGAGCGTGGCCTCGCACGCCACGCGCCCGCGCACGCACGCCAGCGCGAGCTGCTCGACGACCGGGTTGGGCGAGGCTGGCACGGTGGAGATCAGCGTGTGCGTGCCCAGGTGCCGCCCGTCGGCGAGCACCGCGCCGTGCGGGCTGGCGGCGACGAGGCGCTGCCCGAGCAGCAGCTCGACGCCGTGCTCGGCGAGCGTCGCCGTCGCATAGCGGGCGAGCGCCGGCGTGAGCTCGCGCTCGAGCACCCTGGGGCCGCTGTGCACGAGCACGACCCTGATCTCGCTCGCGGGGATCGACCGGTAGGAGCGCGCGGCCGCGCGCACGAAGTCGGCGAGCGCCGCGGCGACCTCCGTGCCGGAGAAGCCGCCGCCGGCGATTACGAACGTGAGCATCGAGCGACGCAGCGCGCGGTCGTCGACGACCGAGGATTGCTCGAGCACGTTGATGACGTGGTTGCGGATGCGCACGGAGTCCGCGAGCGTCTTGAACGCGAGCGCGTGCTCGGGCAGGCCGGGGACACCGCGGAAGTCGGTGACGTTGCCGAGCGCGAGCACGAGCTGGTCGAACTCGAGCTCGAGCGTCTGCGGCGTGAGCCCGGCGGCGAGCGTGACCGTCCGTCGCTGCAGGTCGACGGCCTCGATCTCGCGTACGAACAGCTGCGTGCGGGCGAGCAGCTGGCGCAGGGGGCTGACGGTGTCGAGGATGCCGACGTCGCCGGCGATCACCTCCGCGAGCAGCGGCTGGAAGACGAGGTAGTTCTCGCGGTTGACGAGCGAGATCTCAAGCGGCGCTCCGGCAGCGGCGTGGCGCTCGAGCGCGAGCGCCGTGTAGACGCCGCCGAAGCCCCCGCCGAGCACCACCACCCGAGCGGGTGCCGGCGCTCTCCCGGCGGAAGCGCTAGCGGCGCCCACGTGCGGCGCCGGCGGCGAGCATGGCGTCCCCCACGAGCGGCGATGCTAGCGCTCCGGTGACGGCGCCCGAGGCCTCACTGGTGGTCGAACAGCTCGTGGAAGGTCTCCTCGAAGGCCTCGACCACGCGCGGGTCGAACTGGCTGCCCGAGCAGCGGCGCAGCTCGGCGAGCGCCTCGACGACGGTGATCGCGTCGATGTACGGGCGGTGTCGCATCATCGCGATGAACGCGTCGCACTCGCGCGCGAGCGCGGCGGCGCGCAGATAGTCGTGGACCAGGCCATGGCTGTGCTCGCTTAGCACCTCCTGCAGCACGCGAATGCTTTCCCTGCTCGCCTCGCTGAGGATCGCTCCCTGATCTGCGCCGGCGTTCCTCACCATTTCATATTGACCCCGTTTGTCGCAAGTGAATCCCAAAACTCGGAATTGGCGGACGATATGCTGGGCTCGTGCTACGCGGGCGCGGGTGAGCGGGGTGGCCGTGAAGCAGATCGTGCTGATCGCAGTGTTGTGCGCCTCCAGTGGGGGTCCGGACAGCCCATTTGCGCTGATCTACTTCTTCGCGCTCGGTCACGCCGCCGCATTTCAACCGCGCGCACGCTTTGTGTGGGTTTCCGTTGCGGCGTTGGTCGCGTTCCTCGCCCCGCTCGCCTACGAACCCCACGTTTCGACGATGTTCGCGGCCGTCGCGTGCGTCGGGATCGTGCTCGCGTTGCTCGCCTCGAT
>Ga0335075_10002080_pt1 | contig 32511 bp, 24 predicted proteins | sample Lox_Sample_24_FD_206723 | JGI IMG/M metagenome (GOLD analysis project Ga0335075, IMG submission 206723) | Soil microbial communities from Loxahatchee National Wildlife Refuge, Florida, United States - Lox_Sample_2.4 | ecosystem: Environmental > Terrestrial > Soil > Wetlands | place: USA...
GCTCGTCGCCGCGCGTGCGAGCTGGATGTTGTTCGGGTACTGCGGCTGCCGCCGCAACAGCCGGATGACCGACTTCTCCGCCTCCGCATGATCGCCGCGCACCACCAGCCAGTTGGCGCTCTCCACGACGAAGAACCGTGCGATGGTGATCGCCACGGCGGGCAGCAGGGCGGTCGCGTACATCCAGCGCCAGGCCGAGAGCGTCGGATTGACGATCAGCACCAGCGCACCGACGCCGGTTCCCCCGAGCGCACCGAGCGCCTGGAACCCGAAAGCGCCGAGTACCAGGCGGCCGCGGTTGGCGCTCGGAATGTTCTCCGAGATCACCATGTGGGCGGTGGGATAATCGCAACCCAACGCCAGCCCCAGCCCGAAGAGGCAGATCGCCATCGTGATGAAGCTGCTCGAGACGATGAGCCCCGTGAGGAAGCCCACGAAGAGGATCATCTCCGCGACGAACATGCGCTTGCGGCCGAAATAGTCGGAAAGTCCCCCGAGGAGCACCGCGCCGAAGAGGATTCCGGCGAGGCTCGCCGCGCTGAAGATGCCCTTCTGCGCCGGCGCGATCTGAAACTCCCGCGCGACCAGCGGCAGCGCCACGCCGCCCATGAACACCACGAAGCCCTCGAAGAACTTCCCCGCCGCCGCCAGCGACCAGATGAGCCACTGCATCCCGGTCATGGGCGCGGCCCGTAGATGAGTGCCGTCTGCCCACGCCGGCAGCTCATCGAGATAGTCCTGTACGGATTTGGCCTGGGTGGCGCTCACGCAATCGCTCCCCCGCCCCGCCCGGACGCGCCCCACCGGCGCGCTGGACGGCACGTTCTTGATGGATCCGAAAAAATCTACTCGCGATATGTGACGGCTTTGTTGCAGCGCCGCCGCGCGCTCGGCCGGCGAGGCCGCCCTCTATTCGCCGAGAGCCGAGGCCGCGGCGACGGCGCCGCCGTCGACGACGATCGCCTGACCCGTTACGAAGCGGCCGGCCGGCGCGGCGAGAAAGACCGCGACGCCGGCGACATCGTCCGGCTCGCCCAGACGCCGCAGGGGCGTATGCGCTTCCGTGGACCGGCAGATTTCCGGGTTTTCCCACAAGGCGCGCGCGAACTTCGTGCGCACGATACCGGGCGCGATGCAATTGACCCGCACGTTGTGCGGGCCCAGCTCCGCGGCGAGATTGCGTGCCAGTTGGAAGTCGGCGGCCTTGGATACACCGTAGGCGCCGACGAGGGACGAGCCGACGAGTCCGGCGACGGAGGATATGATGACGATGGCGCCGTCATGGCGCGCGATCATATCGGGCGCAACCAGCTGAATCAGCCAATGGTTCGACAGCACGTTGTTGTCGAAGATCTTGCGGAACTGCTCGTCGGTGATACCGGACAGGGGCCCGAAGTGAACGTTCGTGGCGGCGTTGCAGACCAGGATATCGATGGAACCGAAAGCGTCGTGCGTCCGGTCCACGAGGCTGCGCAACCCGTCCTTCGAGGATATGTTCGCTTCCACGGCGATCGCCCGCGCCTCGCCCCGGGCCGCATTGATGTCATCCGCGACGGACCGGCACGCCTCCAGGGAGCGCGAAGAGATCACCACGCGGGCGCCATGCTCCGCCAGGCGCTGCGCAATCGCCCGGCCGATACCGCGGGAGGAGCCGGTAATGACGGCAACGCGGCCGTCGAGATCAAAGAGTGACATCGTGGTGTTTCCTCGCCTGGGTACGGGGGCGATGCGAGTCCGACGTGGGCCGAAACGGCTCAGCGGCCGGATTTCCGGCGCGCCGCCGTCGGCTTGACGGCCTTGCCGTGCTGGCCGCACAGCTCGATGAAGCCGGCCGCCATGAAGCGCGCCAGACGGTCCTTGACCGCGGCGAAGTCGTCGGACTGGCACACTCCGCTCGAGAGACGATCGATCCGGCCGGTACGGCCGAGCACGTGCATGAAGGCGCCCGTCACGAAATCGTAGCCCCAGAAGATGTCCGCGTCCGAGCACTGCGGGAGCGCCTTCCTGAGTATGCCGATGAGCTTCAGCACGACGGGGTCGAAGTGCAGGTCCATCATCGCGGCGCCTTCCCGCGAGTTGCTCACCTGCGAGGCGAATGCCGCGAAGTTCCGCCAGCCTTCGCCGCCGTCGATGTAGAGATCCAGGTCCGTGTCGAGAAAAGCGCGCAATGCGCCTTCGACGGTCGGTGAGCCGGCGCATTCCCGCTCGTAGTGATCGAGCGCATCGAGTCGCCGGCTGCTGGTGGTGCCGGCGCGCCGGGTGAACACCGCCTCGAACAGCCGGCGCTTGTCGGCAAAGTAGTAGTGCATCAGCGAGGTGTGGACGCCGACTTTCAACGCCACGTCCCTCAGCGTCACCCCGTTCAGGCCGTGCTTCGAGAACAGATACTCGGCGGCATCCAGCATCTGCTCGAGAGTCTCGGCGCGCTGTTCCGCCTTGGTGCGCGGTCTTCGCCTGCTCGTGAGACGCCTCGCCATCTTCGCAACCTTCCACGAAAAGCCGCTCTCGGAACGGGAAGATTAGCATTAAACGCATTGGCCCAGCCCCGGCGTCAGCCTCCGGCGAACTGCTCGCGCAGGCGCTTCTTGTCTATCTTTCCCGTGGCCGCGAGCGGCATTCTCTCGACGAATGCGATCTCATCCGGCAGCCACCAGTCGGGCACCCTGCCGCGCAGCGCCGCCAGCAGCCGCTCGCGGTCGGGCGCCTGGCCGCTGCTCGGCTCGACGATCAGGACCGGCCGCTCGCCCCATTTTTCGTGCGGCCGCCCGACGACCGCCACCAGGCCCACCTCCGGCAGCGAGCCGACGATGTCCTCGACTTCACGCGGATTGATCCACTCGCCGCCGGACTTGATCAGGTCCTTGGTGCGGCCGGTGATCGTCAGATAACCGGCGGCGTCGATCAGCGCGAGATCGCCCGTATCGAGGTACCCCTCGGCGTCGAGCAGCGACTCGGGTTGATTGAAATACCGCTCCGCAACGCTCGCGCCCTTCACCATCAGCCGGCCGATGCTCATGCGCTGCTGCGGCAGGGCCACCCCGTCGGCGTCCACCAGCTTGAAGTCGAGTCCCATTGGGGCTCGTCCGGATGTCCGCGCGCCGGCGCGGGGCGGGACATTCGACGGCTCGATCGTCCCGAGAGGCGACAGCTCGGTCATGCCCCAGCTCGTCTGCACGCGCACGTCGAGGCGCTGCTCGATGCGCCGCAGCAACGCTTCGGGACAGTGCGAGCCGCCGATGATGATACGGCGTAGACTCGGCAGCTCCCCGCCTGTCCTCTCGAGGTGCTCGACGAGCCCGAGCCATACGGTCTGTACGGCGGCCGCGACCGTCGCCTTCTCCCTTCTGATCAGATCGCAAAGGTGAGCGGCATCGGTGCTCCTGCCCGGCAACACCATGCGGGAACCCGCCGCCGGGGCGGCAAACGGGAATCCCCAGCCGTTGGCGTGGAACATGGGCACCGCCACGAGGACGGTATCTTCCGCGCTCAATGCGACGGCATCGGCCTGCAGCGCCCGCAGAGTATGCAGGTAGTTGGAACGATGGGTGTAGAGCACACCGCGCGGCTTGCCGACCGTGCCCGATGTGTAGCAGAGCCCGGCCGGCGTCTCTTCATCGAACTCGCCCCAGCGGGCGGCCCGGCCGCACAGCCGCAGCAGTTCGTCGAGACGCCGGCAGCGTACGCCGCGCGGAAAATCCGCTTCGGGCGCCTGCCCGTCCAGCAGGATCACCGTTTCGAGACCGGGACAGTCCGCAACGAGTTGCCGCGCCAGGGATTGCAGTCCGGCGCCTACCGCGATGCATCGGTCCCGCGCCTCATTGACCATCTCCACCAGGTGGCCGGCGCCGAGGCGCGGATTGAGCGTGTGGCACACCAGGCCAACACCCATCGCCGCGTAGTACAGCGACAGATGATCCCGGGTATTCCAGGCGAGCGTCGCGATCCGATCGCCCGGCGCGAGTCCCTGATCGAGCAGCGCAGCCGACATCCGGCGGCATCGGTCGTGCAATTCCACATAGGTGATCCACTCGGTCTCACCCCCGGCCGTCGCTGAAACCACGCCCGAGGCTCCATGCCACCTGGCCGCGTGATCCAGAAACTTGTCCACCGTCAAAGCGTATCGCTGCATCGCCCCGTCCGTTTCCTCTCGACGATCCGTCAGAACACCTTCATGACCCGGATACCGTACTGACGCGGGTAGCCGGCCCAGCGCAAGCCGGCATCCGCCGCGGCGACATAGGCCTCGTTGGTCAGATTGGTGCCGTACGCGGTGACCGTCCAATCGCCCATCGCATAGGCCGCCTGGGCCGATACCAGCCGCCGCGAACCGAGATAGTCGCCGAGCGCGGCATTGTCGAACAGCTGCGCCCACTGCGGGCCCACGTACGAATAGTTCGCGCGCAGCGTCAGCGTGTGTCCACCGAGATAAACCACATACTGCGGTCCGAAGTTGTAGGTGAGGCTGGGCGCATAGGACTGTGGCCGTCCCGTCAGGTCCACGCAGCTCGCGGTCGCGGGCCCCAGCATCGGGTCGCAGTTGCTGACGGCGGGCAGGCGCGTGTCAGTGGCGAAGAAGGTGCCGAGGCCGGTGTGCTCCCATCCCAGATTGGCATCGAAGGAAAACTGCCCCAACACCGCCTGCGCGGAGAACTCGACGCCGTAGAGCGTGGTGGCCGAGGGGATGTTCACCTCCAGCCCCTGGGTCGGCAGCAACGGATCGCCGATGGTCACCTGGAAGTTGTGGTACCTGTCGTAGTAGCCGTCCAGCTGCATCCGCAGATGATCATCCAGCGCCGAGGACTTCCAGCCCAGCTCATAGTCGGTGACGTTCTCGGCGCGGAACGGCTGCTGGTACGCCGTGCCGATGGGGAGATTGAGCCCTCCCTGCTTGTAGCCCGTCGCGACGAACGCGTACAGATAGTTGTTGTCGTCGACGGTCCAGCTCAGGTCCGCCTTGCCGGTCAGGCGGTCATCGTGCTCGCTCTGATGGGCGTACTCGTCGTAGAAGAACTCCGGAATGACGTTGTAGACCCGGTTGGTCGTATCGTTCCAGGAATAGCGCGCGCCGAGCTGGAATTCCCAGCCGTGGCTGAAGTGAAAGCCCAGCTGGCCGAATGCGGCCGCCGTATCGTTCGGCACCTTGCCTTCGATGTACTGGTCGTAATAGCCGGGCGGATAGCCGACGTAGTATCCCTGGCCGACCGGGTAGGAGTAATCCAGTCCCTGATAGTAAACACCGCCGACCCACGTCAGGAATCCCGTCTCCGGCGAGATCAGGTCGAACTCCTGCGAGTACATCTCCCCGGGCACCAGATCCTTGAACGTGTAAGGCAGCAGATCGGTGCCGTCGAGGTCCGTGATGTAAACGGAACGTCCCCATTGCACGCCGGTGATCGACCGCAGCGTCACGCCGTCATCCAGCTTGTAGTTGACGTTGAGGGTCGAGCGCGCGATCTGATCGATCGCATCCATCTGCGCATTCGCGGTGACGTCGTACAGGGGCGTCGTGGCATTGGCCGGCGAGGCGGGATAGCCGCCGTTGTCGATATAGGAATAGTCGGTCTGCCAGAGAGCGCTGAGTCGGGACGACGGCTGCCACAGCAGGCTGAAGCGGATCGAGGACTGCTTCAACCCGCCATCGCCTCCGCTGTACGGGCCGCTGACGTGGAAGAACGTATCGCGGGTCTCGTCGTAGAAGGCAATGCGCGTGGACAGCGTGTCGCTCACCGGCAGGTTGACGGCGCCCTGCAGCATGGCGTCGTCGTAGTTGCCGTACTGGCCGAGAACGTAGCCGTTCACGCCGTTGAAATTCGGGGCCGCCTCGGTGATGTAGACGGCGCCGCCGGTCGAATTCTCGCCCGCGAACGTTCCCTGTGGACCGCGCAGGACCTCGATGCTCGAGGTGTCATAGAAAGGCTCATCCTCGAGGTAGCCGGGGAAGGATGCCACTCCGTTCCGGTAGGTGATCACCCCGGCCTGGGTCTGTGTGTTGTGCTCGCCCTTGCCGATGCCGCGGATGTTGAACTCGTTGCCCTGCCCGAAGTTGTCGACCGCGAGCGACGGCGCGACGGTCTCCAGCTGATCGACGGTAATGACGCCGTTGTTCAGCAGCTGGGACGAATTGAGCACCGTGGCCGCGACCGGCGTCTGCTGCAGATTGGTGGTGCGCTTCTCCGCCGTGATCACGACCTCCTTGAGCTCCGCCGCCGAATCCGGGGCGGCCGTCTCGCCCGCCGTGTCCCCTTCGACCGCGCCCGATGCGGACGGCGCCAGCGAGCTGCCGGCCGTCGACTCTGTCGGTAGAGCGTCTGCTTGCACCACCGCGACGCCGCCCACTAGGACGGCGAGGCTGACGAATACACTGATCTTCATGGTCCCCCCCGCGCTTTTCTTTGAACCGCGCGCCCCATGGCGTGGCGGGCAGAGCCTCTCAGCTAAACAACCCCTTGTCAAGTTCATTCACACGAGAAATAATTTGTTGCCGGATCCTGAGACGACGGTGCTTCCGCTACACTGCCGGGGTACGCCGGGGGGAGACTCATTCACATGTGCATGATTTTGTGGGCCGTGCAGCGAAGGCGGCCTGAGCAGCCGGATCCCGTCCCGTGCGAGGCGTCACCGTGACCGGCCTGCTGTCGCGACGCGTCGCCCTGGTCACGGGCGCCGCCCGGGGTTTGGGGAGGGCCCATGTGCTCGCCCTCGCCCGAAGCGGCGCGCGGGTCGTCGTCAACGATCTGGACGCCAACGGCGTCGATCAGGTATGCGAGGAAGTCGTCCGTGCCGGAGGCGAGGCGCTCGCCAGTACTGCGAATGTGCAGGACCACCATGCGGTCGGGAACATGGTGGCCGCCGCGCTGGCGCGCTGGGGCCAGCTCGACATACTGGTCAACAATGCCGGAATCCTGCGCGACCGCACCTTCGCCAAGCTGGATCTGGCGGATTTCCGGCTGGTGCTCGACGTTCACGTCATGGGCTCGGTGAACTGCGCCCAGGCGGTCTGGCCTCACATGAAGGAGCGGGGCTACGGCCGGGTCGTCTTCACCACCTCCTCGTCCGGCCTGTACGGCAACTTCGGGCAGTCGGCCTATTCGGCGGCCAAAATGGCGCTGGTGGGTCTCATGCAGACCCTGGCGCTCGAGGGCGTGCGCTACGGGATCCACGTCAACTGCATAGCGCCGAGCGCGGCCACTCAGATGACCGATGGGCTGTGGTCGCCGGAGGATCTGGCGGCGCTGGACCCGCAACGTGTCAGCCCCGCCGTGGTCGCGCTCGCGAGCGAAGCGGCGCCGAACAAGCGGATCGTCCTCGCCGGCGCGGGCAGCATCAAGTTGGCAAACGTCACGATGACCCGCGGCGTGTACCTCGCCGACGACAGGCTGAGCGCCGAGGAGATTCTGACTCAGTGGGACCGCATCGGTGACCGGACGGAAGAGCTCGTCCCGGCCGCCGGCTCCGACCAGTACCGCTACGAGGCGGAATCATCCCGGGCAGGCGCGCCGCGCAGGGGGACGTGATGCCGCTCTCCGGATTCAGGCTGACCGCCGCCGACCTTCGCCCGTTCGGACAGGGTCTCCAGCGTCCGGAATGCGTATGGGTCGACGACGAGGGCGTTTGGGCCTCCGACGCCCGCGGTGGCGTCTGCCGCGTATTCGCCGATCGCGATCCGACCCTGCTCGGGTCCGGAATCGCGGACCCGAATGGCTTCAGCCGCCGGCCCGACGGCAGCTTCGTGGTCGCCGGCCTCACCGATGGCCGGCTGTATCGGATCGCCAGGGATGGACGCACACGCATGCTGCTCGACAGCCTCGATGGCCTGCCCCTGGGAGCGGTCAACTACGCGTGTGCGGATGGTCCGCAGCGGATCTGGCTGTCCGTCATGACGCGCCATCTGCCATGGGTTCCCGCGATGCAGACGAAGAAGCGCGACGGCTACATCGTCAGGATCGACGGCGAGGGGCCGCGGGCTGAGATCGTTGCCGACGGACTGGATCTGACCAATGAGGTCAAGGTCTCGCCCGATGGGCGTCACCTCTATGCTGTCGAGACGCTCGGCGGCCGCATCGTGCGGTTTCCCATCCGCGGCGACGGCTCGCTCGGCGAGAGGGAGCGCGTCGGGCCGGACAGCTTCGGCCGGGGCGCGTTTCCGGACGGACTCACGTTTGATCCGGCGGGCAACATCTGGGTCACGATCATCAGTCAGAATGCCATCCATGTCATCGACCGGGACGGTGCCGTGCACGTGGCGTATTCAGACATGAACGCCGCCGCGGTCGAGGCCATCGCGTCAGCGGTCGGGCAGCGGACCGGCACCCTCGATCAGCTGCTGGCCTGCATGGACGTCGCCGGTCCCCTGCGCCTGCCCACCAGTCTCGCCTTCGGCGGCCGGGACGGCCGCGACGCGTTTGTCGGCTCCGTCGGCCTGACTCACCTGCTCACGTTCCGGGTGCCGGCGGCACTGTGGTAGCCTCTTCAATCACATGATAATGAAGAACAGGGGTTCACGCGCGCGGCTCGCCCTCGCCGTGCTCTGCGGCGTCTATGTGCTGAATTTCCTCGACCGTTCGCTGCTCGCCATTCTGGCCAAGCCCATCCAGGACAGCCTGCACATCTCGGACGGCCAGCTCGGCCTCATCGGCGGCCTCTATTTCGCGTTCTTCTACTGCTTCATCGCCATCCCGATCGGCTGGCTGGCCGACAGGACCAACAGAGTGACCGTGCTGTCCGTGGCGTGCGCGATCTGGAGCGCCGCGACCGCCTGCTGCGGCCTGGCGATTCGCTATCCGCAGCTGGTCGCCGCGCGGATGATGGTGGGCGTCGGTGAGGCCGGCGGCGTGCCGCCCTCCTACGCCCTGATCACCGACTACTTCCCGCCCGGGCAGCGCGGCAATGCATTCGGCATCTACAACCTCGGTCCGCCGATCGGCGCCGCGCTAGGCATTGCGTTCGGCGCGGCCATCGCCGCCGCCTTCAACTGGCGCGACGCTTTCATCGTGCTCGGGGGTGTCGGCGTTCTCGCCGCGATTGCCGTCCGGCTGATCCTGCGCGACCCGCCCCGCGGCGGTCTCGACCTCGCGCCGGCCCGGACCGCCGCGGCACCATCCGGCTTTTTCCAGACAGCCCGGATGTTCTTTTCACGTCCGACGCTCGTGCTCGCGGCGGTCGGCAGCGGCGCGACCCAGATCATCACCTACGGGCAGAGCAATTTCACCAGCCTCTTCCTGATGCGTGAGAAGGGCATGACGCTCGATGAAATCGCCATCTGGTACGCGCTCGTCGTCGGCGTGGTGATGAGCGCGGGAATGCTGGTCTCCGGGCGCCTGGTCGATCGGTTCACCCGCCGCTCGAAGGCCGCTTATGCAACCCTCCCCGCCGCCTCGCTCCTCTTGGCCATCCCGCTCTACGTCGGGTTCGTCTGGGCACCCTCCTGGCCGCTCTCCCTGACCTTCCTCGCCGGGCCGGCGTTCCTCAACTACTTCTATCTGTCGTCGTCGGTCGCGCTCGTGCAGGAGGAGGTGCGGCCGGATCAGCGTGTCATGGCGGGCGCGTTGCTGCTGCTCGTCATGAACTTCATGGGCCTCGGCCTGGGGCCGGCTTATGTCGGCGCGGCGAGCGACCATTTCCGCGCCTACCACCCCCAGCATTCGCTGCAGATCGCCCTGTACTCGCTGACGCCATTCTACGTCGTTGCCATCCTCATCTTCGTCGCGCTGGCGCGCGTCCTGCGGCGCGACAGCCGCGCAACCGGAGTCGTTACCCCATGATCCGCTATCGCGCTCTCGCCTTGCTTGCCGGTGCATCTGCCGTTCTTTTCGGCGCCGCGACGTGTTACGCGGGCGACAGTACTCCAGCGTCGCGTGCCCTGGCAGAGGCCGAGCGCAGCGCCATCGTGAGCGCCCCGGCAGGTCGGCTGCAAGGGATGGTCGAAGGCAACCTGCGCGTCTTCGAAGGCGTCCCCTATGCGCGGCCCCCGATCGGAAAATTTCGCTGGAAACCGCCCGGCCCCCCGCCACGCTGGCAAGGCATACGTCAGGCCACCGCATTCGGGCCTGCCTGCTTCCAGCCTTCAAACTCGTTCGTCAGCGTATACATCGGAGAGCCCGTACCGATGAGCGAGGACTGTCTGACGCTGAACATCTGGGCACCGGCTGACGCGCGTCATGCTCCCGTCTTTTTCTGGATCTATGGCGGAGCACTCTGGGGCGGCGCGAGCCGCGATCCCATCTACGACGGGGCACGCCTTGCCGAGCACGGCATCATCGTGGTTTCCATCAACTACCGGCTGGGCGTGCTCGGCTGGCTGGCGCACCCACAGTTGAGCGCGGAGTCGCCTGAGGGCATATCCGGCAACTACGGGCTGCTCGATCAGATCGCCGCGCTCAAATGGGTGCGGCGCAATATCGCCGCGTTCGGCGGCGATCCGGCGAACGTCACCATCGCAGGCGAGTCGGCGGGCGGCCTCAGCGTCATGTACCTCATGGTATCTCCCGAAGCGCGCGGCCTCTTCGCGAAAGCCATCGCGGAAAGCGCCTACATGGTCTCCATGCCGTCATTGAAAGAGGACAGGTACGGCATGCCCTCCGGTGAGCAAAGCGGCGTGCGCCTCGCCGCCGCGCTTCATGCCTCCAGTACCGCCGCGCTTCGGGCGATGGATCCGCTGAAGCTGACCAACGCCGCGGCTGCGGCCGCGTTCGGCCCGTGGGGCACCGTGGACGGCCATGTGTTACCCGAGCAGATGGTGACCGCATTCGACAAAGGCGATCAGGCACACGTGCCGATCCTCGATGGTTTCAACAGCGGCGAGATCCGCTCGCTGATGGTGCTGGCCCCGCCGGTCCCGGGCAGCGCGGCGCAGTACGAGTCGGCGATTCGCGATCGCTACGGCCCCCTCGCCGGCGAGTTCCTGCGGCTCTATCCCGCCGGCGACATGGAGGAGAGCATCCTGGCGGCCACTCGGGACGGGCTGTACGGCTGGACGGCGGTGCGCCTGGTCAGGAAACAGACCGCGATCGGCCTCCCCGCCTACCTGTACCTCTTCGATCATGGCTACCCGGCCGCCGATCAGGCCCACCTGCACGGCTTTCATGCCAGCGAGCTGCCGTACGTGTTCGGCACCCTCGATGGCACGCCACCGCTCTGGCCCAAGATTCCCGCGTCGCCCCGCGAGGATGCCTTGTCGGATGCGATGCTCGGTTATTGGGCCAGCTTTGCGAGCACCGGTAGCCCGCGAGCGGCGAATGCTCCCGACTGGCCGGCCTATGGCTCGGCGGGGGCCTACATGCACTTCACCGACGCGCCCCATCCACAGACCCATCTGATGCCGGGGATGTATCGGCTCAATGAGGAGGTGGTCTGCAGGCGCGTCGCGGCGGGCAATCTGCCATGGAACTGGAACGTCGGCCTGGCATCGCCGAAGCTGCCGCCGGATTCGGCCCGGTGCCGATGATCGCCGTGTTGCGGCCGGCTCGGTGAGGTTTCCGGGGCGTGACTAGAGCACGGTGTTCAGCACCATGGCGAGGCGCACGCCCGCCTTCTCCAGCTGCTCGGCGACCACCGGCCGCTCGCGCAGCACGTAGTCGTCCGGCAGTCGAATCGTCCCGTCCGAGCCGCCCGCTTCGCGCAGCGGCGCATAAATATCCTGCTTGGCGATCTGGAAGCTTTCATCGGCCCAGGCCACGGGCCCTCCCCGGCTCCACGCATCGGCCTCGCGCGGCGTGATCTGTGCGTTCAGCTCGGCGGCCACGGCAGCCGGGTCGTCCCCCAGGCCGGCAACGACCGCGGTATCCCAGACCGCGTGCAGGTTCATCTCCTCGGCGCCGAGCTTCACCGATACGGAGTTGCCGCCGCGATCGTGATGGTCCGCGCAATGGAGGGGTTGATGGAGATCGCCGACGAAATGGATCAGGAAGCGCAGCGCCTCGGCCCGCACCGGCTGCTGGAGCCGCCGGTCGGCAACGATACGTTCGTCCTTGAGGATCTGGGCAACCACGCAGTCGCCCCCGGGGCAATTCCGCGCCGCTTCATATCCCCCCTGCGAAAGCTCTATGTCCACGTAGTGCCAGGGCTTCGTCCATGGACGCTGGTCACGAATCTCGTCGGCCCATGTCGACGCCGTCTCCATGGCTGCGCCCACATTGGGGCCGAGAAGCTCGGCCACTCCGGCGCGCGCCGCCGGCGTCAGATGGTCGGCCGCGATCAGTGCCACGATGCGATGCCCCTCGCGGCCCCACCCCCACGCGGTGGCCGGTCCGAGCAGCGATACGCACAGGATCGACGCGGCGAGCATCCGACTCATGATTTGACCCATCCCGGCCACAGACCAGACTCCCTCCCAATTTAGCATCGTATGGGCGTGTATCCCATAATGCTCGGATGGGGACTTCGTCGTGAGCGCCGAGCTTTCATTTCATCAGAGCGAATTGCTCACGCACGGCTACACGATCGTCCAGGATGTGCTGTCTGCCGCCGAGGTGACCGAGCTGCGCGAGATCGTCGACGCGCTGTATCGCCTCCACGACCCGAGCATCGATTTCGAGGGATTGAGCATCGCCGATGGGCGCCCCGACGGCCGCCCGCCGGAGAGGGGCGCTTCCGCGCGCGGCTATAACTTCGCCACGGGCCTGCTCACCCGGCATTCCGCCATGTGGCCGCTGGTCGCCAGGGAGCCGGTCATTTCCCTCATCCGCTCCGTCATCGGACCGGATTGTGTATTGAGCAGCCTGAACTCCCTGGAGCCGCTGCAGGCCCGCGGGCACCAGCCGCTGCACCGCGACGAGGGTCCCGTCGGGCCGGAGGGCTTCGTCACCGCCAACTCTATCTGGGTGCTCGATTCCATGGACGCGGGGAATGGCGCCACCCGGCTGATCCCGGGTACGCATGCGACCGCGGAGCTGGCCGACGACTCCGACGCGCGCCTGACGTATGCGTGTGCGCCGGCCGGGAGTGTCGTGGTGACGAATGCTCACGTACTTCACGGCGCATCCGTCAACCGCGATGGCCGGCGCAGGCGCGTCATCCACGGATACTTCACCAGGCGAGGCCGCAAGTGCCAGATGGACTTTCGCCACTACAGCTCGCCGGCTTCGCTCGCCAGGCTCCCGGACTCGTGCCGCGCCCTGCTGGATCTCGGCGGCCGAGAATAGTCCGCGAATCGGAGCTCAAGCCACGGCTGCTTGGTTCGAGTTGGCGGAGAGGGTGGTAACCGATTTTTGCCATTTACGCCTTTGAATTAGAACGATATTTTATGGGCCCTCAACTGGCCTTAGCCCCAATTTACCCCCAATGTGCAGCGGCTCTAGGTGGCCTTCGGTGGACTCCCCTGTAAGCGCCCTCCGGGGGCAGCCGACCGACGCCGGCGCATCACACCAATCCCGCCGTTCTGCATACCCCCACTCGAAGGACACGCTCTCCGCAGCTTTCGCTGGACTCATGGATCGTGTCCCCGGACCACCCGCATCGACGGCACTCGCTCACCATCAAACACTGCACGAGGTATATGGTAATTGCGATCATACAGCCGGGATGATCGCTAAAGCTTCGTCAACAAAAGGCACGCTTTTCAACTCTCGAAAATACTCTGGAAGTTTCGTTTGCAGATACGGTAAGAGAGCGCACGTGTTTGCGTCAGCCTTCGTTTTATCCCTCATGAGGCCCGCAACACCTATCCGAGCGATAATTTGGACAACGAATTCAAATTCCCGCGCCGATGCCACGGTATAAGGCATATCAGTGAGCAGGGAAGCGCTTAATTTTGCGCCTAAGAGAAGAATATTTACCTTTTCGTTGAGCTTCTCCTGGAGACGTGGATTAAACAGATACCATTCCTCCAAAGTCACCACCATAGGGTAGATTGGCAGGCTTCCAGGCGCCCACTCGGTGAGCCCCTCAATGACGTCTCGTATGTTTTTGTAGGTCTGTACAATGGCACTGGCGATCGCATCAAGATCCGCCTCCAGGGCGTCCTCATCGGTGAGCGTCTTTGCGCCCAGCGACATACGCTTGGTCTTGCATTCAATGAAGAGATGCCCACTTGCATCTGACAACACCCAATCGACGCCATGGCGCCGTTCGCCTTTCTTCGGTCGATATTCGCGTTCCTGACGGAGCGTGAACGCAGGAGTGGAGCAGAATTCCCTACAAAGACTGCCGATATAGTCCTGGAAAGCGACGCCGTATTGATGATCAAAGCCCTTGGAATTGATCAGGTCATAGAATATGCCGGTAGTGACTCTCCGCAAGACGTATTTCGGAATGGGCGAGATCACCTGATCTGGCTTGGTTTGGTCGTACCTGACGAGGGGACGTTGTTCGAGCGGGTTCCATGTGTAGAGCCATGAACGGTCATACGACTGTCCTGCCGCCAGTTGCTCTCGGAGGCCCTCAAGATTACAGGTAATCCGTTCGAAGAACCGGCGCGATGCCCCCTGACTGATACCTAAAACTGCATAGTCCGTAGAAGTTGACATTCCCCATCTGGAAAGAAAATTTCCAGCTACTGCGGCGCCAAGCGAGACGAACTCCCGAGTAGTCATTCCCATGTCGCTGAAAACGATGTCGTTGATCGTCCCTGCCCCGTAGATCCTCAGCGCTCTGACCATCGCGGCCATGTCTTGCCTGTCCTGCCATCGAAATTGGCGGTGCGCCATTCTGTGGAGGTCCAAAAGCACATCGGCGGCAGTAAGCGCACCATTCGCCGACAACCATTCATCGAGCCGACGAATGTGGTTAACAGCGTAGGCCAAATCCCGCCATCGACGCATATCGAGCTGGCCGGCCGGGCGGGAGTGCAAAATGGTCTCGCGAGCTAGTATCTCCAAGTCCCATGGGTATATATGGGACCTGAGGGGCCCTTCAGTCCAGGGCATGCCGACCGCGAGGCCGGGCGCCAGCGGTTGCCCTTCCACCACATGTTGTGCATACGCCCAAAGGTGAATAAGCGTCGCGACGGCTGGAAAGCCACGCATATAATTGCGAAAGGGTTTGTAGCCTTCGTAAAAGGTCACAATCGAACGCCGCTCCACCCAGATCGAGGCAATTCTACGCGCGCCGTCCGCCCGTCAGCAGCTCGCGCTGCCGTGAACATGCAGCCATACACCCTTGCCCTCGAATAGCATTGGGTTCCATATCGTAATGACCCGTTGCGGTCGATCTTGCGGTCGGGCACGCGTCACGCGATCGATCACCACAGAGATACCGAGCAGACCTCGAATCCGCTCAGAGCGCCGAGCCAACTCCGCCCTCCGTCGCGTGCTTAGGAGACCGGCCTAGCTGAAATCCCGAGTCTGGCAGTGCTCACGGCGCGCGCCCAGATGGGAGCCTGTTTATCATTAAGCCGCTGCAGTTTCCGCAAGCAACCAAATAGACGATCTTGAGCACCGCCAGGTGGCAGCGCGAGAGCCAACTGTTCTGCTCTACGCGCCATCCCATTTACCGCGGAGTCCGGGTCCGGATCCGCCGCCGCACACTGTAGCAGCCGAATGATCACTTCAAAAACTCGAACTCCCTCGGGGTCGTGCAGGGCCTGATTGAAAACTCGATCCGCAATCGCTCCCGCTAGCGCGCAGTCCTGGGCAGTCAAAGCCATGCGCGCCGAGACCGCGAGGACCGCTTGAGCCCACTCTTTCTTGACACCGTCGTTCGCGAAAATGGCGTCCAGTGCACGCCGAATCTCCGCCCCACAACCGATCGGAACACCGGCGAGCTCTGTTGCATTGGACAGCCGCAGCACGCCCTCGGCCGTGGGTTGCGCCGAGAGTTGCTCCCAAAGCTCTGTGGCGCGGTCCTTGAGCACCTGTGGGATCAGCGGCTCCTGCGCGAATCGGTCGCCCTGGGTGATGGAGGGCAACCAAGTGCGCGCAGTCAGGCCCCGCTCATCCAGCCACTGCCGGGTACGTTCAATTCGCTCCTGCCACGTCGCTGGTAGCTCCCGCGCCGGGAGGGCTTGCGACGCCTGCTCAATGCGGCCAAACGCATCAGCTATTAGTGATTCCGCATCAATCCATTCCGGTTGCCAACGAGGGCTCTCTCGCAACTCGCGGTAGACCGAGAGAAAGAAGTATTCGCCACGCCTTTCCATGGCCCAATTCAGCAACTCCTCTCCGCCGTAATGCCCGCGTCCCAGTGTCCGCGCGACGAGTGCAGCATGGCTGGCAGCTGCCGAACGGCGCCAGAATACCGGTCGCGGGCGCGTGCGCTCGTGTAAGGCCAAGCGCGCAGCGGCCAGCACGAAGGCAGCAGCGAATCTCTGGCAGCGAGCGAACAGGGCATCCTGGTCAGCGAAGAGGCGGTCCAGCATTTCCTCGCCCAATACAACGAAGCGCGTACCGCGCCCCAGTTGTCGAGCGCAAATCTCAAAGCCCGCAGCGAGCGAGATGTGGTCCTCGCAGTCCCGGAGAAATTCAAGAAGCCGGATAACTTCGTCGACATGCCATTGCGCCAGCCAGTCATGGGGCACAAGTTCCTGACCGGTGAATTGCAGACTCAACGCGGCGTGGCTGAGCTTAGAGCTGAGGGAGCGGCGCAACTCCCGTTCGATACGCAACTCATTACCGATGAACTCAAGCAGAGTTTTCGAGTCCTGCCACTCGGCGGTGATGTTGTCCCAATAAGTGGGTTCTTCTGGCAGCAGGTCACTCTCGCTGAGCCGGCCGCTAGGGAGCTTCCCGCCCAGCATCGCCGCGAACATCTCCGGTGAGGCGCTCAAGATCTCGGTGGCTTTCTGGAAGTTCCCGTAGCTCTGAGCCCCTTCGCAGAGGATCAAGGCATTCAGTTGCGCGATCGAGCGTTGCGCGAGCGTGTGGCACTGCAATTCGCTGGCAAGCGCAGCGCGCCGCCGCTCCGGGTCAGCCGTCCACAAGGCTGCATGGGCAAACTGGACTTTCAGATGTGCGACTTCAACCAGAGCGGCTCCTTCAGAGTCAATCGACACGGTCGCCTCGCCCGAGTTACCTCCGTCCACAATAGTAACCTTCACGGACCCGCCCTCGGCAGCCGCAGCAAATGCGGCAAACAAATCATCGCGCGCCACAACGGATTCCGGTCCGAGTTGCAGCGGTTGCGCCGTTGCCGTGATGTCCAATTTATGCACGAGGTCGTCGTCGGCAAGCACAGCGGAAAGAAGATCCGGTGAGAGCTTCTCGAGCGCAAACAGAGCCCTAAGACGCGCAACATTCGTCTTGTCAGATGGTGACGTCATCATCGGTCATCTGAGCCAGATACAACACATTCGTCTTTAGCGTAGCGACGAGCGCCGCATAGCGTGCCGGATGCAGAAGTCGCAACCGCTTCAACACGCGCTTCTCGAGCCACTTCCAATACGCGTCACGGACGTTACGATCCGTCAGCTCCACTGGCATTGCCAGCGCGCCATTCAGAACATCATTCACCACTTCGACCCATCCAGGCGGAGCGGCGTCGTCCCAGCGCGTGATCCAGTCGGCCGCCTGCGGCAATTCGGCGAAGAGCAAATCCGCGAGCGCCTCGGCGCGTTGCGGATCAGCCTCATCCCGCCACACGCCCTGGATAGCAGCTCTGATACCCGTAATCAGCGACGAAAACCAGGGTATCTCGGCTGGAAAGCGCGGCATGTTACGGATTCGCACTAAGGCGACACTCTCGCCGATCGCGCGAAGCTCAGCGGACTCCAGGGTTTGACTGCGTTGGGCGGCGACGCGGACCTCATTGGCATCCAATGGCATAAGCGCCGCACCGGCCGTACGGAGTCGGTGGCGCGCGGTGATGCGCTCGGCCTCGCTAATCACGCCGCGTACCCTCAGTTCCTCAAGGACGTCGAGCGTCGAGGCCACCCGCGCGCGATGTTGCGTACGATCAATCGCGAAGGGGTCCTTATTGAGCGCACGATCGTCGATCACTACTACTTCGGCCGACATCATGTTGGCCAATAGATTAAGAGTGGAGAGCTCATCGTGCTCGTCTGACTCGGCTTTGTCCCGTCTCGGCCCAAAGAGCAGCCGACCGTCCTTGAAGGCCCCTGACAGCTCTTCGCGAATGCGACCAATGGTTTTGATGATCTCGACCGATTGGCGCTCCATGCCCAACGTGGCAGCGGCTTCCTTGTCTGTGCTCGCGTGAATGTAAACTTCATCAAAGGAGTCCACAACCGTCTGCAGCAGACCAGTGGTCTGCAGATACGAAACGGCCAAGTCATCCAGATAGAGTGGAGTTGATTTCTGGGGACGCACTGGCGTCGGCCAGCCCATGTCTTGAACTCTGAAATATCGGTCCGCGAACTCCTCCACTCGACCATCAATGCGACCCCATTCTTTGAGCACGGCGAGCAGCGTGCGCACATCGGTCAGGTGGCTGGCATATGCTGTGACGTCCGCGGCTTCCTGGCCACTAGAGCCTGGTCGGAGCACAGGCGCCGGGCGCGCCACGATCCCCGAGCGAGCCTGCGCGGCGCGCAGCAGATCCGCCAGTTCAAGACCGACCTCCGCGGTCAACGGGTCCGTAGGTGCGGCCTCTGGCGGGCGCAAGATCTTGAGCGAAGCGCGCTCAAGTGACTGCAGTTGTGCGGCACGCGCGAGCCGCGATCGCTGAAATTCGCGCAGCCGGCGTTGCCCATTGAAGAGTTCATACATCACGCCGGCCGGCACGATGATGCTTCCGAAGGTGCGGAGCACTTGACCAAGAAGCCCGAGACTGCCGAGCACCAGGATCGCGGAGGCGTCGAGAGCCACGCGATTCACCGCTCCCAGCGGGCCAGGCACTCGACGGCCGGAAAAGATCGGGATGAGGGTGCGCTGTCGGGGGTCAGTCTGCTCACTGTTGCGCAGAAAGTTACCCAGGACGATATCGACCAGGGTGACGCGCAGCGCCGGCGCTGCTGCTACCAGCGGAACTTCACCGTGGGTAATGGCCTCGTTGATCCTGCGGGTATACCGGTTCCATTCGATCTGCTGCGCGAGCAGATCCTTGATTTCGACGCGCTGTACAGGGCCGCCTAGTCCGGACAGAGCCAACGCCCGGCTGAACCATTCGTGCGCCGCCGGACTATCCTCCTCCAAGGCGCCCTCAAGCGCCAAGGTATATGCGCCCAGCAGCACTTCCGCCGACGGATCCGCCTTGGCCACTGCCGCCAGCATCAATTCCCGAGACGGTCCGTAGCCCGAAGCGTGCGCCCAGTGCGCGGCCTGGATTAGCGTGCGCGCGTCGTACTGGTCAGGTTTCTCCAAATATTGCCCAAGCAATGATGCGAGCTGCTCCCACTGCCCTGTCTCAATTGCCAAGGCGATTTCAAGCCGAATATCCCGCTCTGCGTTGCCACGCAGCTCTAGAGCAATGCGGGCAGCCTCTTTCAGGCGTCCTCCGACCAGCAGTTCCCATGCGTAGCGCCGCTTTAGGTCCGGACTGCGCGTCTGCGTGATCGGGAAAGACTCCATTACGCGGATGAAGTTCGCGGCGTCGTCTGTGGCCGCGTAAGCCTTCGCCGCCACGACGATGTCCTCGGGATCTTCCGTTTGGGCGTGGAGCTTCTCCGCGTAGAGGCCGAGCAGACGATGATTCCGTTGGCGCTTCAAAGTCTCGACCAAAGCGCGTAGCTCGTGGACGGTCCCAAGCTTCTCGTACAGCCGAATGTATTCCGCGACCGGGTCGGCACCTTCTGCCTTGGCGATTTCGGCCTCAAGTCTGGACACTATCGCGGGGTCGGTGGATTCGCGGTGCGCATCAAGAAGCGCGCGGGCGGAGCTCGCGTCCTTGGCCAGCGCGAGAGCCGTTACCTCCACCACCAATGTCATATGCGGTGGCAGGCGTTGTTCCAGCCGCGCCCGATATTTGGCGGTCAGAGCAGCGACTGCCTGGTGATCTCTCGAGTGCAACGCAAGCATGACCGCCGCATACAGCTCATCGTCATCCCATCCCCCCAGGGCTTCACGACCAGCGAGGTATCGTGTGAGGGGCGCAGGATCAAAGGTGGGCAAGTACCGAAACGCCAGCTGCACTCGACGGAGGGCTTTTGGGAAATCCTCCATGTCCTGCTGCAACTGCGCCTTGGCGACCGAGCCGTGGTGTGGGTGCAAAAGCGTTGCCCACACGAGAAACCACTCGGCCGTTCCCAGAGCCAGAGGGACCCCAAGTTGTCGCCCGAGGGAGATAAAGCGTTGAAGGTCCTGCATGGCCGCGTCTAGGCGTCGCGCCAAAGGAGCCGCAGCAAGAACCGGTTCGCCGATCTCGATTGCCGGAGGAATGCCGCCGAGGCTCCCGATTTGATCTGGCTTCGGGAACACCGAAGCCACACTCAGGATTCCACGCACAAAGACAAGATACGGACAGTCGTCGAACACCGCCGCGGCGACTTTTTCGAGCAACTCGAGATACGCCTCGATTTGGTTCAGGCGCAAGTAGATTCCGCCCAAAGTGATCACAGCGATCGCCGTCAGCGTATGCGGATCGATGTCCGCCGACCTCATCCAATCCAGTGCCGCATCACCACCGCTCTTCCGCGCAAGGATGCCGAGCGTGGTGGCGATCGACTCCATATCGCGCAGATCGCGCACCTTCCGCAAGGCAGCCTCCATGTCGCCACGGCCTTCGACAATAAGGGCTTCCACTGCGGCGTCTTGGCCCGCGCCGAGGGATCGGGCAGCCGTAAAAAACCGCTCGGCATCCTCGAGGTGTTTAAGGATTGCCGCGCGGCGTGCCGCACGTAGCAAGATACCGCGGCGCAGGCTCGGCGGGAGAACATCGCGATATTCCTCGAGCACCTGTTGCGCGAGCGGCGCGAGCGGATTTCGCTCGCTGAATTCGGGAAACACGCTCTGATCGATCGCTTCCTTGAATCGGGCGGCAACATCGCGTTCCAACGCCTCCGTGTGTTGAGACGGTACCTCACCAATTGATCGTGACGGCAAATGCTTGCGCAATATGGCGACGACGGGCTTGAGTCGATCAAGCTCGTAATACTTGTAAAGTTTCAGGAGGTCCGTGTAATCCAGGATGTCGCTGGCCGCATTAAAGCCGAGCTCGCCGCGCGTCACGGTATCGATGGTGGTCTGCTGGTAACGCCGTTTACGCTCGCTGGTGACGAAGACGCGGATCTTCGGATAGCGCTTATGCAGACCATGGACCATTGAAGTCTTGAGCGTGTCGAGAATCTTCCGCAAATCACGTTCCGCGGTAACCTGAAAGGCAACTCCCGCCGTGTCATCGGCTAGATCCAAACCAGGGAAATTCGCACGCTCCGCGTTGAGATTACGCAGGTCCTTCAAGCCAAAGGTCTCGCGAAACAACTCCACCAGAAACATATCGGAGGCGGTGCTGATATCCGTGAGAGATGCGGCGCTGGCGGCTTTGACTTCTGCAGAAAATTGCGCCAGCAGCCGCGCAGCCTCGGTCAGCAGATCTTCGAGTTCCATCGTCAGCGAGGCGTCAACCAGAGGGGGACAGGTGTGCCATTGTGCGCGGCTTTCCGAGTTCAGGACAGCCTCGCACCCCGCGCGCGGCTGCGACTCTTATGATTCGTTGCCGTCGACTTCGATCGTCGCTTCCGCCGTGGCCTGACCTCCTCCAGCATCTGCCGGGCGGAAACAATCCGCGTGTGCTCGAATGTTCCAATCGAGAGCAGATCGTGCTTGTCCCCGGTGACGAGGAGGTCGGCCTTGCCGGCCTGTGCCATCGAGAGGAGGAAGTTGTCGGCCGGATCCCGCGATATCTCGACGAGAGGCAAAGGTCCGACGATTGTCGCGAGCTCCCGCAGCTCGTTGCACATCGTTCCGGCGGCTGAAGGCTCGATGTATTGCCGCAGGCGTGGATACCTGGTGACTCGTCTGAACTCGTCGAGCTGCTCGTCGCTCGTCAGCAGCTCAAAGCGACCCTCCCGCCATGCCCGATACAGGCGGTCCGAAGGTCCATCCGGAGTGATGAGTGCACTGCAGAGGATATTGGTATCGAGGATGACTCTCATCCACCATACGGATCGAACCGCTCGGCACGCACCGCAGCAAGGGCCTCATCGATAGCCGCATCGATGTCCGCCGCGGAAGCCGATGCATTGCGGGCTTTGGTCTCAGCAACGGTCTGGTCCAGTACACGCCAGCGAACTGCCTCCTCGACGAATTTGGCGAGGTCGCCCTTCTTCATGCCGCGCTGTGCGAGGAATGTACGCACGGCGACGTCGGTCTCTTTCGAGACCCTCACTGTCCAGCGTACAGGGTTATCCATAGCCTCTCCGAGATAGGCGTCTTGACGTCTAGGCGCATGATATCGCGCTAGAGCACCCGCGTCGACGGTACGCACGGAAGTCTGGGGGTAAACATTATGTCGTGTTGGGGATAAGCCATCATCGCCGGCGCGGCCTTACCCCCAATTTACCCCCGCTGTGCGTCAGCTGTCGGCGGACACCCTTGGAACGCTCTCGCGTCCGGCGGCGCTCACTGGACTATCCGAGACACTCGCACCGGCGTAAGCACCTAAATTCATTGGCCCATTGTGGAACTTGATGGACTTCCGGCGGGCCAGATCGGATGGTAGACAATCGCGGGTAATTTATTGATTTATAATCAATTTTTTGAATGGCGGAGAGGGTGGGATTCGAACCCACGTGCCGGTTTTACCCGACCATCCGATTTCGAGTCGGCGCCGTTATGACCGCTTCGGTACCTCTCCGTCCCTGCCCAAAATCCCTCGAAAGCGCCGCATTATGGTTAATGGGCGTGCGCAGCGGGACCCCGGGATCGTGAGCTGGTATTCTAGCCCAAGCATTTGAGGCAGTGGGGATTTGCATTGACGCTGACAGGCGCCCGTAAGGTTCTCCGGCCTGCCAAAGGAAGGGTCGCGATCGCCATCGCAGCCGCCGCACTGCTGGCCGGCTGCTCACGGACACCTTCCGCTCTGCAGCAGATCCGCGCCCGCGGGGAGCTGCGGGTCGTGACCCTCAACCTGCCGACCTGCTACTACCTGGGCGCCCAGGGACCCGAAGGGCTGGAGTACGACCTGGCCAACCGGTTTGCCGCCCAGCTGGGCGTCCGGCTGGCGATCTACACCGTTCCGAGCGAGGCCGCCATCCGTTCCGAGCTGGCCTCGGGCCATGCCGATCTTGCCGCTGCGCAGCTCACAGCCAGCCCCGCCTGGTGGCGGGTAGGCCGGGCGGCCGCGCCCTATGCGCAGATCCCTCAGCTCGTGGTGTATCGCCGCGACGGGACGCAGCCGCGCGACACTCTGCAGCTGGAGACCGCCAGGCTCGCCGTCCGGGCCGGCAGCCCCCAGGAAGACCTGCTCGCGCGGATGAAGCAGATCCTGGCGCCGCACCTCACCTGGGTGGAAACCGCGCCCAGCGCCGCGGACCCATTGGAAGACGTGGACTCCGGGCAGGCGCGTTACGCCATCGTCGATGCCCGGACGTACTCCTACGCCCGTCATCTTTATCCAGACATCAGGGTGGGTTTCGGACTGCCCGAAAGGCGGCCGGTCCAGTGGATCGTGCGCCGGGGGGACCCTGATCTGCTCCAGGCGGTGAACCGGTTCTTCCAGGTCGAAGCGACCTCCGGCGAGCTCACCCGCCTCATGCAGAAGGATTCCGGGGACGCGAGCTCCTTCCAGTACGAGGAGTTGCGCCTCTTCCAGGTCTCCCTGACCCAGCGCCTGCCTCACTACCGCGCGTGGTTCCAGGAAGCCGCCGCGCAGAACGGGCTCGACTGGCGGTTGCTCGCCGCCATCGGCTTCCAGGAGTCGCGCTGGGACCCGCAGGCCAGCTCGCCGAACGGCGCCATGGGCGTGATGATGCTGACCTCCAACACCGCGCAGGCGATGGGCATCAAAAACCGCACGGACCCGCGGCAGAGCATCTTCGCCGGAGCGCGCTATCTCGCCCAGGTGCGCGACATGGTTCCAACTCACATTCCGGAACCCGATCGCACCTGGTTCACGCTCGCGGCCTACAACGTCGGCTTCGGGCACGTGGAAGATGCGCGCATCATCGCCCAGACGCTCGGCAAGAACCCGGATTCCTGGGCGGACGTCAGCCAGGAGATGCCGAAGCTCGCCGAAGCCCGCTGGTTCACGCGCGCGAAATGCGGCTATGCGCAGGGCTGGCAGCCGGTCGAGTACGTCGAGCACGTACGCCAGTTCTTGCAGCTTCTCGAGTGGCAGCCCAACGACGGCGTTCCGCACATGACGATCGCCGACGCGCAGCTTTCGCCGAGTGTCGGCAACAGCGGCGACAGCGGCGGCGACTGACCCCCGACCATGACGACCGAATCAGCCGGGCACGCAAGCTGGGCCGACTTCGAACGGGTGGCGCTGCGCATCGGCACCGTCCGCAAGGTGGAGTCGTTTCCGGAAGCACGCAAGCCGGCCTACAAGCTGTGGATCGATTTCGGGCCGTTCGGAGTCAAGGCCTCGAGCGCGCAGCTCACGGCGCTGTACACCGCCGCTGACCTGCTCGGACGTCAGGTCATCTGCGCCACCGGCCTCGCGCCCAAGCGGGTGGCAGGGTTCAAATCCGAGGTGCTGGTGACCGGCTTCGCGCGTGAAGATGGAGCCATCGTGCTCGCTGCTCCGGAACGTGCGATTACCGACGGCAGCGCGCTCTGCTGAGGAGCGGCCGGACCGCCGACCCTCAGCCGCGGCGCTCGGCGAAGAAATCCCTGAGGAGGATGCCGCACTCCTCCATCAACACGCCGCCGAAGACATCGACCCGGTGGTTGAGCCCGGGCAGCGCGAAGATGTCGGTCACGCTGCCTGCCGCTCCGGCGCGCGGATCCCAGGCACCGAAAACGAGCCTGCGCACGCGCGCGTGGACGATCGCCATGGCGCACATCGGACACGGCTCCAACGTGACGTACAAAGTCGTATCGGTGAGCCTGTAGCCGCCTAGCGCCTGCCCTCCCGAGCGCAGCGTCTCGATCTCCGCGTGTGCCGTGGGATCGTTGGCCGCGATCGGACGATTCGCGCCGCTCGCGATCACGCGATCCCCGCCGACCAACACCGCACCGACCGGGACCTCTCCGGCGGCGCGCGCGCTGTTGGCCTGCTGGAGCGCGAGGCGCATGAAATCGATGTCGCTCGGCATGGGACGAGCCGTCAGGAATCCCGCGAGCCGGTCACCTTGGCGCGCAGGCGTCCGCTCGCCAGACGCGCCTCGATCTCCTCGCCGGGAGGAACCGTGCCCGCATCACTCACCAGCGACCCGTCCGCCCGCGTCACGATCGCGAAGCCGCGCGCCAGCGTCGCGAGGGGACTCGCCATGTCGAGGGTTTTCCCGGCCAGCGCCAGCCGATGTGTCAGCTGCGACAGGTACTGCCTCACCGCATGGTCCAGCCGGGCGCGCAGGCGCTCTTCCTGCCGCACGCGCTCGCGGACGAGGTGCCCCGGCGAGCGCTGGATGAGTCTCGACCGGGCATCGTTCAGCCGCTTCGCCCGCAGCGCCACCTGCACCTCCGGGGAGCGCTGGACCAATCTCGTATACGCATCACCCAACCGATGGCGGCAGGTATGCATCACAGCCCGGGCCGCGCCTGCGAGACGCTGCTCCAGATCGTCGAGGCGCTGCGCCTGATGCGCCAGGCGCATGGCCGGGTCCGCCTGCTTCAGGCGGATGCTCACGGCCTCGAGCCGGCTCGACACGGCACGCAGCTCGCGCCGCATGCACGCCGCCATGCGCCCCTCCATCCGTGTCAGAGTCTCCAGGCAGGCACCGCTGTCAGGTGCCGCCATCTCTGCGGCTCCCGACGGTGTCGGCGCACGCGCATCGGCGGCAAAGTCCGCGATGGTGAAGTCGATCTCGTGGCCGATCCCGGTGACCACCGGAACGGCGCAGGCGCGAATCGCCCGCGCCACGCGCTCATCATTGAACGCCCACAAATCCTCGAGAGAGCCGCCGCCCCGCGCCAGGATCAGTACGTCGCAATCCAGGCGCGCGGAGGCCAGCTGCAACGCGTGCACGATCGCCGGCGCCGCGGCCGCCCCCTGCACGGCTGCGGGATACACGAGTACCGCTGCCGGCGGGAAGCGGCGTGCCAGAATGTTGAGTACGTCCCGGATGGCCGCACCGGTTGGCGACGTGACCACCGCGATCCGCCGCGGGAAACGCGGCAGGCTCCGCTTGCGCTCGCCCGCAAACAGTCCCTCGGCGGCCAGCTTCGCCTTCAGCCGCTCGAACTCGCGCTGCAGGGCACCGACCCCGGCCTCTTCCAGGTGGTCGACGATGAGCTGATATTCACCCCGGGGCTCGTAGAGGCTGACACGCCCGCGGGCGATCACATGCTGGCCGGCCTTGGGTGTGAACCCCAGCGCGGAGTTCTTCAGCCTGAACATCGCGCAGCGCACCTGGCTGTCGCGGTCCTTCAGCGAGAAGTACCAGTGGCCGGACGAGGGCTGCGAGAAGTTCGACAGCTCCCCTTCCACCCAGACCACCCCCAGGCCCCGCTCGAGCAGGACCCGCACCTCATTGTTCAGGCGCGAGACGCTGTAGACGGTGCGGCCGGAACCGGCCTCGGGCGCGGTGCCGGTGCCTGGGAAGAGGCTGGCGGGCATGGCCGGCCACGATAGCACGAGGTTTACCGCAGCGCCCTTCGTGCGTAGAATTAGCTATGCGAATCCTCGAAGAAGCCCTTACCTTCGACGACGTCCTCCTCGTCCCGGCCTACTCGGAAATACTGCCCCGGGAGGTCGACCTGGCGACGCGCGTCACCCGCCGCATCCGGCTCAACCTTCCGCTGCTCTCGGCCGCCATGGACACGGTCACCGAGGCCCGCCTCGCGATCACCATCGCCCAGGAAGGCGGCATCGGCATCATTCACAAGAGCATGACCGTCGAGGCGCAGGCGCGCGAGGTCGGCCGGGTGAAGAAGTTCGAGAGCGGCATCATCAAGGACCCGATCACCGTCTCCCCCAACATGACGATCCGTGAGGTGCTCGACCTCACGCGCTCCCGCGGCATCTCCGGCGTGCCCGTGGTCGTCGGCAGGAAGGCGGTCGGCATCGTCACCCACCGGGACCTGCGGTTCGAGCGCAAGCTCGATGCGCCGGTCTCCTCGGTGATGACTCCGCAGGACCGGCTGATCACCGTGCGCGAGACCGCGCCCAAGGAAGAGGTGTTGGCGCTGCTGCACAAGCATCGCATCGAGAAGGTGCTGGTCGTCAACGCCGATCACGAGCTGACCGGCATGATCACGGTGAAAGACTTCCAGAAGGCGACGGAATTCCCGCGCGCCTGCAAGGACGAGACCGGCAGGCTCCGTGTGGGCGCCGCGGTCGGGACCACTCCCGACACCCTGGATCGCGTCGCCGCGCTGCGCGAGGCGGGCGTCGATCTGGTCGTCGTCGACACCGCACATGGTCACTCGCGCGGCGTCATCGCCATGGTCGAGCGCATCAAGTCGAGGTGGGACGACAGCCAGGTGATCGCGGGCAACATCGCCACCGGCGAAGCGGCTCTGGCGCTGGTGGCCGCGGGCGCCGACGGGGTCAAGGTCGGGATCGGGCCGGGCTCGATCTGCACCACGCGCATCGTTGCCGGCGTCGGCGTGCCGCAGATTTCCGCGGTCGCGAACGTCGCCGAGGCGCTTCGCAACAGCGATGTCCCCGTCATCTCCGATGGCGGCATCCGTTTCTCGGGCGACATCGCCAAGGCGATCGCCGCCGGCGCCCACGCCGTCATGATCGGCAGTCTCTTCGCGGGAACCGAGGAATCCCCTGGCGAGGTGGAGCTCTACCAGGGCGCCTCCTACAAGTCCTATCGCGGCATGGGCTCGCTCGGCGCCATGGGCGAGCGCCACGGCTCCGCCGACCGTTACTTCCAGGACGCCGCCACGGAGCTGGAGAAGCTCGTCCCGGAGGGTGTCGAAGGCCGCGTCCCCTACAAGGGCAGCGTGGTCACCATCCTGCAGCAGCTCGCCGGCGGCCTCAGGGCTGCGATGGGCTACACGGGCAGCCGCAACATCACGGACCTGCGGACTCGCCCGGTGTTCGTGCGCATCACCAACGCCGGGGTCCGCGAGAGTCACGTTCACGACGTCGCAATCACGAAAGAGGCCCCCAACTACCGGGTGTCCTAGGAGCACATGGCCAGCGTTGCCCGACCCGCCGCCCCATCGACGGCGACACCCGCGGATATCCACGCCCACCGCGTCCTGATTCTCGACTTCGGAGCGCAGTACACGCAGCTCATCGCCCGCCGCGTGCGCGAGCTCGGCGTTTACTGCGAGATCCATCCCTGGGACATCACCGATGCGGAGGTGCGCGCGTTCCAACCGCGGGGCGTCATCCTCTCCGGCGGCCCGGAGTCGGTCACCGACGCCGATCCACCGAGAGCGCCCGAAGCGGTGTTCTCTCTCGGCGTCCCCGTACTCGGCATCTGCTACGGCATGCAGACCATGGCGCAGCAGCTCGGCGGGCGCGTCGTGGCGTCGACGGAGCGGGAGTTCGGCTATGCCGAAGTGACCGTGACCGGTGCGAGCCGGCTGCTCGATCAGCTGCAGGACCGCCGCGATGCGCAGGATCGTCCCGTTCTCGATGTGTGGATGAGCCACGGCGATCGCGTGGGCGTCCTCCCGGCAGGCTTCTGCGTTACGGCGGCAACCGCCTCCATTCCGTTCGCCGCCATGGCGGATGAGCGCCGCCGCTTCTACGGGGTACAGTTTCATCCCGAGGTGACACACACCGCCCAGGGTGCGCGCCTCCTCGAGCGTTTCGTGCGCGAGATCTGCGGCTGCGATGCGCTCTGGAGTACGGACAACATCATCGAGGACGCGATCGAACGCGTCCGTGCCCAGGTCGGAAACGGCAAGGTGCTGTTGGGCCTATCGGGTGGCGTCGACTCTTCCGTGGTTGCCGCCCTGCTGCACCGCGCGATCGGCGATCAACTCGTGTGCGTCTTCGTCGATCATGGCCTGCTGCGCCTCGGCGAGGGCGATCAGGTCATGGCGACCTTCGCGGAGCATCTCGGCGTACGCGTCATCCGCGTCGATGCGGAGGACCGTTTCCTCACGGCGCTCGCCGGTATCGCGGACCCGGAGGCGAAGCGCAAGGTCATCGGGCGAACCTTCGTCGAAGTGTTCGACGAGGAGGCGAAAAAGCTTTCCGGCGTCGGCTTCCTCGCCCAGGGAACGATCTACCCCGACGTCATCGAGTCTGCCGGCGCGCGCACCGGCAAGGCCCACGTCATCAAGTCGCATCACAACGTCGGCGGCCTGCCCGAGAAGATGCACCTGAAGCTGGTCGAGCCTCTGCGCGAGCTCTTCAAGGACGAGGTGCGCCGCCTCGGCGTCGAGCTGGGGCTTCCCCGGGAGATGGTCTACCGTCATCCCTTCCCCGGCCCCGGCCTGGGCGTGCGCATTCTGGGCGAAGTCCGCAAGGAATACGCCGACCTGTTGCGTCGCGCCGATGCGATCTTCATCGACGAGCTGCGCCGGCACGATCTCTACGACCGGACCAGTCAGGCCTTCGCCGTCTTCCTGCCGGTGAAGTCAGTGGGTGTCATGGGCGACGGCCGCCGCTACGACTACGTCGTCGCGCTGCGCGCGGTGGAAACCATCGACTTCATGACGGCCCACTGGGCCCGGCTCCCCTACGAGTTCCTCGGCCACGTCTCCCGCCGGATCGTCAACGAGATCGCCGGCATCTCCCGTGTCGTCTACGACATCTGCGGCAAGCCGCCCGCGACCATCGAGTGGGAGTAGGAACCCGCTAACCCCAAAAGCTGCGGCTCAACGGGTCTGATGGCCCGTCTTGGCACGCTGCCGGTGCGCCGCCTGCTTCGCCCGGTTTCCGCAGATCGCCATGCTGCACCAGCGGCGCACGTGACCGCGGGTGTGGTCGGCGAACAGCAGGGTGCAGGCCGGCCCCTCGCAGGCCTTCACGTAGCGGAAGTCCTCGGTGCAGATCAGACGCGCGAGCGTCTCGCCGATCGCGATGAGCAGCGTCTCCGGGGAGCTCCAGCGGCGCGCGACCTGCAGCTTGGGCGCCGAGGGCCTGCCGCCGGGCTGCAGAACGATCCGGTAGTGGGCTTCGTCCCGCCCCAGCAGCGCGTTCAGCGGCTCCAGCTGCGCAAGACCCGTCAGCGCAAGGGAATGGCCCTTGTGTTTGAGGACGAAGCCTCGGAACCATTCACGCAGCCGCCGCGCCTGATCCGCCAACTCGTCGAGCTGATCCGCGGGGACATGCGTCTCGATTTTCTTCAGTACGTCCCTGGGCGCGAGCTTCGCCTGCTCGAGCCAGCTCAGCAGCCCCGCCCCGTCATCGATCCAATCGAGGGTCGCATCCGCCGGCGTCGCCACCGAGTTCAGGAAGTCCAGTCCCGGCGCGTCGCCGACAAAGATCGCGGGGCCGTGTCGGCCCATATGGGTCTCCCGTTCGGGGCCGGGTGTCCCCCTTCCGGCCGCAGGGCATTCATAACCAATTAAATCCCACTTGACAAGTTACGCCCGTCTTAGTAACCATCTATACAGCATTTATATGGTTACCATGGCGCCCGGGAGGAATTCAGATGTCCCAGAATGAAGCCAGCGTCGTACTCGTCCACGGTGCCTGGGCCGATGGCTCGAGCTGGGCGAGGGTCATCGGCCTGCTGGCAGCCGGCGGCACGCGGGTTGTCGCGGCGCCGTTACCGCTCACCTCGTTCAGCGATGACGTGGCGGCGGTCAATCGCGCGCTGGAGCGAGTCGACGGGCCCGTCGTGCTGGCGGGACATGCGTATGCCGGCGCGGTGATCGGGGCAGCGCGCGACGAAAAGGTGAAGTCGCTCGTCTACGTGGCGGCGCTCGCGCCGGAACGAGGCGAGACGGTCGCGGATGTCTTCTACCGCGCGCAGCCGCACCCGCTGGCGCCCAAGCTGGCTCCCGACAGTCATGGGCTGATATATCTGACGGAGTCGGCTTTTGGCACGGCCTTCGCACCCAACGCGCCGGTGGAGCAGCACGTCCTGCTCGCGGCGGTCCAGCGACCGATCTCGCCCGCGTGCATCACCGTCCCCATGGAGCGCCCGCTCTGGAAGGACCGGCCGAGTTGGTTTCTCGTGGCGGAGCAGGACCGCATGATCGTTCATGAGACGCAGCGCTTCATGGCGCAGCGGATGAACGCGACGGTGCGGTCCCATCCCGTCGATCACACGCCGATCGTTACCGCGCCCGCGGTCGTCGTGAACATCATCCGCGAGGCGCTCGGCTCGGTTACCACCCGCTGAAATACGACCCCTCCCGGAGAGACTCCCATGGCGAACATCCACTATCGAACCGCTGACGTCGATGGCTGCAAGGTCTTTTATCGCGAGGCGGGTCCGACAGGCGCGCCCAAGCTGCTGTTGCTGCACGGCTTCCCGAGCGCCAGTCACATGTTCCGCGACCTCATTCCGCTGCTCGCCGACCGCTTCCACATCATCGCGCCGGACCTGCCGGGTTTCGGGCGCTCCGACCTGCCGGGCCGCGGCCATACCTTCCAGCGGATCGCCGATACGATCGGCCGCCTCACGGAGGTCGTCGGCTTCGGGCGCTTCGCGGTCTATGTGTTCGATTACGGGGCTCCGACGGGCTTCCGACTCGCCCTGGCGCACCCGGAACGGATCACCGCGCTGATCTCGCAGAACGGCAACGCCTATGAAGAAGGCCTGAGCGACGGCTGGAATCCGATCCGGGCCTATTGGGAGGAGCCATCGCGTGAGCATCGCGAAGCGTTGCGCGCTTTCCTCAAGCCCGAAACGACCGTCTGGCAATACACGCACGGCGTCCCTGACCCGACGGCGGTCTCGCCCGATGGCTACTCGCTCGACAACTTCTACATGACGCGCCCCGGCGCGGACGAGGTACAGCTCGACCTCTTCGGCGACTACCGCAGCAACGTCGCGCTCTATCCGGAGTTTCAGCAGTATTTCCGCACCCGCCGGCCGCCGTTCCTCGCGATCTGGGGCCGGAATGATCCGTTCTTCCTGCCGCCGGGAGCCGAGGCGTTCAAACGCGATATCCCGGCGGCCGTCGTACAATTCCTCGATACCGGACATTTTGCGCTCGAGACCCATGCCGCGGAGATCGCCGCAGCCATGCGCAAGTTCCTGTCCGGCCTGCCCGAGGAGTCAGCGAGATGACGCAGTCCGTTGCCATCGTCACCGGTGCCAGCCAGGGCATCGGTCAGGCCACAGCCATCCGGCTCGCGCGCGACTTCGCCGCGCTGACTCTGGTGGCGCGCAGCCGCTCCAACCTGGAGCAGACCGCGACGGCGGTCAGCGCGGCGGGCGCGCAGGCGCTCGTCGTGGACATCGACCTCGCTCAGCCCACCGCCGCACGGCAAGTGGTGGAACGGACGCTGGCCGCGTTCGGCCGCATCGATGCGTTGCTCAACATCTCGGGCGCCGTACCGCAGATCGACCTGTTCGACATGACGGACGAGCAATGGGAGAGCGGGCTGGCGCTGAAGCTGCACGGCGCGCGGCGGCTGACGATCGCGGCGTGGCCGGCGCTGAAGGCCGCCAAAGGCTCCGTCGTGCTGATGTCGGGGAACTCCGCCCTCTTCCCCAAGGCGCCCTATGCGGCCGTCGGCACCATCAATGCCGCCATCGTCGCACTGGCG
>Ga0335075_10002081_pt1 | contig 32511 bp, 35 predicted proteins | sample Lox_Sample_24_FD_206723 | JGI IMG/M metagenome (GOLD analysis project Ga0335075, IMG submission 206723) | Soil microbial communities from Loxahatchee National Wildlife Refuge, Florida, United States - Lox_Sample_2.4 | ecosystem: Environmental > Terrestrial > Soil > Wetlands | place: USA...
GGACCTACCGATTGAGGCCTGAAAAAGGGCCCATGTCATCAAAAAAGCGGTTGCAAATACATTCCGCAGGTCTTCATCTCAACGTCAGTCAGACCGGAGCGCTTGGTGCGGTTGGGATGCCGAAAGGCATGCGATGTAGGTGCATCACTCTCAGTAACGACTTAGGGCCGAGTTCGTCAGAAAAATAGGCAACAAAGCCATTGCCTGGCAATAGTTTTAGATCGTACGCTTCGAATTCGAGGCAGCCGGGAGGGGTCCTAGGGGAGGAGTGCTGCTATGTCTAACGGAGCACAGGTCGGCGACGGCATTGCTGGGGTCGACGCTGACGGCGGGAATGATGCCGGCGGCAACGGGAACGCGAACGCAGACCAGAACGTCGGCAACACCGCCGAGAACGCAGACCAGAACGTCGGCAACACCGCCGAGAACGCCGGGAACGGCAATGGCGGCAACGGCGGCGGCGGGAACGGCGGCAACGGCGGGAACGGCGGGAACGGCGCGGAGAATACAAGCAGCCGCACGAACAAGAGAAGCGGCGGGAAGTCGGGAGGCTCGTCGTCTGCCGACGGGCTGACGTGGCTGAAGGAGAGCATGGCCTCGCTGCTGGCCGCGGCAGTTGTCATAGTTGCGCTCGCATTGCTGTGGCGAACATTTACGGCAGGCAGCGGGTCAGGTAAATCGGCACCCTCAATATTCGATCGCGATAAGGACGTCCTCCAGTACATCCTGCCGATACTCGGCACCGTGATTGGCTACTACTTTGGCCGAGTGCCGGCCGAGCGGCGTGCCGAGAAGGCAGAGCAGACTGCGACCGGCGCGCAAAAGCAGGCCGCGTCCTCAACTGAGTCGGCGGCGCGAGCGAACGCCGCCCAGGCGACGGCAGAACAGCAGACTCAGCAGCTGCGCACTGATACAAGAGCCACTCTGACGCGCGTCCAGAACGCGCTCACCGGCAATGCGCGATCGGTACTTAGCGCCAGCGGAGTGCCGGCAGCCGACACACAGCTCGCATTGGCTGAGCTGAGAGCTCTGGATGACCGGCTCAACCTCTAGCAGGCAGAAGTCCGATGCGGTTCCTTCACATCTACTCGGACTCTGGGCTCGAAGACGCTCTCGACGAACTGAGGAGTCGCAGTTCCTCGATGGCTGGAACCCACCGCAGTACCGACCGGATCCCTCGGCCTGGACCTCCGCACAGGCTTCGGAGGCTTGCCGCGCAGCAGGATCGTTGCGATCGGCGGTGACGCCGAAGGCGCCGAGCGCCTGGCTGGATCGACTCCTGTTCCGGCTCAGGCGGATGATGTGGGACGAGTATTGCAACCCGCTGGGGCTCGTCTATTCGCTTTACAGAGGCACCGACATCTTCCTGCCGAGGCCAATCGAACCGGCGACCCCGCCGACCGAATAACCAGGCTGACGGCGCGCCGCCTACGGACCTGCCGACTGCATCACGAGTCGCCGACGACGTCCGCCAGGATCTGGATCGCGCGCCGCAGGCCTGGCGCTTCTTCCGCCGCGAAGCTCAGCCGCAGGTAAGGCCCTGGCGCCTCACCCGGAAAACATCCGCGGCCCGGATGCACCGCGAGCCCGCGGGCGGCCGCCGCCTCGGTCACATCGCCGTCGCTACAGCGCTCTGGCAGCCGGAGCCACAGGTGCACTCCGCCGGCCGGGACCTGGGCGAGGCGGCAGGAAGGCAGCGCCTCAGCGATCGCCGTTACCAGAGCATCCCGGCGATCCCTCAGGTGCCGTCGAACGCTGCCGAGGTGCCGCGGCCAGCCGGGCGCGGTGAGGACATCGACTGCGATGCGCTGCAGGACCGGCGCGACGAACAGGTCGTCACTGATGCGGCCACGCCGCAGCCGGGACAGCACCGGGCCGCGCGCGGCGATGCCGGAGACCCGCAGGCCCGCCGCGATCGGTTTGGACACCGACCGCAGGTAGATCACGTGACCGTCGTCGTCCTGGCTGATCAGCGGCGGAGGCGACGGCGCGCCCAGGTCGAAATCCCGCATCCAGTCGTCTTCGAGCAGGAACGCGCCCGCCCGGGCAACTGCCGCCAGCACCGGCTCGCGCCGTTCGAGTGCCAGTAGCGATCCGGTCGGGTTGGCGTACCTCGGCTGCAGGTACGCCAAGCGGGCGCCGGTGCGGGCCAACGCGTCTGCCAGCGCGTCTGGCAGTACGCCGTCGGCATCTCCCGGCACCGGGACCAGCACAAGCCCGGCTGCGCGCGCTGCCGCTAGCGCCCCCACATACGTCGGTGATTCGACAATCAGCGGATCGCCGGGCGCGCACAGATGGCGGAACACCGCCGACAGCGACGACTGACCGCCCGATGAGATCAGCACGTTCGCCTCGGTCAGGCCACCGCCTGCCTCGCCGGCCAGGTAACTGCGGAGCTCGGGCAGTCCCTGCGCGGGCATCCGGTTCCAGGCCTGCGGTCGGCGGGCCGCCCTGGATGCGGCCGCCGCGAGCAGGCCGAGCGGCTGCAGCCGGTCGTCGGGGAAGCCGCTGGCCAGGTTGATCGCATCCGGCGGCAGCGAGTCGACGAGCCGGTCCAGGTCCGGCCCGAGCCCAGCGCGACTGCCGAGGGCGAGCGTCTGCCAGGACAGATCTGCAGCCGGCCGGGGCGCCCGCCGCGGCGCGGTGAAGGTGCCGCTCCCCGGCTTAGTGACCAGCAGTCCCCTGCGGGCGAGGTCGGCTAGCATGCGCTGGACTGTGGCCGGGCTCAGGCGGTAGCGCTGCTGGAGCTCCCGGTAGGAGGGAAGCTTGCTGTCCGGTGGCAGTGAAGCGATCAGCGCCTCCATACTGGCCTGCGCTGATCCGCCACCGCTATCGCTTGTCACGACAGACAATAGAAGCACTTCCGTGCTCGCTCTGGGAAACCGCCCTGGCCCTGCCCCATTGCGGCTGCCCGGAGTCGGGTCCGAATCGTCTGAGCGCGAGATGGCCGGCTATAGCCGGCCGGATCAAACACGGACGATCGCCGAATCCTCGATCAGCGCCTGCCTGATCGGCTGGCGGCCTGTCGGCCGTTATCGTGGCACCATGGCCGAGCGCAAGGAGATCATCGAGGTCGCTGGCCGCGCGGTAACGATCTCCAACCCGGACAAGGTCTACTTCCCGCGAACCGGTCATACCAAGATTGACCTGGTCCGGTACTACCTCAGCGTTGCTGACGGCGCCCTGCGCGGCGCTGCGGACCGGCCAATGGTGCTCAAGCGGTTCGTGCATGGCGCCGAGGGTGAGGCGTTCTTCCAGAAGCGCGCCCCGGCGAACCGGCCGGACTGGCTGGACTCGGTGGTGCTTAGCTTCCCGTCCGGCCGGACCGCCGAAGAGATCGTGATCCGGGACGCCGCCGGGCTGGCCTGGGTGGTCAATCTCGGCTGCATCGACCTGAACCCGCATCCGGTCCGCGCCGACGACGTCGACCATCCGGACGAACTGCGCGTCGATCTCGACCCCGTTCCCGGTGTCAGCTGGCCGCAGATCATCGACGTCGCGCTCGTCGCCCGCGAGGTGCTCGCCGACTTCGGGCTGACCGGCTGGCCTAAGACGTCTGGATCGCGTGGCATGCACGTGTACGCCCGGATCGAGCCGCGCTGGATCTTCACCGAGGTCCGGGCCGCGGCCGTCGCGCTGGCCAGGGAGATCGAGCGCCGGGCGCCGGACAAGGCGACCTCGCGCTGGTGGAAGGAAGAACGGCACGGGGTCTTTGTCGACTATAACCAGAATGCGAAAGACCGAACCGTCGCTTCCGCATACTCAGTCCGCCCGACGCCGGATGCACGGGTGTCGACGCCGCTGCGGTGGGACGAAGTGCGAGGCTGCGATGCGGCGGCGTTCACCATCGACACGGTGCCGCGGCGGTACGCCGAGATCGGCGACCCGGCCAAGGGCATCGACACTGCCGTCGGCTCTCTCGACCGGCTGCTGGAACTCGCGCTGGCCGACAAGGCGGCCGGGCTGCCAGACGCGCCGTGGCCACCGCATTTCGAGAAGCAAGCCGGGGAGCTCCCGCGGGTCCAGCCAAGCAAGCAAAGAGCGCCCACTGTCGCAGAATCGGGCGCGGCGGCGGACGTCGCGCAGCCCGCTTCCGGTAAGTCCACCAGCCCGACCGGCCGGCGTCGCTCGTCAATGCCGCTGATCGAGATCGCGCGGGCGGCCACCAAGGCCGAGGCGATGGCCGGGCTGGACCGGTGGAGGGAACGGCACCCGCAGGCGGCGGCGCTGCTCGAGCCGGCCGACATCCTTGTCGACTCGATGCGTGGCCGGTCATCGACATGGACCAGGATCCGGCTCAACCTCCGGCACATCCCGGTGTCAGAGCGGCCGGAGCAGGAGCCCCTTGAGGTCGACTATGACCCGTGGCGCGCGATCCGCGGCTAGCCCCCTACCGACGGGAACGAGGGTAGGTACCGTCCGCAGCCGCCCGTCGCGCCGCCGCGCAGCCCTGGCCGGGGCGCTGGCTGGCGTCCTCGGACCCGCCGCCTTTACGGCGGCCTGGGTCGCAGCCGCGTTCCGCCAGACTGGCCTGGCCTTTGCGGCACCGCAGATCAGCGGCCTTGCCGCTGACGACGCGCGCGATCCGTGGCTCATGATCTCCGGGTTCGTGGTGCTGGGCGGCTGCGCTATCGGCTTCGGCACCGCACTTCGAGGAGCGCTCGGCGGCCGCCGGTCCGGACCTGGCCCGCGGTTGATGCAGGCAGCTGGCGTCCTGACGATCGCGGCCGGTTTGCTCCGGCGCGACCATGTGCTGCTGACCACCGGCCCGGAATCCTGGCATAACCACGCGCACGACATCGTCAGCGCACTCGTGTACCTGCTGCTGGTCGGCGTGCCGTTGCTGCTGGCGCGCCGGTTCTCCAGTGACCAGCGCTGGCGCGGGCTGACGGTGCCGCTGGTCGCGAGCTCTGTGGCGTCGGCGGCCCTGCTGGTGGCGTTCTACTCCTCGCCCGGCAACAGCTGGGATGCGACGCTGCAGCGGATCGCCGTCAGCCTGCCGCTCGCGGCTATCGTCGCGGTCGCGATCAGGCTCGCTCGGCTGGCAGGCTCCCCGAGCCCGGCGTCACCACTCGATGCTGACTCCGGTGGCGACGCTCATCCCGCCCGACCCCGGCAGCCGGAATGAGATAAATCTGCGAGCTGGGCTCGAGGTGCCGAGCACAGCCGCGCTGACCAGCGGCGGCACCGAGGTGCTGTTTCCGTAGCGCAGTTTGTACGGCGCCAGCAGGTAGTGCCCGTCTGGCGTCATCGCCATCGGGCACCCGAGGGCCTCGCCCATGAACGTGACGCCGGTGGCGGTCAGTTTCGCCACTGTGCCAGTGCTGGCTCCGTCCGAAGTCCGCCGGACAGTGATGACCGCGGTCTGCGTCACTGTATGGTGCGCGCTGACCGTGCCTTTGGTGCTGACAACGCAGAGGTAGAAGGTCTTGCCGCCGGGGCTGAGGACGGCTGCAGACAGCGCTGGGCCCGCATTCGGTCTGCTGAGCACAGTGCGCATGTGCGCACTGAGCGGCCCAGCGGACGCGGACGTCCGCAGCGCCCAGACTCGCTGCCCGATGTCTCTGCCGCCGGTCCCGGTCGCCTCGCCGGTAAAGACAGCCACCCGGCCGCTGGCCGACATGGACAGTGCACTGCCGGTCGCGACGCTGCCATCTGATCCGTACATTGCCACGCCGGTCCACCGGCGGACCTGACCCGTGCGAGCATGCAGCACGGCAAGGTACCCGCTTGCCGATTTCGAGCACGGCCCGGCGAAGTAGCCGATCACTGACGCGTTAGCGTCCGCTGCGACCGATGCCACTATCCCGTGAATCACCGGGCCGAGCCTGGTGAGCCTGCCCAGCCTCCCGTCCGCGCTGAGCGTTGCCCGGTACAGCCGGCTGGCGCAGCGATCGCTGACCTGCCGTGCGACCACGAGCCTGCTGCCACTGTCATACGCGGCGATCGCGAGCGCGTCGTAGCCGGGCTGCCGCGCCGTGAGCCTGCCGGTCGCCGAGGACCTGACCTGAAGCGGCCCTTCTCCTGCAACACTCCCGGAGACACGCACGATGTCGGCGAAGAACCGCGGCGGGGTGGCCGCGCTTGGATGGCCTGCGGACAGTTGGATAGCCGACGTGGCCGGGTGCGCTGATTCCGGTGCGCTTCGCGCCGATCCGGTCGTCGGGTGCGATACAGCAGCCGGTGCGCCGCCGCAGCCCGCAACAACACCAGCGAGCGCAAGCCCTGCCGAAGCGATGAGTGCAAGCGGCGCGATCCGCTTGCCACGCTGAATCTCGGCCATCGTGCCCTCCCGTGAGCAATAACAGCGGCGGCGAACCGCCTGCCTTGATGACGCTCGAGGGCGCTCGCAGGTTACAGCGATCCTGCTACTGACTCATGCGAGGGTGAGTCACGATCTCCTGAACTTGATCAAGAACTCCAGCACGCCGTGATTCTGGGTGGTCACGAACCCGGCGAAGCTTGGATTACCGATCTCCCAGTTGGCGAACAGGATCGGGATCGACCCGGACACCGCGATGCCGGAGGTCGTCCGCTCGGCCTGCAGCGCGAACGTGACCGGCCGGGTATGACCGTGCAGGGTCAGGTTGCCGCTCGCGTGATAGGTCCTGATCGCTCCGTCCGCAGGCAGCGCGCCGAGTGCGATCGGAGCGGTGAGCGACAGCGTTCCCGTCGGGTAGATCGATGTTTCCATAATCCGCCCGTTGAACTGCGCGTCCCGCTCGCTCTGGTCGCTCCTGATCGTGTCCATTGGCACCGAGAACGACGCGGCGGTGACAGCGCTTCCGCGGATGGTCAGGGTGCCGGTAATGTCGCTCGTGCGGCCGACGGCGACGTTGTTCTGCCCGGCCAGTACCTCGTTCACCCGGTAGCCGACAACCGAGCCGGACGACACGCGCCAGGTTCCGGCCACGGCTCCCGCCGACGCGGTCCCAGCTGACGGCGTCCCGGCCGGGGAGGTCATAGTCGGCGTGGCGGTGGCGCCGATCGGCGAGGAACGTGCGGCGGACTTGAGGCTCAGCGGGGCCGGGGCCGGACCCTCGATCACGTGTATGTAGAGCCAGGTGCCGCCGAACACGACGACGGCGAGCGCCACCAAGCCGCCTAGCAGCCACCAGCGCAGTCGGCGCAGTCGGCGCGGGCGCAGTCGTGCCACGGCGGCTTCCTCTCGGTGCGTTACCCGGGCCGGGCGCGATCTCGCCCCGGCACCTGGGTAGCACACTTCCAGCGGGGGTTCAGAGCCCGCTCAGCCGTTCCTCTGAGCAGGCTCTGCTTACCCTGATAGCGATTGACCTGACAGCGCCGGGCTGACGGCGCCTAGCTGACCGCAGGAATCAGTTCAGCGAGCAGCTCGAGGTGGTCAAGGTCGTGCAGATCGAGCACCTGCAGGTAGACCCGGCTCGCGCCGATCCCTGCAAATTCAGCGATCCGGTCGGCGATCTCCTCAGTCGTGCCCGCCAGCCCGTGCTCGCGCAGTTCGTCCGGCTCGCGCCCGATGGCCGCCGCTCGCTTGCTGATCTCCTCGGGCGTGCGGCCGCAGCAGACAACCTGGGCGGTCGAATAGATCAGTGAGGTCTCATCCCGGCCTGCCGCAGCGCAAGCGGCTCGCACCCGGTCAAAGCCGGCTGCGGTGTCCTGGACGCTGGCGAACGGCAGGTTGTACTCGTCGGCGTAGCGCGCGGCCAGCCTCGGCGTGCGCTTTGGCCCGCCGCCGCCGATGATCACCGGTGGCCGCGGCTGCTGGGCTGGCTTAGGCAGCCCAGGCGAATCCGTCACCTTGTAGTACTCGCCGGCGTAGTTGAACTTCTCCCCCACCGGCGTTTCCCACAAGCCGGTGATGATCGCGAGCTGCTCGGCGTAGCGGTCGAAACGCTCCCGCGTATCGGGAAACGGGATTGCGTAAGCGGAGTGCTCGGCACCGAACCAGCCGGCACCGAATCCCAACTCCACCCGGCCGCCGCTCATCTGGTCGACCTGAGCGACCGAGACCGCGAGCGGTCCCGGGTAGCGGAACGTTGCGGGGCTCACCAGCGTGCCCAGCCTGATCCGCGAGGTTTCGCGGGCGAGCCCGGCGAGCGTGATCCAGGCGTCGGTCGGGCCCGGCAGGCCACTGACGTTGCCCATCTTCAGGTAGTGGTCGGACCGGAAGAACGCGTCGAAGCCGAGGTCCTGGGCTGCCGTAGCCACCTGCAGCAGCGTGTCGTAGCTTGCACCCTGCTGCGGCTCGGTGAAGATTCGCAGTTGCATGCTCCCATCCTTGCCTGCCGCCTCAGGCGGTAGGACACGGGGCCTACGGCCTAGCAGACTTAGCTGGCCTGAGGCATCTCAGCGTGCTGACAACCGGTCCGCTAAACATGTGGAACGGGTTCTGGGTCGGCTGGGTCTTCGCGCCGGACGACCCCATGACAAATACATAGCTGCCCGCGCTGAACTCTTTGCCGAGGGTAGTGATCCTGGCGGCCGCGAGGCTGGTCGCGCTGGCCAGGTAGCTTGCGTCGGCGTTGACCGTCCAGCCGAGGTAGCCATCGCCGACCGCAGGCGCGCCGGCGGCAAAGGTATTGCCGCCATGTAGCCGCAGCACGAGCCTGGCGGGCTGCGATGGCGACGGCGAGTAGAACAGCTCGGTTAGGTTCTGCGAGATGAAGGCGGTGGCCAAGCCGTCCGAAGCAATCAGCGGCACCGGGACGGGCCAGGAACCCGCTGGGCCGGATCCCATCAGGCTTGCCTGGCCGGCCCCTCGCAGCGCGAGCGGAACGGCGATCGGGTGCCGAGCCGGAAACTGGCCGCCATTCATCGCGACCAGATGGGCGGCTGGCCCATCTGGTCGACTAGCCGCAGGCCAGACCAGCGCGTTGCCCACGAAGACCGGAGGCCCCAGATTGCCGTGGGCGATCACAGCTACCGCTTCGGTGCCCAGGTTCGCCTCTACGATTTCCTGCGTGCCGCCATCCGCCTGCAGCCAGGCTGCGAGCTTATGACCGGGGAAGAAAACGGGAGCGCTCAGCGCGCCGCCGTGCTGCCCGGCCGGCTCCAGCGCGGCTGTCCTTCCTGTGGCTGACGACCACAGATACATCGGCGTCGTCCCGGCTGAGCCCTGCCCACCGTGGGTGTCGTAGGTGTTGTACCAGACCACATCGCCGGGTGGGCCGAGGCCACCCTGCGCCGAGTAGCTAGCTGGCAACCGCTCGATCTTGGTCAGGATGGCACCGTTGGCAAGGCTCTCCTCGGCGATGCCATGAAAGCCGTGCGTGGTGGTCTGCACGTAGACCGCCGCGCCGTCCGGCGACACCCCGATCGGCCAGACGCCGGCTTGCCTGCTGAGCGGTAGTGCCCGCGTCAGTTCTGTGGTCAGCGCGGCCTCGGGCGCAGCGGGGCACACAGCTGACGCCGAGCTCGTGTGATGGTGCTCAGCTGGGCGGGTGCTCGGCCGGGAACCAGGCAGCTGGCTGACGCCAGCTCCGACGATTGCGGCCGCTGCCAGCACGGCGGACGCGGCCCGGCCGCGGGCGCGATAGCGTCGCTGCCGACCGCGGGCGACAACCCGCGACGGGGCTGGCACAGGCAGCTCTGCGGCGGCCAGGTCACTGAAAAGCCGATCCAGCATGTCTTCAGGCATCGGTCACCTCCGGGCGAGGCGGCTGTGCCCGGCTGGATCTCGACCCGGCGCCAGTGCCTTCGTCGTTCATGGCCGCCGCCAGGGCCTCGCGTCCACGCGACAGCCAGGCCTTGACACTGCCGACCGGGCAGCCAAGCTCTGTCGCGATCTGGCCCACGGGCAGGTCGGCTAAGTAGTGCAGGACCAGTACCACGCGCTGGCGCTCTGGCAGCGTCCGAAGCGCCGCGATCAGGGCCACAGTGTCGGGACTTATCTCCGGCACTGTGGCTCTAGCAATCAGCTGATGCGCGGCGCCTCGCGCAGTACGGTCTCGGCGAAACCGACTCGTCGCGAGGTTGGTCGCGACCCTCCGCACCCACGCTTCCGGCGAGTCGCAAGCGCGGACAGTGTCCCAGCGCTGCCATGCCCTGGCGAAGGCCTCCTGGGCGATGTCCTGCGCGTCGGCAATGTTGCCGGTCAGCGCATACGCATGCCGGACCATCCGCCTGGCGGTGGCCGCGTAGAAATCATCGAATTCAGCAGCGTCCGTGATCGTCGCCACCAGACGCCTCTGCTTGGCCCGCCAGGGCTCGGCCGGGGGCAATCGGTAACTCCGGCTGGCCGGATCTGGCCGACCTCCTCCGGTTGCGAGTGCTCTCACGTCAGAGATGACGCACCAGACTGCACCTTGGTTACAGTCGGGGTAGCTGATCCCTGGTCAGAGTGGCTACGCACTCCACGTGATGAGTCATCGGGAACGCGTCGTAAGCGCGCAGCCCGGTCAGCTCCCAGTTAGCAGCTCGCAGCAGACGCAGGTCTCGGGCGAGCGTTGCCGGATCACAGGACACGTAGACGATCCGGCGCAATGCCGACGCCGGGCCCCGCTCGGCGCCAGCCTGGCTGTCGCCGCAGAGGGCGTCGATAACGGGCCTCGCGGCACCAGTCCGCGGCGGGTCGAGTACCGCGACCGACGCGCCGCCGAGGTTGATCCGGCCCAGCACCGCGCCCACATCGCCGCGGTGCACCCGAGCCCACGGCCATTCCCGCAGGTTATGCCGCGCATCGCGGACCGCCGTCACGTCCTGCTCGATGGCCACGACGGAGCCCTCGGAGCCGACTCCCTCCGCTAGCACGCCGGCGAACAGGCCCGCTCCGCAGTACAGGTCGAGCGCCACCTCGCCAGGCTGGGGTGCGGCCTCGGCGAGTACAACGCCGGCCAGCACGTCGGCCGCGGCCGCATGCACCTGCCAGAATCCGCCAAGGCTGACTCGCCAGTCCCGGCCGGCCGCGTGGTAGGTCAGGTAGCCGCGGCCGCGCACCGGAATCCGCGCCCCCCGCTTGCGGATCAGCTGAACAGAGTCGGCAGGTATGTCGGGCAGGCTGCGAGCTCCGGCAGCACCGTGTACGAGCACGCCCCGTTCCCGGCTTAGCGGCGCGACGCTGACCTCCACCGCGTCCGCCGACGGCCAGCGTTCGCCTGTCGCGTCGGCCTCCGTGATCAGCTCGTGCGCGATCAGGCAGCGGTCGATCGGGATGATCTTGTGCGACCGGTGCCGGCGAAGCCCGGCCCGGCCGCCAGAGTCGACCGCGAATGACACGACGGTTCGCCAGCCCAGGCCTGAGCCATCGTCGTCAAGGGGCTGGACCTCAACCTCACGGTCGATGCCCGCGATCCGGGTGAGCTGCTGGCGGATCACCTGGGCTTTCAGTGCTCGCTGAGCCTGCAGGCTGGCGTGCTGCCAGTCGCAGCCGCCGCAGCCGCCTGGCCTGGCGTACGGGCACGGGGCCGGGACCCGATCGGCCGACGCCTGCAGGATCTGCGTTGCGTCAGCCCTGGCGAACCGCGCTGTTGCCTGGGTCACAGTGGCCAGGACTCGCTCTCCCGGCAGGGCGTGGCGAACAAAAGTCACCCAGCCCGTATCATCCTGCCTGGAAACGCACCAGCCGCCATGCACGACCTCGCCGACGGTGAGCTCCAGCACGTCCCCGACGCTTGGCACGGACGCAGTCCCGATGGTCACGGCCTACATCGTGCCCTGGCGACCGGAGCAGGCTCCGGCGGGGTACCTGTCGGGGTAACGACCCTGGGCTGCCTGGTAGCAGCACGGGCCGGTAGCAGCATTCATACAGAAGGAATACGGTGACTGCACTGCTGCGGGTGGAAGGAAGCACGTGCATTTCGTGATCATGGGATGCGGGCGGGTCGGCTCGAGACTCGCCCATACCCTCGAGGACTCTGATCACTCCGTTGCCGTCATCGATCAGAACCCGGAGGCGTTCAGGAAGCTGCGCTCCGGCTTCAAGGGCACCAAGGTGACAGGCGTCGGATTCGACCGGGACGTGCTGATCGAAGCCGGAATCGAGCGAGCCGACGCGTTCGCGGCCGTGAGCAGCGGCGACAACTCGAACGTCATCGCGGCCAGGGTGGCCAGGGAGTCATTCGGCGTGCAGCGCGTCGTGGCCCGCATTTACGATCCCCGGCGGGCCTCGGTGTATCAGCGCCTGGGCATTCCCACCGTGGCCACGGTCGCATGGACTGCCGACCAGATGCTCCGCAGGCTCATCCCGGAAGGCGCCGAGTCACTTTGGCGGGACCCGACCGGCGCGGTCGTCCTGGCCGAGGTCGCCTACTCCGACTTCTGGATCGGGCAGAAGGTCTGCGATCTTGAACTGGCCGCGCGAGCCCGGATCGCCTACATCTCGCGGCTTGGCGACGCCATTGTGCCCAGCCCCAACCTTGTGGTGCAGGAAGGCGATGTGCTGCACGTAATCGCAGCGGACAGCGACATCGACGGGATTGCGAGCGTCTTCGCGGGTCCTGAGCCGGGAAGGGGTAACCACTAATGCGCGTCGCGATCGCGGGCGCCGGGGCGGTCGGTCGCTCGATCGCTAAGGAGCTTCTCGACAACGGGCACGAGATCCTGCTGATTGACAAGGATCCGAGTGCCATCAAGGTCCACAGCGTGCCGAAGGCCGAGTGGCTGCTCGCCGATGCCTGCGAGATCAGCGCGCTAGACGACGCGCAACTCGAACGGTGCAACGTTGTTATCGCGGCGACCGGCGACGATAAAGCGAACCTGGTTGTCTCACTGCTGGCCAAGACCGAGTACGGCGTGCCGCGCGTGGTGGCCCGTATCAATCACCCCAACAACGAGTGGCTGTTCAACGAGTCCTGGGGGATCGACGTCGCGGTCTCCACCCCGCGCCTCATTTCCGCCCTGGTTGAGGAAGCGGTCAGCGTCGGTGACCTGGTCCGGCTGATGACTTTCCGGCAGAGCGAGGCAAGCCTGGTCGAGCTCACCATGCCAGCCAATGCACCGCTGGCCGGCGAGCGGGTCGGCAGCATCGAGTGGCCCGTCGACACGGCGCTGGTGGCGATCCTGAGGGACGGCCGGGTGATCGTGCCGAGTCCCGATGATCCCCTTGAGGCTGGTGATGAGCTGCTGTTCGTCACCAGCCAGGACGTCGAGCACGACCTAGCCACCCTGCTCGCCGGCGACCGCTGAGGCAGAGCGCCGCTAGGGAGGCCGCCGCCTATCGTGTCTCGGTGATCTCGGGCCCGCGCTCGAATGGGTTCAGCAGATTCGGATCTTGCTCAGCCAGCTGGCTCTCGAGGACCTGCCGGGCCTCGTCGGGCAGTCGGACCTCCAGTGGCTTACGAGGTGGCTCAGCGTGGTCGCCCCGCACCACGACCACGTCAGCGAAGATCTCCTCGAACGGCAGGGAGAGCTGCCGGTCGAGCGCCGCGGGGCCGCTGATCAGGCCGCGCAGGAACCACCGCGGGCCGTCGGCACCCATGAACCTCAGCGGCTGCGGCGGTACGTCCTGGAAGTCAGGGCCCTGCGGGACCACCTTGGCCAGGAGCTCTGGGCCGAACGGGCCGTCCTGCTCCGAGCTCTGGCCGCCCGCCTTGGCGACTTCCTCGGCGATCTCCGGCATGACCTCATGCCACAGGCCTGCGCTCCGCGGCGCGGCGAAGGGCTGGAGTTGCAGCCCGCTGTCCCCGTGCACCACCGCGACTGAGATGCCTTCTTCCTCGGAGACAAAGACCTGGACGTCGTAGCCGTCGCGCACCGGCACCAGCAGGCTGCCGAAATCGATGCGCTCGCCGTCGGGATACTCGCCCGCCCCGTCCCATGGCCCGGCCGAGCGGATCATCGCCGGGCTGATGACCTGGGAATCGCGCAGCCGTGTCCAGGTTGCCGGATCGCCAAGGTCAGCCGGCGTTTCTTCCTCAGCCGCCGCCTCCTCAGCCGCCGCCTCCTCCTCCTCATCTGCCGATTCGTTATCGGCCCATTCACTATCGGCCCATTCGTCCTCGGGCCATCCAGCGTCTGCCTCTTCCTGCTCCACCAGGTCATCGTCGGCTGCCGGGTAGTCTGCCTCGCCGGGCTCGATCCCGGCATCATCCTTGCCGCCTCGGCGGCGTCGTCGGAACACCCCGCACGCTCCCTATCTATCTCCGGCCAGGCCCTGCCGCCCGGCTGGGATCTCGTTGTCGCCCGGAGGATCGCCGGTCATCGCGTGGCCGCCGGTCGAACCGTGGCCGCCATCGCCGCGCTGCGACCCTGGCAGATTCACCACCTCCCGGAAGACCGGGCGTTCTACCTTTTGAATCACAAGCTGCGCAATCCGGTCGCCCCGGCGGAACTGGACCGGGTGCTCGGCATCGGTGTTCAGCAAAATCACCTTAATCTCGCCACGGTACCCGGCGTCCACAGTCCCCGGCGCATTGACGATGGTCACGCCGTGGCGGGCGGCCAGGCCGGAACGCGGATGTACGAACCCGACGTACCCATCGGGCAGCGCAATGCACACGCCGGTGCCCACCACGGCCCGTTCCCCAGGCTGAATCTCGGTGTCTGCGGTGATGTAGAGGTCGCTGCCAGCGTCGCCAGGGTGGGCGCGCTGCGGCAGCGGCAGATCTAGATCGAGCCGCCTGATCAGTACCTCGACCGATCCGGGCTCGTTACAGTCACAACCCATCTGGCTAGCCTCCGCTGAGGAACTCTGGCTGGCTGACCGTACCGCGGCGGGCTAGCCTTCCGGCTCACGCAGGGCGTGCCAGGCATAGGAGATCGCCGCAGTGAACGGAACGGCGATGATCGCGCCGGGGATGCCCGCAATGATGCCGCCCACGGCCAGGGCCAGGATGATGCCGAGCGCATGGAGCCTGACGAATCGCCCGACAACCTGCGGCTGCAGCAGGTGGCCCTCAATCTGGTTCTCCAGGATGAAGACGCCCAGCAGGATGAGCGCAGCCACCCAGCCCTTGGTTGCGAGGCAGATCAGGATGGCGAGCGCGCCGACCACCAGGATGCCGATGATGGGCACGAATGCCGCAATGAATATCAGCACGATCAACGGCCCTAGCAGCGGAACGCCGAGCAGCCACAGCGCCAGCCCGATGAACAGCGAGTGGATGGCAGCTACCACGGTCGTGCCGCGGATGTAGTACACCAGCGCCTGCCAAGCTGAATGGCCCGCATGATTGAGCCGCCGGTGCGCGTCCCCGCGCGCACCTTTGATCAGGAACTGCCAGATCTGCGCACCGTCCTTGATCAGGAAGAACGAGATGAACAGCATCAGGATCAGGCCGGCCAGGAACTCAAGCGCATACTTGCCGGTCGTCAGCACCGTCCCGGCCACCACTGACTTGTGCTGCGAGATGTACTTCAGGGCTTCAGAGCTGAGCCTGGAGAGCCGGACCGCGTTCAGATGGAACGGCGGCCCCGACAGCGAATGCGCCACTTCGTTCGCGGTGTGCTGAGTCTCGCGGAAGAGCGTTGGGTAGTCGGCACTGATCTGCGTTGCTACCAGCGTCATCGCGCCGCCGATGAGCACTAGCGCGATCAGGAAGCAGCACCAGGTGGCGAGCAGCGTGCCGACCCCGTGGCGGCGCAGCCAGCTGGCGAGCGGCTCGAGCAGGGCGGTGAACAGCAGCGCCCCGACGAACGGCAGGGTCACCAGGCGCAGGTAAACGGCCAGTCGGAAGGCCAGGTAGATGATCAGGCCGGTGATGAACAGACGCCAGGACCAGGCGGCCGACTGCTGCAGCAGCCTTGGCACCTTCACGCCGGAGCTGACCTGGGCAAACTCTGCCTCGGGCGGCTCGGGCGGTGCGTCCGATGGCTGCGATCCGGCCAGCCTGGGATCGGATGCGCCGTCGCCGCCGCCAGTGCCCGTCGCGCCGGGCTCTTTCTGACCGGAGGCAGGACTGGCGCGCCATCGCCACCGCAGCGCACTCCACCGGCCGGTCATGCAGTAGATCTAACCAACTACGGTGGTGGCATGCACTTCTACCGCGAGCGCCTGTACGCGCCGCCGCTGTGGTGGGTGGTCGGCATGATCACGATGCTGACGTTCGGCGCGATCGTCTGGACCGGATTCGATCTCGCTATCACGATCGCGGTCTTCGGGATTCTGATCGCGATCACCGCCGCGTTCCTGTTCAACTGGGGCCGGGCCACTATTGAGGTAACGCCCGGTGAGCTCCGGGCTGGCACCGCCACATTGCCCCTCGCGATGGCTGGCGAGGTCAGCGCGCTGGACGAGGCTCAGGCCAGGATTCTGCGCGGCCCGCGGGCCGACCCGACGGCCTACATGCTCATCCGGCCCTACCTGCGGTATGCGGTCTATGTCGAGGTGACCGGCGAGCATCCGGCCAATCCGTATTGGCTGGTGCAGACGAGGCACCCGGCTGAGCTCGCAGCCGCAATCGAGCGATCTCGCCCCGTGGTCAGCCCCGGCGGCGTGGCCATGACATGATCAGGCAAGTCAGGGCTACCCCGGCGACCGCGGACAACCGAGCGGGAACTCGGGAACGGACGCTTAGGAGGACGGGCTGATGGCAGGCAAGAGCGGTGGCGGCGGCAAGATGATCAGCGCGCTAGTTGGCGCCGGCGCTGCCTTCGCGGCGCGGAAGCTGCTGTCCTTCGGCTGGAAGAAGATCACCGGCAAGGAACCGCCAGAGCACCCCGAGGACCCGCAGGTCGCGCTGCGCGAGGCGCTGATCTGGGGAATCCTGGTAGGGGCCGCCGTCCAAACGGCCCGGATGCTGGCCACCAGGGCGACCATGCAGCGGCACTCGAACTCGGACGAGTCGGTATAGCCGGGCTTTGCCTGCAGTTGCCGAGTCGTGCTCTACCCTAAGTCCGTGCATGGGAAGAATCGATCTCGCCTGACGTTCAAGCTGGTCTACGCGATCCGGAACCCGGATCGCATTGTCGGATACGCACGCCGTCGCGGCCGCGATACCTGGCTCTCGCTGACCACGCGCGACCACGTCAGCTACTACCGCGCGGTCATGCGCTCGGACACCAGCCGCAGCAGCGATGCCGCGGTCGGCAGCAACACCCACGAGTCCTGGCTGCAGCTCGGCCAGCTTCAGTTCGACTACCTGACGAGTCATGGACTGAAGCCGGATATGCGGATGCTGGAGATCGGCTGCGGCAACCTCCGGGCAGGCCGCCTGTTCATCGACTATCTGGAACCTGGCAACTACTACGGCACGGACATCTCGCCAGACATCCTGCTGGCAGCTCAGCGCACCGTGGTCGAGTTCGGCTTGCAGCCCAAGCTGCCGTATCTCACGCTCGTCAATGACCTGCGACTGGACTTCTTGCCGGACGGCCACTTCGACGTCGTGCACGCGCACAGCGTCTTCTCGCATTCGCCACTGAGCGTGATAGAGGAGTGCCTCGCCAACGTGGGCCGGATCATGGCTCCGGGCGGGTTCTTCGACTTCACCTTTGACCGGACGCAGGGCACCGAGCATCAGGTCCTGCGCGAAGACTTCTACTACCGCACCGAGACGCTGACCGACCTGGCCCGGCGCCACGGCCTGTCGGCCGAGTTCATGCCGGACTGGGAGGAAACCGGTCACCACCAGTCCAAGATCCGGGTGATAAAGCCCGCCTGACGCGCTCCCGCATGCATCTCCGGCTGCGTCATACTGGCTGCTGAGCGGCTTTGCCGCTGGGAGGCACCGATGGAAGACGACTCGAACGTCCCGAAGCTTTCGTCATACCGCCCGCAGCGGCGGTTCCTGCCAAAGCCACCGGGACCAACGCCGAGGCCGACCAAGGCCCAGCGCGAGCAGGCTGCGCGCGCCGAGGCGCGCGCAGAACGGATGCACCTGGCGGGCCTGACTGATGCCGCGACGATCGTCATGGGCGTAGTGCTCGTCGCGGTCATCCTCATCGTCGTGCTGGTAATGATCAGCCGCCATTACTGATCAGCCATAGTCGCCTGGGTCACAGGGCATGACCAGGACAAGTGCGGCTGCCCGGCATGACAGCCGGGATATTTTTGCCGCGCACTGAGACCAGACTGGTAGCAACCAGATTGCCGGGCATAGTGGTCCAGGAGGTGGAAATGGCTGGCGATATGGAGGCTGGGCCGTCCAGGGTTCTTGCCATGGTCCTGGCGGGCGGCGCAGGCAAGCGCCTTGCCCCGCTTACCGCCGACCGGGCGAAGCCGGCGGTACCGTTCGGCGGGCTGTACCGGCTAGTCGACTTCGCGCTGTCCAACCTGGTCAACGCCGGGATGCGGCGCATCTGCGTGCTCACCCAGTACAAGAGCCACAGCCTGGACCGGCATATCACCACCACCTGGCGGCTGAGCAGCCTGCTCGGCAACTACGTGACCCCGGTCCCGGCTCAGCAGCGGCTGGGGCCGCACTGGTACACGGGGTCCGCTGACGCCATCTATCAGTCGCTGAACCTCATCTTTGACGACCAGCCCGACATCGTCGCGGTCTTCGGCGCTGATCACGTGTTCCGGATGGACCCGCAGCAGATGATCAACCAGCACATCGGGCAGGGCGCCGGCGTGACGGTGGCGGCCATCCCGGTGCCGAGGATGGAGGCAACGGCGTTTGGCGTCATCGCGGTCGGACCGGACGGACGCACGATCGAGGAATTCCTCGAGAAGCCTGCCGATCCGCCTGCGATGCCCGGTCGGTCTGATATGGCGTTCGCGTCGATGGGCATCTACGTCTTCAGTACCGACGTGCTGGTGGACGCACTCCGCGAGGACGCCGCTGACGACGGGAGCCGGCACGACATGGGCGGCGATATCGTGCCGATGCTCGTGCAAAAGGGCATGGCCCAGGTCTACGACTTCCTCGACAACAAGGTTCCCGGTGCCGAACCTCGGGACGCCGGGTACTGGCGCGATGTCGGGACGCTGGACTCTTACTTCGACGCGCAGATGGACCTCTGCGCGGTACATCCGGTGTTCAACCTTTACAACGACAGGTGGCCGATCCTCACGCAGGTGCCTTCCCAGCCGCCGGCGAAGTTCGTGCACGACAGCGGCGATCGGGTTGGCCGGGCTATCAACAGCATTGTCAGCAACGGGGTGATCGTGTCCGGCGGCCTCGTCAGGGAATCGGTGCTGTCGCCGGGCGTCCGGGTCAACAGCTGGTCCAGGGTCGAGCGCGCAGTCGTGCTGCACAACACCAGGATCGGGCGGAATGCCGTCGTCGAGAACGCCATCATCGACAAGAACGTGGATGTCCCCGAGGGCGCCGTCATCGGCGTCGACAAGGAGCACGACCGGGCCAGGGGCTTCGTGGTATCCGAGGGCGGCATCACTGTCGTCGGCAAGGGCCAGGAAGTACCGCTGTTACCGGAGCCCTTGATGACGAAACCAAGTTCATGACGGGAACGAGGCAGTGACCCAGGCTGCCGCCATGCCCGCGCGGCCGCTCCGGGTCGCCATGTTCACGAGGGAGTACCCGCCTGAGGTCTACGGCGGGGCCGGGGTACACGTCGAGTACCTCGCCCGGTCGCTGGCCAGCCTGGTCGACCTCGCCGTGCATTGCCAGGGTGCCGACCGGCCCGACGCCATCGCGCACCGGCCCTGGGACCAGCTATCTGCGGCTAACTCGGCCTTGCAGGTCATCTCCACCGATCTGTCGATGACCGAGGCCGCGGGCGGCGCCGATCTGGTGCACTCGCATACCTGGTACGCCAACCTGGCCGGGCACCTCAGCGCACTGCTCTACGGAATACCGCACGTCATGACCGCGCACTCGCTCGAGCCGCTGCGCCCGTGGAAGGCTGAGCAGCTCGGCGGCGGTTATGCGTTGTCGAGCTGGTGTGAGCGCACGGCGATCGAGTCCGCAGCTGCCGTGATTGCCGTGTCGAACGGCATGGCCGCTGACATCCGCGCGTCCTACCCGCAGGTACCGGCCGAGCGCGTGCACGTGATCTACAACGGGATTGACGCGAGCCAGTACCGTCCCGACCCGGGACGCGAGGTGCTCGACCGGTTCGGCATCGATCCTGGACAGCCGTCGGTGGCGTTCGTCGGGCGGATCACGAGGCAGAAGGGCCTGCCAGTGCTGCTGCGGGCGGCCGAGTGGATCGACCCGGCGGCACAACTCGTGCTCTGCGCGGGTCAGGCCGACACGGCCGAACTGCAAGCCGAGGTCACGGGGCTTGTCGAGCACTTGCGCGCGACCCGGTCCGGAGTGATCTGGCTGCCGGGGATGCTGGCCAAGTCCGAGGTGATCCAGATCCTCAGCCACGCCACCGTGTTCGCGTGCCCGTCGGAGTACGAGCCGCTCGGCATCGTCAACCTGGAGGCGATGGCCTGCGGTAGTGCCGTCGTTGCATCGGCGGTCGGCGGGATCCCCGAGGTGGTCGCTGACGGCCAGACTGGGCTGCTCGTTCCGCCGGGCGACGAGCAGGCACTAGCGGCTGCCATCAATGCCGTGGTCGGCGATCCCGCTCTGGCGGCGGAGTTCGGCCGGCGCGGCCGCGACCGGGCGGTAGCCGAGTTCAGCTGGGACAAGATCGCCGCTCAGACAGCGGAACTGTACCTGCAGCTAGCTCGCCGGTAGGCGCGGGCTGTCGCGCTGGTATGCAGCTCGCCCCGCCCGGTAGGCGCGGGCTGTCGTGCTTGTATGCGGCTCGCCCCGCCGCTAGCCCTCGGCCGCCGACGTCAGTATGCTGTCTTGAGATACATCTTGACTTTGGAGGTTGGCCCATGCAGCCCACCGGTGAGTCGCAGCCCCAGCCGATCCGGGCTGGCGACCGGGACCGGGACGTGGTAGTACAGCGGCTCCAGGAAGCGTTCGCCGAGGGCAGGCTCGATGACGACGAGTTTGACCACCGGACTAGGGCCGCCCTAACCGCCACCATGGACACAGACCTGGCCGTGCTAACCCGTGACCTGCCCGAACGGGCCGGCTCGGTCCGGCCGGCCGCTCCGGCCACTGGCCAGCGCACACCGGGCCGCTTCGCCGTCGCGTACAAGAGCTCGATCCGGCGAGGCGGCCGCTGGCAGGTGCCTGAGCAATTCCGCGCCATCGTCTATAAGGGCAGCGGCCACATCGACCTGCGCGCCGCGGAGCTGACCGCGCCGGTTACGACCGTCTTCGCGATTGCCTACAAGTCACGGATCGATGTGCTGGTGCCGCTCGGCGTCCGGGTGAACCTTGAGGGCTTTGGCGTCAGCAAGGGCTGGTCAGCTGAGGAGGACCTAGAGAGCCGCTTGCCAGCGGACGCGCCAGTCGTGCACATCCGCGGGATCGGCTATAAGGGCACGATCGAAGTCAGCACGAGACCCCACAGTCCCAGCTCATCGGGCCAGCAGTCCCTGCCCGGCTGACCGCTCGCTGGTGAGCAACCGGCCGTGACGCGTCAGCGCTTCTACTCCGAACGGGGCCGACTTGTCGAGGTCATCATCTGGTGGGCCGGCCCAGGTCCGCATAACGTCCTGATCCGCCGCGAGAGCGGGCAACTCGTGGTCCGGCCGTTCCGCGGCCTGCGCCGGCTGCGCGAGCCAGCCGCCTAGCACCTGTCAGGTGACTGAGCCTGCGGCGGCACCGGTGACTCTCTCGCCCCAGCGGGCGATCTCCGCTTCCAGGTCCAGAGGCCTGATCATCGAGCCGTCAGCAGTCTCCTGCTCCCAGTCCTCGGCGGGCACCCGCCACATGACCTCGAACTCGATCCCACTCGGGTCCTTGGCGTACAGCGACTTCGAAACCCGGTGATCGCTGGCCCCAACGAGGGCGTTCCTGGCTGCCAGCCGCCCCCTGACCTCGGCGAGTTCGCTCAGCGTGCCGACCTCCCACGCCAGGTGGTAGAGGCCAAGGTAGGCGCCGACCGGAAGCATGCCGTCTGGTACTGAGAAAAGCCCCAGGTCGTGATCGTTGGCCGTACCCTGCGCCCGCAGGAAGGCGGCCCTGCCGGGTATCTCCATGGCTATCTCGAAGCCGAGCGTGTCGGCATAGAAGTCAACGCTTGCAGCAAGGTCTTGTACGTACAGAACGGCATGGTTCAATCGGCGGACAGCCATCACAGTTCTCCCTTCAGCTCCACCGCCATAATGCCCGCCCAGTCCGCCGCATTCCCCTGCCGCCCCAGCCCGGCACGCGGCCAGCCGACCGGTCACTATACTCAGCCAAAGGTGCACTAATCCGACAGGAACTAATGTGCCGCCAATCGACGAGAGCATCGCGCCACCAAATGCGACAGGAGCCCTGCCGTGGCGGACGATTACGCCGAGGACCTCTCCGACTCGGGCTTAATTGACACCAGCGTTGCGCATCAGGCTCGCATCTATGACTACTGGCTCGGCGGCAAGGATAACTTTGCCGTCGACCGGGAGGCAGCCGAGCAGGCGCTCGCCGCCTACCCCGGGCTGCGCCGGGGGGTGCGTGCCCAGCGCGCATTCCTGGCCCATGCGGTCGGTTACCTGGCCGGCCAGGCAGGCATCCGCCAGTTCCTCGATATCGGGACCGGCATCCCGACCGCGAACAACACGCATGAAGTCGCCCAGGCGACCGCACCCGAAGCCCGCGTCGTCTACGTGGACAACGATCCCATGGTCCTCGCGCACGCCCGGGCCCTGCTAACCAGCACGACACCGGGAGCGACCAGCTACCTGGATGCCGATCTGCGCAATACCGCTGAGATCCTGCGCGCCGCGGCAGAGTTGCTTGACTTCCGGCAGCCGATCGCAATCCTGCTGATCGGTATCTTGCAGCTGATCCCGGACGAGGACGATCCGCATGCCATCGTCGGCCGCCTGATCGAGGCAGTGCCGCCGGGGAGCTGGCTGGCGGTTTTTCATCCAGCGAGCGACATCATTCCCGATCAGATCGGCGAGGCGGCACGTCGCGTGAATGCCCGATCCGCGGGCACGACAACGCTGCGCACCCGATCGCAGATTGCCCGGTTCTTCGACGGCCTGGAAATGCTGGATCCCGGCCTGGTGCAAGTCCACCGATGGCTGCCGGGATCAGCTGCACCCGAGGACGGCGAGCAGATCCCCGGCTATGCCGGGCTGGCTCGCAAGCCGATCTAGGTCACGGCCGTCTGGCCGGTATAAACGCTGCGCGGGCGGATAGGGATATTGCGCTCGTACTCCTCGAGGGCGTGAGCGAGCCAGCCCGCTGTCCGCCCGGTCGCGAAGATGGCCTCGCCCGCACCGCGGGTCATGCTGGCGACCTGGGCCAGTACCGCAAGTGCGAACTCGATGTTCGGCTCGGGCAGCGCCCGGCGGCGCGCCTCATCGGTGACGGCCGAGGCGATGGCGAGCTGCGGCGACTTCGGTGCCAGCTCGCCGACCAGGCGCAGTAGCAGGTCCGCCCGCGGATCGCCGTCCTTGTACACGAAGTGGCCGAAGCCAGGCAGCTTCTCTCCCCGCCGGAGCAGGTCGCCAACCACCCGAGGTGCATCCGCCGGCGAGGTCGCCGATCCCAGCATGAGCTCGGCGCCAAGGGCGGCGCCGCCGTGCAGCGCGCCGCCCATCGCGCCGAGGCCAGTCGCGACAACGGCGTACGGATCGGCTCGCATCGACGCTGCGACCCTCGCTGCCAGCGTGGACGCGGCGAGCTCGTGGTCGGCGACCAGGACAAGCGCCGCATTCAGCACGCGAATGAGTCCTGGCAGGACCGGGCCGGTGCACAGCTTCGGTGCCAGCCTGGCTGCAACGCCTGGCTCAGGGCTGGCGGACTCCGGCATCGGCAGCTCTGCCCGGGCCGCCTCTGCGCCTGGCAGCCGATTCGCGCCGGTGGCTGCTTCCGGGAGTGCGCCCACCATGCCCGCTACCAGCGCCTTGCCCGCCGCCACGACTGCGGGCAAGTCCAGGTGGAGCCGGAACTGGTCAGTCGCAGCGAGGGCCGGCACGATGACCTGGAGCCGCTCGAGCGGCAGGGTGCCGGGCGGCAAGGCAGCCTGTGCAGCGCGTCCGGCCGCCAGCGCTTCGTCGGTCGCCTGCCAGCCACGGCCAGCCAGGACCGACTGCTCGCCTGCTGCCTCGGGTAGCGATCCGGTCCATAGCAGCATCGCAACGTCCTCGAAGCTGGACCGAAGTGCCAGGTCAGTGGCATCGTGGCCGCGGTAGCGCTGAGTCGTCGCGGTGATCTCGGTGAGCGCGGACTCGAACACGAACTCGGGCGTGCTGGGAGCGCGCCGCGGCCGGCCCTTGCGCGCAAGCGCCTCCACCTCGCTTGCATCAAACATGCTCGCCCGGCCGTCAGCCTCGCGGCGGCGGCTGAGCACGCCCCGGCTGACGTAGGCGTAGAGGCTCGCCTGCTTGATGCCTAGCCGGTCTGCGGCCTCTGCTGCCGTGATCCAGTCGGTCATTCACGCTCCTGTCTGCCCGCGCCCGAAGACGGTCAAGCTCGCGGGCTCCAGAGTGTCTAAGGCACCACGTTCCCGGAGAAAAAGACACCGGAAGGCCCTGCCTTAGACGTTGATTATAATCAACATTGACACACTGGTCTAGTAGCGATCAATATTTTGTAGACGTCTCGTTTACCGCTCGAGGAGACCCATGAACGCCGCTGCAGACCTCGCCACCGCACCTTATGAGGCGCCCGCCGGCCTAGCCGGAGTGTCGGTGGCCCGGACCGGAGTATCCGACGTACTCGGTCGGCTTGGCTTCTATCACTACCGCGGTTACAACGCGGTGGACATCGCCCGGCGCGGCCGGGTAGAGGACGCCTGGTACCTGCTGATGCGCGGCGAGCTGCCCACCGCGGAGCAGCGAGTGGAGTTCGCGCGTGAGACCGCCGCGCTGCGCGAACTGCCCGCCGGGGTTGCCGAGCTGCTGCCTGCCATCGCCCGGCTGAGCCAACCTGGGTCGCTCGCATCCCTGCGCACCGCGGTCTCGGCCGCTGCGCAGGCGATGGGCTGCCAGCCCTGGACCGACCAGAGCGCCGCCGAGACGGCGGAGCAGGCCATCCGGCTGTCAGCCATCATGCCGGTGCTTGCCGCGCAGCTGTTCCGGCTGGCCAGCGGTCAGGCCGTGGTGCAGCCTCGATCCGACCTCGGCTACAGCGACAACTACCTCTACATGATCACGGGCACCGTGCCGGACGACCGGAGCAGGTACGCGGTCGAGCGGTATCTGATGCTCACGATCGACCATGGCTTCAATAACTCGACATTCACCTCCAGAGTCATCGCATCGTCCGGCGCTGACCTGGGCGCAGTGGTGTCCGGCGCGCTCGGGGCGCTGTCCGGCCCGTTCCACGGCGGCGCACCCGCGCGGGTGTTCGACATGCTGGACGCGATCGGTACGCCAGAGAATGCCGAGTCCTGGCTCCGTAGAGCCATTGAGCACGGCGACAAGCTGATGGGCTTCGGCCACCGGATCTACAAGACCGTCGACCCCCGCTCGGAGCTGCTCCACGAGGTCGCCAGAGAACTGCGCAGCCAGCGGGTGGAGTTCTCCGAGGTCGTGGAACAGACCGCAGTCCGGCTGCTCGCCGAGCTCAAGCCGGGCCGCGAGCTGTATGCGAACGTGGAGTTCTACGCCGGCGTCGTGCTCGAGGCGGCCGGGCTGCCACGCGAGATGTTCACCGCGACATTCGCCTGTAGCCGGATTATCGGCTGGATGGCTAACGTGCTCGAGCAGATCGCCGACAACCGGATCTTCCGGCCGTTGGCTCACTATGAGGGCCCGACGGCACCGCGCGAGTTCCCGGCGTACTGGCAGCCAGGCCAGCCCTGACCCAAATCCTTATCCGGTAAGTCTGTCGCCGTAGACAGCCATTGGTCTTCATCGAAAAGGATCATGGCGTGGTTGGCGACTGGGCCCTAGGCAACGGATGCCTAGTCGTCCGTGTACCCGCCCCAATGCCGCTGTGCCTGAGTCACGGCATCCGAGAGCTGTGGAGCGCGGATCGGGACATCAGCCGCTTTCCCCAGCTGAAGGTGACGAAACCGCTCGTCTAGGGGCTCCCGCAAGGCGACCAGCACGGGCCAGTGCGGGCGCCCCGCGATGATCGATGTGGCGCAGCTGCTGCTATAGCAGCATCAAGTCCACATCGACGGCCCGGCATCGGCGCCATTTGCCCACGAGCGGCGCGTCAGCCGCCGAGTTGCTTGCGGTCCCGGTTCCTGCGCAGCCTGCGGCGCTGCTCGGGCGACAGCATCCGGTAGGCGATGACCGGGATCGCGATAGCGGCGGCGATAACGGCAATCGCAAGCCACGGGTTGATGATGAACAAGATCAGCCCGATCACGACCCCGATGAGGCCATATCTGAAATGCGGCGCCATGCCGGACTCCCTCCGGGAACTTCGTTCCCCTGCTATCTCAACTATCCGGCTGATTCCGTAGTTCCCGGCCGCCGATGAGCGACCTGGTCTCCGGTGCCGGACCAGCACGGTGGGTGCCTGGGCCGGCCTTCAAGCGAGTTCCTGCCTACCGGCCTGATGGTAGATGATGTCACCCATGACCCTGTCCCTGCCCGTAGATGCCGAGGCCAACGAGCTCCTCGCCCGTAACCCGCTCGCCCTCCTGATCGGCATGCTGCTCGATCAGCAGGTGCCGCTAGAGAAAGCGTTCAGCTCGCCGTACGAGCTCGTCCAGCGGCTGGGCCACGAGCCGACCGCCACTGAGCTGGCCACCTTCGATCCCGAAGCGCTGGCGGCGGTCTTCTCGCAACGGCCGGCCCTGCACCGGTTCCCGAAGGCGATGGCTGCCAGGACGCAGGACCTGGCCAGGCTGATCGTGGAGCGCTACGACGGCGATGCCGCCGCGGTGTGGACCGGCGCCAGCTCCGGCAAGGAGCTCGTCGCGAGGCTGGCCGAGCTGCCGGGCTTCGGCGGGGCCAAGGCGCAGATCTTCGCCGCGATGCTCGGCAAGCAGCTTGGCGTCCAGCCAGACGGCTGGCGGGAGGCGGCTGGCCATTTCGGTGAGGACGGCTCCTACTACTCGGTCGCTGACATCGTCGACGATTCTTCGCTGGCCGCCGTGCGCGCCTACAAGAAGGAGCTGAAGGCAGCCGCCAAGGCAGGCAGCGAGCGTTAACCGGCCAGCGACCCGCTAAGGTCTGGGCTCATGCAGAACAGTGAGCTGCCGCTGACCGGCACAGCGGTCGTGCACGTGCTCCAGGCGGGCTACGCCCGCGAGGACGGCGACGGCGAGCGCGTTGGCAGCACCGTAACCCTCATTCAGGACGGGAACGTGGCCGTCGTTGTCGATCCGGGCATGGTCGCCTCCCGGCAGCAGATGCTGGGAGCCCTGGCGGGTCACGGCGTGACGCCCGACTCCGTGACCGATGTCGTGTTCAGCCATCACCATCCCGATCACACGGTGAACGCGGCGCTGTTCCCGGCGGCCCGGATTCACGATCACTGGGCTATCTATGACGGCGATCTCTGGATCAGCCGGGAAGCTGATGGCTACCGGCTCAGCCCGTCGATCGCCCTGATCGCCACGCCGGGTCACACCGCGCAGGACATCACCACGCTGGCTGCCACGCCGGAGGGCGTTCACGCATGCACCCACGCCTGGTGGGCTGCAGACGGGCCAGCGGAGGACCCGCTCGCCACCGAGCCGGGTGCGCTAGCGGCTAGCCGCGCCCGGATCCTGGCCGTAGCCACCGTTATCATCCCTGGTCACGGGCCGGCCTTCCGGCCGGACGCAAGCACCCCCCGCTAAGCCAAGGCGGCTGCAGGATCAGGCGACGTCGCCCTTGATCGAGAAGGTCGAGAGCCGCTGCACGGCGAGGACGACTGCCGCGACGGTGACCACTAGCCCCATCCCGACGGCGGTGCCCGTGGTCAGGTTCGCATGCAGTGCCGAGTCGTGCGCGATGGAGTTCGCGATCGCCAGCGAGTAGTGGCCGGCTGACAGCAGTCCGACGCCGGGCACGAGATTGGCCAGCAGCCCCTCCCAGACCAGCACGTACAGCAAGCCGAGTGCCAGCGCACGACCCGGGCTGAAGGCGGCCGTCAGCATAACGAACAGCGCGTTGTAGATGACGGATCCGGCCAGAGCGCCGACGAACAGCCCGATCGCCAGCTTGCTGCCCGCTCCTGACGCGATAGCGCCGGCCAGGTATTCAGGCACCGCCGCGAACAGGATCGTCAGCGCGACAGCGAGCAGGTACTTGGTGAGCACGACGGACCGCCGGCTCACCGGCGTCGCCAGCAGGTGAACGATGCTGCCATCCTCGATCTCAGCGCCAAGCACGCTGCCACCGACGAGCAGCGCCGTCAGCGCCAGGATGACGCTGTAGCCGAAGGTGCCGAGGAGCACGGGCTGCCAGCCATTGCCTTGCGCGGTCTCCGTGAGCAGCGCGGACAGGCCGATGAGGAGCACGGCCGGGACGGCGAACAGCAGCGCGCGCTTGCGGCTCAGCGTGGCACGCAGTGTCAGCCGCAGCACCACGCTGTTGATCGGACCAGACATCGGATGCACCGCTCTCTCGTTAGCCATTGCTTACGCCGCCAGCAGGTAAGTGAAGACGCTCTCGAGCGACTCGTCGGCTGGCAGGACCTGGGTAAGCCGGATGGCGCGATCTCGGCATATTCCAGCGACCTCCCTGGTGAAGGTCCCGTAGTCAGATGCGCGGACCTGAAGCCCCGCAGGCGTGATTTCAACCGCGCTCACCGCGGGCCGGCCGATTAGGGCAGCGCCGAGTTCCCTGTCGTCGGAGGAACGCACGAGGAATACGTGCGGCCGGTTGGTCATGAGCCGCCTGATCGCCCGGAAGTCGCCCGAGGCCGCCAGGCGGCCGCCGACGATCACCTGGATAGTGCCGGAGACGCGCTCCACCTCCTCCAGGATGTGCGAGCTGAACACGATGACGCGGCCCTGCTCGCCCTGTGCGTGCAGCAGGTCCATCATGTGCAGCCGCTGCCGCGGGTCCATGCCGTTGAACGGCTCGTCCAGCAGCACGATCGCGGGATCATGCACCAGGGCTGCGGCCACCTTGATGCGCTGCCGCATGCCCTTTGAGTACGTTGCGATCTTCCGATCCTGCGCCTCAGTCATCTCCAGCAGCTCTATGGCTCGGCGTGCGGCCGCGTCGGGCTCCGGCAGGCGATGCAGCCGCGCGGTGGCAGCCACGAACTCGGCGCCGGTGAGGAACGAGTACACCGAGTCGCGCTCGGGCACCAGCCCAACCTCGCTGAACATGGCCGGGTTACGCCAGGTGCTGCGCCCAGCCACCGTGATCTCACCGCGCGAAGGTGGCAGGAACCCGGCGATCATGTGCATCATCGTGGTCTTGCCCGCGCCGTTCGGACCCAGCAGGCCCGTGACGCCAGGCCCTATTGACATTGTGATGTCATTGACCGCCACCACGTTCCCGTACCAGCGGGATACGCCGCGGAGCTCGATCGCGGTCACGCCACACCTACCTTCCGGTACCTCGCGATAAGGCCGCCTACAGTCGCGAGCAGGAGCAGCACAAAGACCAGCCCGTACCACGGGCCGTAAGTTCCGATGATGACGCGCTGCAGGTCATTCGGACGGAACTGCCCTGTCGTTGCCGGCGAGCCCTGCAGCCAGTGCAGCAAGCCCCCAAGCAGCGTGAACGGGCTGATCAGCCCGGCCAGGCTGGAGAGCGTCGATGGCTGCCCGAGCCCGGCTGGACCGTAGGCCACCTGACCTATGTGCGTGAGCGCATTAGCCAGGATGTAGCTGAAGAAGAGCGGGATGCCGACGGCGCAGATGGCGAAGACGCGCCTACCGGTCAGTGACGCCAGCAGCAGGCCGATGCTGGCGAGCAGTACCGCCCAGGCTGCGCCGTACAGCAGTCCGGATCCAAGCTGGCGGGTCTGCGCCCAGACTTCGCTGGCACCATGCTGCTGGGTGACGTTGCCGAGATACAGCAGCAGTAGCGGGATCTCGACGATCGCCAGGCAGGCGAGCACGAACGCGGCAAGCTTCGCAATCGGATAGTCGTTGCGCCCGATCGGGCGGGCGAAGTACAGCGGCAGGGTGTGATTGCGCAGGTCGGCAGAGACCAGGTTGGGCGCCTGGAGGGCTACGAAGATCAGCATCACGATAGCCCGCAGGGAGGGAACGTAGCCGTCGTAGCTGACGATCGCGCCGCCGCTCGGGTTATTGGCGAGCGCGACCGCGTTGACAGCCGCCGGCAGGCACATCAGCGCGAACAGAAGCATCGGGAAGATCTTCGCCTTAGCGCCGCGACCGAAGCCGTAGGCGCCGCGGAGACTGTGCCACATCAGGGCCCTGACGATCTGGACCCGGCCGAGGCGTCCACCGTCGTAACGCCGGTAGCCGATGTTGTGGATCTCTCCCGCGCGGCCGTCGACGGCGGCTGTGCTGAACTGCCCGCTGGCAGTCTTGGCGTCAGCTGACACTTGCAGCTCCTGTCGTCGGGCCGGGCACGCTGGAAGCGGCCGCGGCCGGGTCCTGACGGAACAGTTCCTCGATCCGGTGCCTGCGCTGTTCCATACGGCCTAGCGGCAAGCCAAGGTCAGCGACGCTGTCGCGAACAATGTCATAGGTCTGCTCGTCGGCCAACTGGACCAGCAGGCCCCGCTGGTACGCCACCGGTGCTAGGCCCCGCCTGCTGAGCTCCGCCAGAAGCAGCTCGGTGCCCTCGTCGACCTCGATCAGTAGCACGGCACTGGCCTGCGTCACCGAGCTGATCGAATCTGCGCGCAGCAGGCGACCGTTGTCGATGGCTACCAGGTTGTCGCAGATCTGCTCGATCTCGCCGAGCAGGTGGGAGGCAACGAGAATCGAGATGCCAAACTCCGATCCGATCCGCGCGATCAGGTCAAGCATTGCCGTTCGCCCGGCCGGGTCCAGGCCGTTGGTCGGCTCGTCGAGCAGGAGCAGCCGAGGATCACCGACCAGTGCCTGGGCCAGTTTCACCCGCTGCTTCATGCCCGTGGAGTAGGTGCCGATCTGCCGGTAACGCTCCTCGTACAGGCCGACGTGCCGCAGCGAGTCCGCGGCGCGTTCCTTGGCCGCCGTTGCGGGCAGGCCGGACATCCTCCCGAGATGCGTCACGAATTCGGTCGCCGTCACGTCCGGCGGCAGACAGTCGTGTTCAGGCATGTAGCCGCTCAGAGTCCTGATGGCGAATCCGCCGGACACGCAATCGTGCCCGAGAACTGCTGCCTGGCCGCTCGTGGGCGCCAGCAGGCCTAGCAGTATCTTGATCAAGGTTGACTTCCCGGCCCCGTTGGCCCCGATCAGCCCGGTGATGCCTGGTCCGACCGCCACGCTCAGCTGGTCAAGTGCTGTCACGGTGGTGCCGTAGCGCTTGGTCAGGCCACGGGCCTCGATGACAGCGCCCTGCGCAAGCTGCGGTTGCTGGGCCTCCGCCGGCGTACTGGGTTGCGTGATCACTATGCCTCCGACTGCCAGGTCGCGCCCGGCATCTCCCCGTTTTGCGAGCAACCCCGTGGTTCGAGAACACTGTCCCAGGCAAACCTAGCGCCCTGCATCAGCCGTAAGGCTGATACTGCCCGGACCTTATGGTGACCGGGGAGCGCGGCTGCGCGACGCTGGCTGCCCGGACGAGCCGTTATTGTTTTGCGTGGGATGCCGGAAGTGCACCAGGTCGGCTCGACTGAGGGATTGCGTGCGGTGGTGAACGGGGAGGCGGGACAAGCACCCGCGGATACGGCACGCCCGCCGCTGCTCATCCGATACGGCCGCCCGGTCATGGCCGGGCTGCTGCTCATGCTCGTCATCGTCGGTATCGGCGCCGCTGGCCCGGCCGCTGGCAGCGAGGGTCCGTGGCGCCAGCATGCGCTGCTCATCGGTATTGTCCTCGAGGTCGCGCTGGCCGCACTGCTGGCCGGGCTCGCGATCCGAGGCAGGCGCTCATCAGCCGCTGATCCGCTGCCGACCATCCTGCGCCGGGACCTGCGCCGGGTCGTACTCACCGTGATGATCGCGATCGTCGTCTTCGCCGGAGTCAGCGAAATCGAGCACAATTTCGGCGGCGCGCACCCGAACAAAAGAGTGCTCGAAAAGGCGCGGCCTAAGCCATTCGGCCATCTGCCGAAGCTGACGCAGGCCGGCTCAGTGCATCTCGGTTATCTTCTTTACGCCCTGCTCGGGCTGGTCGTGCTGGCAGCGCTCGTGGTCTGCGCGATCCTCATCGCCAGGATGCGGCCTCGTGGCGTCGGCAGATACCGCGTCGAGGCCGACGATGAAAGCGACAGCCTGCGCAGGGCCGTCGAGTCGGGCCGCACGGCGCTGCGGACCGTAGACGACGCACGGGCTGCAATCATTGCCTGCTACCTGGCGATGGAGGGCAGCCTGGCTAAGGCCGGGACGGCCAGGACAGCGGCCGAGACGCCGGATGAATTGCTGACCAGGGCGACAGCGACCGGTCTGCTCCGCGGCCCAGCGGCGGGGCAGCTGACCGGGTTGTTCTACGAGGCCAGGTTCTCGACGCATGACCTGCCTAGCACGGTGAAGGACACGGCCATGGCCGCGCTGGACGAGATTTCCGCGGAGCTGCGCAAACCGACCGCCGACCTGACGCCAAGCAGCTCGGGGAACGGACCCGATCGGGCTGCTTCCGGAGAAAGCACATGACCGGGCCCGGCGGCGCGGACGCGTCCGGGGAACGCCGACCAGCCCCCGAACGCCGACCAGCCCCGGAGGGCAGCTGGCGGGCCAGCGCACCCGAGCTGGCAGCCGCCGCGTTCGGCGTACTCG
>Ga0335075_10002082_pt1 | contig 32507 bp, 24 predicted proteins | sample Lox_Sample_24_FD_206723 | JGI IMG/M metagenome (GOLD analysis project Ga0335075, IMG submission 206723) | Soil microbial communities from Loxahatchee National Wildlife Refuge, Florida, United States - Lox_Sample_2.4 | ecosystem: Environmental > Terrestrial > Soil > Wetlands | place: USA...
CGAACTGATCGTCCAGGGTATTGCGTGGCTCTCCTTCGGACTTGCGCTGCGCAAAGCGGCCTGAGCGCCGGACCCGGTTTGGGTCGGCCCCCAACTCAGGCCGGGTGCGGCGCGGCAAGGGTCGGCTGCGTTTGCGCCTGGGGCGGTGGGGAAAGCGCGCTGCCACCGCCGCCGGGATCGATGGCGGAGGCGTACTGGTTGAAGAGGGTGGGGCTGGCGGCAGCGGTGGGTGTCATGATCACCGTGCCGCCGCTCTGGATGATGGTCCCGTTGTTGGTGAAGCTGCCGGTGAAGTCAAGCGTGCCGGAATCGGCGATGATCGTGCCGTCATTGACGAAATTGGCCGAGATCACGCTGGTTCCGGTGCCGGCGATTTTTTCGAAAATGCCATGATTGGTGAAGCTCGAGGTCGCCGCCGTTCCGTGGCCGATGCCTGAATTGTTGGAGATATCCCAAGTGCCGGTGTTGCTGACGGAGGCAACCGAGGTGCTGGCATCACCGACTGTCATCTGGCCGGTCTCCGCGAGGCTGCCGCTGTTAAGCAGCGCCTCGGTGCCGCCGAGCGTTGCCTCGGCCAGATAGGTGCGGCCGGCGAGCGTTAGGGTGGCAGTGCCGGTGATGTCGGCCTGGTTGGTGTTGTTGCCGAGTGTATCGGTGCCGGAAAGCGTGACATTGTTGGCGCCAGGATCGAAGGTTGTGATACCGTAGGGGCTGTCATCGAACGTACCTCCGTAATTGGCGCCGCTGAGGCCAGCGCCGAGCGCAAGCGAAGCGCTGTCGAAGATGTCGATCCGGGCAATGTCGCCGCCGAAGCCGCGCTCGATCGTGCTGGTGCTCGCGCCGGCAAAGGCGATTTGCCCGCCGCCCGTCGCATCGAGGATGCCGGCGATGACGTTTCCTGTGCCGGTCAATTCGAGCAGGTCGGCATTGGCCGTGAGTGTGCCTGTGGAAACGAGATCAACCGGTCCGGTGAGCCTAAGCGCGCCACCTGTAGCCTCGACCAGACCACCGTCGTTGAGGAACGTCCCGACCTCTCCATTGCCGATGAGAGTTGCGCCTGAAGCAACGTCGATGGTTTCGGCCGTGAGGATGCCGCGGGAGAGTGTCGCCGTGCCGGTGACGCTGAGGGTTCCGGGGTCGGCGAGCAGGCCGTCGACGGCCAGGGTCTGACCTGCAACGATGGTGTTGTTGCCAGCCAACTGCCAGGATGCGCCGAGATCGACGACAATATCGGCGAAGTCGTAAATTTCGACGTTGAGGCCCGAAAGCGTACCCACGCCAGAGCCCGTGGCGAGTTCGATCGTGCTTGCGATACTGCTGCCGATCGCATTTCCGCCGCCGACAAGTCCTTGTACTTCGGTATCTAAGCCGACGAAACTTGCGCCGGGTTCGAGCACCAATCGGTTCGTGTAGCCGGGATGAAAATATACCGCATTATTGCCACCGAAGATGAGCCCCGAATCCACGACCGTCCCGCCATAGTCAACTTCGACGCCGATCTCCTCGCCGGAGATGGTGCCGGCATTCGCCACTGTCCCGCCATAGTCAAGGACGCCGATCTCCGCGCCGAAGATACCGCCGGCATTCACCAGGGTGCCGCCCCCCAGGCTGACGCCCCCTTCGGAACCCGCGATCAAGCCGCTCGCCGCATTGCGGACCGTCCCGGAGAGGCTGACGGCGAAATACGCGGAAGCGCCAGCACGGATCGTCCCTTCGTTGATGACGGTCCCGCTGGAGTTGTAGATATCCACCGCACCGGAGATCAGGCCAAACATCCCGTTGGTGACGATACCGCCTCCCCCGAGAGCGACGCCGAGACCTTCGTGCGCGATGGCGGTGATCGTGCCCTCGTTGATAACGGTGCCAGCGCCGTTCGTGATGATTACACCCTCGAAATAGCCGGTGATCGATCCGCTCGCGGTATTGCTGACCGTTCCGCCGCCCGCCAGCAACACACCCGTGAGGCCGCTGATCGTCCCGGCATTGACGACAGTTCCTGCCCCGTCAATGACAAAAATTGCCTCTCCGTCGCTGCCGATCCGCCCGGCTGCCGCGTTGCTGACAGTACCGCCTCGCGCCAGAAAGACAGCATGGCCATAGTAGTAACCAGGGATTTGGGGAATCCCGCCGATGATCGTGCCTTCGTTGGCCACCGTTCCGCGCCCGCCGTAGATGGCAACACCTGGGTGATAACCGGAGATAGTGCCGTGCAGAGCGTTGCTGACACTACCGCCAGCCGCGAGATAGATACCGTCCGCGGTGGTGCTCAGGATTGTGCCCACGTTGGCGACTGTGCCCGTCTGGGCCGCGATGACGACACCGTCGTCTTCGGCAGATATCATCCCCGTCGCGGCATTCTCGACACCGCCGCCCGCATCGAGGGACACGCCTCCATCGTCGATGGAAGAGACTTTCCCGTGATTGATCAGTGTCCAAGCTGTCGGTGAGGCCCCCTGGATGGCGTAGTAGGCGCCGTCAACATCGACCGCACCCGTCGAGGTGACGGTGGTCGGGTTCACCGAGAGCGTCACGGCGGTGGTGATCGTGGTCGAGATCGTTCCCGACATCGTTGCGTCCCCTTCTCCTTCCGGTCACTCAGGCAGCAGCACGCCCAACGTACTCAAGGCCCAGGGCCGGGCTACAGAATTGGACCGCAGCCATTAGCAGTTTTGAAGGGGCTGCACTACACTCCTTCCACGTGAAGACACGGGAACGTGAGTGCCCTGCACTACCGAATCCGGCAAGGCTTCGGTTCGGAGTTTGCGTTCCCGCCGCCTCAGGTCGTGTGCGGTGGAGCGAGAATCGGTTGCGGCGGGGCTGGTGGCTGCGGATTGACTGCGACCGTCGGCAACTCCTGGTTGTAGCTGCAGAATAACGACCGCCGGAGGCCCTATTCGCTTTGCGCGCTTGGCGGCGACGTTGCGGCAAGTGCTGCGGCCACCTGAGCGATCGCCCGACCCCATTCGCCGGGCGTGGGCTGGCGAAAGAGGGAAAGTGTCGGATACCAGGGACTGTCGTTGCGATCGCGAAGCCAGCGCCAGTCGGGCGCATGCGGCAGCAGGAGCATTGCCGGCCTGGCCATCGCGCCGGCGAGGTGGGCCACCGCAGTATCCACCGTGACCGTCCGCTCGAGACACTCGAGAATGGCCATGGTATCGTCAAAATCTGCGATCTCAGGCCCGAGGTTGATCAGCGGGGCGCGGCCAAAATATCCGCCGAGCTGAGTCGCCGCCTCACCTTTTTGCAGGGAAAGGAAGCCCATTCCGTCAAGAGCGGCGAGGGGCGCGAGGGCGGCGAGAGGGAGCGAGCGCTTGCGGTCGTTGGTGTGCTCCGGGCGACCGGCCCAGACCAGGCCGATCCGGCGCATGCCGGGCGGCGCCAGTTGCGCGAGCCGTCGATCCCAGCGCTCGATCCGGGAGGGATCGGCACGGAGATAGGGGACCGGGGCGGGAATGCTTTCGAGGCGCGTGGCGGCCAGCCGCGGCAGCGAGGCGAGCGGACACCAGGCGGCAAAGTCGGAAAAATCCTGCCAGCGCGGGCGGATTTCCGCGACCTCGGGAAATTGCGCGATGATGGGGCGCCTCTCGGGCCCCGACGCGACGACGAGCTTCCTCGCCCGCGTGGCGGCCCAAGGGATGTAGCGGCTGAACTGGATGACATCGCCGATCCCCTGATCGGCGATCAGCAGCAGCGTGCCCGAATGGGGCGGGTCGCCGTTCCAGGCCGGGGTTTCCTCCGGCGGCATCTCGCGGCGGCCTCCGGGCACACGGAGACGCCATTCATATTCCTCGAGGCCGGGGGCGAAATCGCCCCTCAGCAGCAGCGCCTCCGCCCGGCCGAGATGCGCCATCGCCATGTTCGGGGCGAGTGCAATCGCCTTCTCCGCCGCCGCCAGGGCCTCGATCGTCTCGCCACGATCGTAGTGGACGACGCCGAGATTGGCACGCGCGACCGGATCATGAGGCGCCATCGCCACCGTGCGACGCGCGGATTCGAGCGCGGCATCGTAGCGGCCGAGTGCGCGATAGACCTCGCAGATGTTGCGCGGATAGAGCGCGATCTCCGGTGCGAGTGTGATCGAACGCTCCATCAGCGCGGCCGCCTCGGCGAGCTTTCCGCGCCGCCAGGCGAGGATACCCGAGAGGTGCACCGCGTGCGGGTGCGGCGATTCAGCCGCCAGTTCCGAAGCGAGGAGAGAGGCGGCCGCATCGAGATTGCCGGCCTCGATCTCGGCATTGGCGCGCTCGAGAGCGAGCGGCAGGGAGAGCCGCTTCGCCGTGGAAACGTCGCTCACTTCGCGGCCACGGCAAGCATCTCGGCATCCGGCCCGACCCGATAGCCGAGCCGCTCGATCCAGGGTGCCAGAATCGGCAGCACCGGAGCGAGTTCCTTCAGATAATGAAGATGGCGGAAGCAGGAGCGATCGTAGAGCGCCTCCGTCACCTGGGCATAGCTCGCGGTGCGGGCATAGCGGCGATTTTCGTGGAAGCGAAGACAGCGGCGATCGAACGGTGCGCCGATGAAGGCGAGCATCCGCGCGACACTCGCCTCCTGGTCCGCGACCAGCTCTTCGTAGCGGAGCGGCAGATAGCGGAGCGTCATCTGCGTCCGATAGTGGCGAACCAGATCCATCACCAGAACGTAGTGTCTGGCGATCGTCTCCAGCTCGGCCGCGCAATGGAAGCCGTGTGTCAGATGATTGGAAAAGACCGAGAGCACGACGTCCAACGGGTGGCGCAGCACGTGGATCAGTGGGGCAGCGGGAAAGAGCAGTGCGATCAGACCGAGATGCATCTCGTTGAGGGGCATCTTGTCAGTGAACCAGCGCGCCGCGGGACCGGCCACGCCGAACTGGCGCACACGCGCCAGGTAATGGTCGCGGAGGGTATCGAGATCCTCGCGGTGATCCGCCATCCAGAGTTCGGCCAGCGCATCCGGATAGGTGAGCGGGCTCGCGAGCAATCGGGGCAGGATGGCAACGATATCGTGGACCAGCGGCAACTCGTCGCCGGCGGCGATCTCCGGATGCGCGGAAAGCGTCTGCTCGACGAGGGTGGTTCCTGAGCGGGGAAAGCCGAGAATGAAGATCGGCTGTGCGGCGTCGGTGCGCACGCCGGCCCGCGGCAGGCCGCTCAGGCGACGCTCGGTGAAGAAGCTTTTGAGGCTTGCGGCGAGTGAAGCTGCCTCGTCCGCGAGATAGGTGCGGCCGGAAAGTTCGCGCAGCCGTTGCTTGCCCGCGATGAAGGCGGCGAACGCCTCCGGGTGGCGGCCCATGCGATCGAGGAGCCGCCCGCGCTCGGAAAGCTCGGCCGGACCGAGGCCACCCGCCTCGGCCTGAGCCATGCGGTCGAGCACGGAAAGTGCGATACCGAATTCGCTTCTCCGGCCGTGCAGCACGGCGCGTGCCAGGCGCACGGAAGGATTGCCCGGGGCGATGCAGTCGGCGCGGTCGAGCAAGGCCAGGGCAGCGGGAAAATCGCGGTCCGCTTCCTCCATTCGCGCCCAGCCGAGCAGTGTTTCGAGCACGTCCGGCTTCAGTGCCACCGACTGGCGGTAGAATTCCCGCGCCTCGGACATCCGCCCCTGAGCCTTCAGGTTCCAGGCCAGGTTCGCAAGCAGGATTGCATCCGGCGCTTCCAGCAAAGCCAAGGCCCGCCGGTAGTGGAATTCTCCGAATTGCGGCCGGTTTCCCTCCGTCAAGATGAGTCCCATCAGATTGTGCGCCTGCGGGTTTCGCGGAGCGATCCTGACGGCGTTGCGCGCGTGCAATTCCGCCTCACTGAGGCGGCCCTTGGCAAGCAGCAGCAGGGCCAATTCGTTGGTGGCCCAGAAATTGTTGGGATTCACGGCGACCAGGCGGCGGATCAGCGCCTCGGCCGCCGCCGGGCGAGGCTCCGCCTTGCGCAGCCGGTAGAGCACGGCAAGCGCCTGCTCCTGCCCGGGCGCGAGCTCGAGAACCTGCAAGCAAAGCGCGATCGCTTGACCGCTGTCCCGACCTTCCGCCGCCTCCGCTTGCTCGACGAGCGGCTGCAGCGGCCCGCTTGCATCGCGCGGGCTGAGGCTGCCGAGATCGAGACCACAGCAGCGCAGCTTTCTGAGCCCGCTGCCGCAGGCGCAAGGGGACCGATCGGTCATGGCTCATTCGAGGTTCGCGCATTCCGCCCGCACCAGCAACGGTCATGTGCGGAGGCGATCGCGGATGAGCCGTGGCCTGGGGCGGCGATTCGCTGGACATCGCGATTGACAGAGGCGAATTGCGTTGATATCAACAATCTTGATCGAGGGGAGATACCAGGATGGCTGCGCGTTTCGTCTGGTACGAACTGATGACCACCGACCCGGCGGCTGCGAGCGGATTCTACGGCCGCGTGGTGGGCTGGAGCGCCAAGGACTCCGGCCTGACCGACCGGTCCTACACGATCCTTTCCGCGGGCCTTTCCGCGGGCGAGGTTCCGGTTGGCGGCCTGATGGCAATCCCTCCCGAGGTTGCTCGAGCCGGTGCGGGGCCTGCATGGGTGGGCTATATCGGGGTCGAGGATGTCGATTCCGTTGCGCAGCGACTGACGGCGGCCGGGGGGACGATCCATCGCGCGGCGGAAGACATACCGAATGTCGGGCGCTTTGCTGTTGTTTCGGACCCGCAAGGCGCTCACTTTGTGCTCTTCACGGGCGGTCCCGGAGAGGCACCGCACCAACCGGCACCCGAAGCGCCCGGCCACACCGGCTGGCACGAACTGCACAGCACGGATTGGGAAAGCGTCTTTGGCTTCTATTCGGAACTTTTCGGCTGGACCAAGGCCGCGACCCATGACATGGGCGCAATGGGCGTCTATCAGCTCTTCGCCATCGACGATGTGGCGGTCGGCGGCATGATGAACCAACAGAAGGGCGTGCCGCACCCGTTCTGGCTTTTCTATTTCAATGTTGCGGAAATCCACGACGCCGCGGGCCGTGTGACGAGCAACGGCGGGCGGATCCTCAACGGCCCGATGGAGGTTCCGGGCGGGAGCATGATCCTGCATTGCGCGGATCCACAAGGTGCCATGTTCGCGCTGGTCGCCCCCGGGCACTGACCGCCACGTCTGCCGTCGCTCGGCGGCCTGCGAGGCCTGCGAGACCGGGCGCTGGACGGGGGGGATATGGGCAGGGGGGCACGGGCAGGGCGCGGAAGGCCGGGCGCGCGGCTGGATTGACGGCGGCACGATGCCGAGTTGACGCGGCCAATTCATTGGCCCGCTGGTCCGCGCGCGCGTAAAACCTGCCTCACCGCCCTCCGCCGCCAAACAGCCTCGCGAGCACGCAAATGGCCCTGGCTCTGCCTTTCACCCGACGATTCCTACCGCTCACGCTCTCTATCGTCGTCTTCCTCGCGACACTTCCCTTCGCGGCCCACGCCCCTCTCCTTCTGGCGCTCTCACTGCTCGCTCTCGCGCTGACGGGGCTCGGCATCTACGATCTGATCCAGCCGTTCCATTCGCTGCTGCGCAATTATCCGATCGCCGGGCACCTGCGCTTCCTGCTCGAGGAGGTGCGGCCGGAAATCCGGCAGTATTTTCTGGAGAGCGACATCGACGGCATGCCGTTCAACCGGACCGAACGTTCGGTCGTCTACCAGCGGGCCAAGGGGCAGCTCGACAAGCGGCCTTTCGGCACCGAGCTCGATGTCAACACGCGCGCCTTCGAATGGCTGAACCACTCGATCAGCCCCTGCGATCCGACGGAGGAGGATCTGCGGCTGGTGATCGGCGAACGTTCCGGCAAACCGTACGATGCCTCGATCTACAATATCTCCGCCATGAGCTTCGGCGCGCTGAGCGCGAATGCGATCCGTGCGCTCAATCGTGGGGCGGCGATCGGGCAGTTCTCGCACGACACCGGCGAGGGCGGGTTCAGCGTGCATCACCGCCAGGGCGGCGACATCGTATGGGAGATCGGCAGCGGCTATTTCGGTTGTCGCAACCCGGACGGGACGTTCGATGCCGAGCGCTTCGCCGTGCAGGCGCAGGAGCCGCAGGTCAAGATGGTCGAGGTGAAGCTCTCGCAAGGTGCCAAGCCCGGACATGGCGGGGTGCTGCCGGCGGCCAAGATCTCTCCGGAAATCGCCGCCGCGCGCGGCGTTCCGATGGGACAGGACTGCGTTTCACCCTCCCGCCACAGCGCCTTCGCAAACCCGATCGGCCTCCTGCAATTCGTTGCCCGACTTTCCGAGCTTTCAGGAGGCAAGCCGGCAGGGTTCAAGCTCTGCGTCGGCCATCCTTGGGAATTTCTCAGCATCTGCAAGGCGATGCTCGAGACCGGCATCGTTCCCGACTTCATCGTGATCGACGGGAAGGAGGGCGGCACCGGCGCTGCACCGCTCGAATTTACCGATCATATCGGCATGCCGATGCGTGACGGGCTGATGTTTGCGCACAATGCGCTGGTCGGCATCGGACTGCGCGATCGCGTGCGGCTGGCTGCTTCCGGCAAGATCATCTCCGCGTTCGATATCGCGCGGGCGATGGCGCTCGGCGCCGATTGGTGCAATGCGGCGCGCGGCTACATGTTTGCGCTGGGCTGCATCCAGTCGCAGCATTGCCATACGGACCGCTGCCCGACCGGTGTGGCGACCCAGAATCCGGCGCGGAGCCGCGCGCTCGACGTGCCGCTGAAAAGCGAACGTGTGGCGCGATTCCACGCCACCACCGTGCGGGCGCTGGCCGAGGTGATCGCGGCTGCGGGCCTTTCCCATCCGCGTGAGCTTCGGCCGCACCATTTTTCGCGGCGGGTCAGCGAGACCGCGTATCTGCGTTTCGACCAGATCTACCGATTCCTTGCGCCCGGCGAACTGATTTCCGGCACCGACGATCCGCGTTATCGCGACACCTGGCCGATGGCGCGGGCGGACAGCTTCGTTCCTGGCTGAGCGAGGGGCGGGAGCGGCGGATCGGGTGGGCCTTCTCTTCTAACTTCGCAGACGCGCCCCGGCGGGATCGTGGAATGCGCGGAGCGAGGGCAAGGCGGGAATGCGATCTCCTCCGACCTCGATCTCGAAGTGCGCCGAAAGGATGTCGTGGTCGGCGAGCGCCGGCGCGCTGCCGGCAACATATCCCTGACCGAGAGGCCGGCCGACGGTGTGGCCGAATGCTCCGGACGTAATGCGCCCGACGATCGCGCCGTCGCGCCAGATCGGCTCATTGCCATAGAGCAGGTGGGTGTCGCTCTGCAAGGCGAAGCAAACGAGGCGACGGGCGATCCCGGCCTCCTTCTGACGGAGCAGCGCGTCGCGGCCGATGAAGTTCCGGTTGCCGCCCCAGGCGACCGCGAAACCGAGACTCGCTTCGAGTGGTGTGTCTTCGTCGGTGATATCGTGGCCCCACTCGCGATAGAATTTTTCCATGCGTAGCGAGTCCATGGCGTGGTAACCGGCGTGCCTGAGGCCGAATGATTCTCCTTCAGAGACGATCGCGTCATAGACGCCGGCGGAGAATTCGGTCGGGATATAAAGCTCCCAGCCGAGTTCGCCCACATAGCTGACGCGGCTGGCCCGCACCCGGGCGTAGGCGATGTCGATGATGCGCGACGCGCCGAAGGGAAACGCGGGCGCGGACAGATCGTCGCCCGAGAGGCGCTGCAGAAGGTCGCGCGCACGCGGTCCCATGACACCCAGCACCGCGTAGGCGGAGGTAAGGTCGATGGCGAGGGCGCGCGCCTCGGGGGGAATGTGTCGCCGCAGCCATGCCAGCACCCGTGTCTCTGTGGCGCAGGAACTGACGATGAGGAAGCGTGTCTCCGATTCCCGGGTCACGGTCACGTCGGCCTCGATGCCGGCGCGGCTGTTCAGCCATTGTGTATGGACGATGCGCCCTTCCGACACAGCGACGTCATTCGCAGAGATGCGGCTCAACACTGCCTCTGCATCCGGACCTTCAACAACGAACTTGGCGAAGGAGGATTGGTCGAACAAGGCGACCGTCTCGCGTGCCGCCCGATGCTCCTCGGCGGCGAAATCGAACCAGTTCTGCCGCGCGTAGGAATAGCGATAGGCAGGAACGATCCCGGCCGGGGCGAACCAGTTCGGCCGCTCAAAGCCGGCGCGCTCACCGAAGCAGGCGCCGCGCGCTGCCAGCCGATCGTGCAGGACCGATCTGCGCACGCCGCGCGCCGTTTCCGGCTGGCGGAAGGGCCAGTGCATGGCGTAGAGCAGCCCGAGCGATTCGATCGTGCGGTCGTGCAGATAACGGCGATTGCGCTGGAATGGATGGAACCGCCTGATGTCCACGTCCCAGAGATCCATCGGCGGATGGCCGTCGAGAATCCAATCCGCCAGCACCTTGCCGGCACCGCCCGCGGATTGAATGCCGATCGAGTTGAACCCCGCGGCCACGAAGAGGTTGCGCACCTCGGGCGCCTCGCCAAGGATGTAACGATCGTCCGGGGTGAAGCTTTCCGGCCCGTTGAAGAAGAGCTTGATGCCGGTGTTTGCCAGGAGCGGGACGCGCTCTGTCGATCGCTGCAGATAGGGCGCGATATGGTCGATGTCCTCGGGCAACTGGTCGAAGCAGAAGCCTTCGGGAATGCCCTCTGCGGCCCATGGCTTTCCCACGGATTCGAACCAGCCGAACAAGAGCTTGCCAGCGTCCTCCTTGAAATAGGCGCCATTGTCCGGGTCGCGGAGGACGGGCAATCGGGGCGACAGTCCCTCGATCGGCTCCGTGACAACGTAAAAATGCTCGGCGGCATGCAGCGGAACCGCGACATCGGTCCAGCCGCCGATGTCGCGGGCCCACATGCCGGCGCAATTGACGACGTGCGTGGCGCGGATCTCGCCCTGCTCGGTGACGACGCGATCGACGCGGCCGTTCTCGGTGCGGATTCCCGTGGCGCGCACATTCTCGAAGATGCGCGCGCCGCCGGCCCGCGCACCTTTTGCGAGGGCCTGGGCGGTGTCGATCGGGTTGGTCTGGCCGTCCTTGGGAAGGAAGACCCCGCCGACCACATCATGCGCATCCATCAGCGGCCAGAGCCTGGCAGCCTCGGGCGCGGTCAGCACCTCGACCTCGAGGCCGAAGCAGCGCGCCATGGAGGCTCCCCGGCGCAGTTCTTCGAAGCGTTCGGCGTTCGTGGCAATGGCAAGCGAACCCCTTTGGTGAAAGCCTGTCGCCTGTCCGGTTTCGGACTCGAGGGAGGCGTAGAGACCGGCCGTATATTGCGCGAGCCGCGTCAGGTTGGCGGTCGCGCGCAACTGGCCGACCAATCCGGCGGCGTGCCAGGTCGTGCCGCAGGTCAATTGCCTGCGTTCGAGGAGAACGACGTCGCGGCAGCCTCGCCTGGTCAGATGATAAGCGACGGAGCAGCCGACGATGCCGCCGCCGATGATGACGACATCGGCGCGGGCTGGCAGTTCCGGCATCCGTTACCCTCCTCCGTTCCGCGCGTGTGATGGACGGTTCCAGGCGGTGAATCCCATGCGTCCGGGCGATGAGAAAAATCCGTAAAATCCGTCAGACAAATGCCTTGTGATAGGCGCTCAGCACCGGGGCGCCGCCGAGATGCACGTAGAGCACGCGCGCTCCCCGGGGGATTTCGCCGCTCCGCGCCATGGCGATCAATCCGGCCATCGACTTTCCCTCATAGACCGGATCGGTCAGCATCGCCTCCAGCCGCGCGGCCATCCGGATGGCGGCGATTGTCGCCTCGTCCGGCAAGCCATAATCCGGGCCCGCGAAGCGCGGATCGACGATGATCTCCTCGTCCTTTATCGCGCGGTTGAGACCGATCAGCGCCGAAGTCGCGCGGGCGATCCTGCTCACCGCTTCGCGCGTCATGGAGGCATTGGCGGCCGTGTCGATGCCGATCAGGCGCCGCCGTTGCTGCTGAGCACCGAAGCCCGCGACCATGCCGGCCTGGGTCGAGCCGGTGCAGGTTGCCGTCACCACCGTATCGAAGAAGATTCCGTGCTCCCGCTCCTGCGCTGCCACTTCGTCGGCGAAGTGGGCATAGCCGAGCCCGCCGAGCGGATGGTCCGAGGCGCCGGCCGGGATCGCGTAGGGCTTGCCGCCCTCGCGCCGGACCTCTTCCAGGGCATGCGCGAATGTTTCCTTGATCGCGGTCGAATAGCCCGCGCCTTCCAGCACGGTCTCCGCACCCATCAGACGGGAGAGCAGGATGTTCCCGACCTTGTCGTAGACGGGATCGTCCCAGCGGGTCCATTCCTCCTGCACCAGGCGGCAGCGCATGCCGAGCACGGCGGCAACCGCTGCCACCTGACGGGTGTGGTTGGACTGGATGTTGCCGATGGACACCAGCGTATCGCAGCCTTTGGCGACGGCGTCGGCAGCCAGCCATTCGAGCTTCCGCACCTTGTTGCCACCGAAGGCAAGGCCCGAAGAAACGTCGTCGCGTTTCGCCCACACTTCCACGCCGAGTTCACGCGACAGGCGGGGCAGCGGATGGATGGGCGAAGGCCAGAAGCCGAGCCTCTTGCGCGGGAACTTTTTGTCGAGATCAAGGGGCATGGACCGCTCCTCTCCATCGGGATTGCACCGATAGAACACCAGGAGGTGATGGCGGGAAAGCTCCCCGGTATCATGCGAAGAGGCGTGGCGAGGCGGCGCTTGCCGGCTCACCCCTCCGGCGGACGGACGGCAGGGCCGGTTGCGCCTTTCAGGTAGCGCGCCTCCGCCACGGACAATATCGCGGTGGCGAGCGAGGCCGAGGCGAACGCATAGAAATAGGGCGCCGAGCGGCTGAACGAAAAAAGGATGCCCATGACGAGGTTGGAGAGAAACTGGCCGATGCTTCGCGAGACGGTGAGGAATCCCATTCCGCGCGAGAGCCTGGTCGAACCGACCAGCGAGGAGATGAGTGTGGGCTCGAGCGTCTCCACCCCGCCCATGCCGAGCCCGAGCAAGGCGATGAAGAGGTAGAAGGCGATCGCGTTCATGTGCAGCAGTTCGCTGAGCCCGATCAGTCCCGAACCGAGCGCGGAGGGAAGATATCCGAGCAGCCACAGGGAGCGGAGCGGGGCAACCTCTCCGGCGCCGATCAGATATCCGCTGGCCGCCGAGACGCCGAGATAGACGACATAAGTCAGGACGCCCAATCCGTATCCGGCGACCGTGCCATGACGGCCAGCGGCAGAAAGGATCGGAAAGCCGAGATTGTAGAAGCTGAATCCGTAGAAGGTCGCCGAGGTCAGCAGCATCACGAGGAGCACGCGCTGATCCGCGAGCGAGCGCTGCGGTGCCGAGCCCGTGCCCTTGAGCGGAGTGGCCTCGTGGTACAGCGTGGTGCGTTTGACGAAGAAAAGCAGAGCCGTCGAGACGACGAGCGGCAGGACGCCCCAGAGCATGACGGTCTCGACGCTGAGCCCGAACAGGATCAGCAGCAGCGCCGCGAGCGCGGAGATCATTCCCCCTGCGATATCGAGCGCGTGGAGGAAGCCGAAGGCCATGCCGCGCTCACCGGGCCGCGTGACCTGGACGAGAAGCGCCTGCCTGACGGGAGTGCGGAAGTAACGCGCCCACCAGCCGAGCACGAACAGGAGGCCGGAAAGCCACAGGCTGTGGGCCATGCCGGACAGGGCCATGAGGGGGATGAAGATATTGCCGGCAATGGCGACGTATTTGCGGTCGTGCCGGTCGCCGATGAGCCCGCCCAGGTAGCCCACGCCCGCCCCGCCGCCAAAGGCGATCGCCGTGATGATGCCGTACCAGTAAACCGGCGCGTGCAGGCGGAAGACGACATAGAGCGGGAAGAGAGCGGTCACGCCCTGATAGCCAAGGTCCGCGAAAAACGCCGAGAAGCAGAGAAGAAGCGCATCCGGCGTGAGGCGGCCGGCCGGGACAAGCCTGTTCCATCGGTTCATCATCGGCCACCCCCGTTCGATGTCATGAACCCTGATGGCGCATTGAAAAGGAAGACCCTTCTTTTTCTGAAGAAAAAGAAGCAAAAAGACTTTTCCCCATTTTCAGGACCCGGCGCCGCTTTCGGGACGCAGCCTGGCGATCCTGGCGCGCCATTCTCTCGGGCCGCTTGCGTGCACGGAGTTTCCGAGCGAGTCGGCGGCCACCGTCACCGGCATGTCCTTCACTTCGAATTCGTGGATCGCCTCCATGCCGAGATCGGCGAAGGCCAGGACGCGGGCATTCGTGATCGCTTTCGCAACGAGATAGGCGGCGCCGCCGACCGCGATCAGGTAGACGGCACGGTTGTCCTTGATCGCTTCGATTGCCTCCGGGCCACGCTCGGCCTTGCCGATCATGCCGATGATGCCCGCCCGCTCCAGCATCAGGCGGGTGAATTTGTCCATCCGTTTCGCGGTTGTCGGCCCGGCCGGGCCGACGATTTCGCCAGGCGCGGTGGGCACCGGCCCCACATAGTAAAGGAACCGGTTGGTGAAATCGACGGGCAGCGCCTCTCCGCGCGCCATCATCTCCGCCAGGCGCTGATGGGCCGCATCCCGCCCGGTCAGAATCCTCCCGTTCAGCAGCAGCATCTCTCCCGCCCGCCAGTCGGCGAGATTTTCCCGGGTCATTCCGTCGAGGAAGACCCGGCGGGCGATGGAGGATGCATCAGGAAAAATCTCCGGCCAGTCGGAGAGATCCGGTGGAGGAAGGTTCACCGGGCCGCTGCCGTCCAGCACGAAGCCCACATGGCGGGTTGCCGCGCAGTTCGGCACCATCGCCACCGGCAGGAGCGCGGCGTGCGTCGGGTAGTCACGGATCTTCACATCCAGCACCGTGGTCAGGCCGCCGAGGCCCTGGGCGCCGATGCCGAGCGCGTTCACTTTCTCATAGAGCTCGAGCCGCAACTCCTCGATGCGGCTGGTCGGCCCGCGGGCGGCGAGCGCCTGGATATCGACTGGCTCGATCAGCGCTTCCTCCGCCAATGCCATCGCCTTGGCCGGAGTTCCGCCGATGCCGATGCCGAGAATGCCGGGGGGGCACCATCCCGCACCCATCCCTGGCACCGTTCGCAGCACCCATTCCGGGATGGAATCGGACGGGTTGAGCATCGTGTAGCGCGCCTTTGCCTCACCCCCGCCACCTCTTGCGAGCACGTGCACGCCGAGCGTGTCGCCCGGCACCAGCCGCGCATGAATGACGGCCGGCGCATTGTCTCCGGTGTTCCGACGCCTGCCTGCCGGCTCGCTGACGATGGAGGCCCGGAGGGGATTCTTTTCCGCCTGCCAGGCGCGGCGCACGCCCGCGTTCACCATTTCCTCGCACCCCATGGTCGCGCCCGACCAGCGCAGATCCATGCCGATCTCGAGATAGACGACCACCATGCCGGTATCCTGGCAGATCGGCCGACGGCCGAATGCGGTCATGCGCGCATTGCGGAGAATCTGCGCGATCGCGTCCTTCGCCGCCGGCGATTCTTCGCGCTCCCACGCCCTTGCCATGGCGCGAATGAAATCGGGCGGGTGATAGCAGGAGATGTATTGGAGGGCGTCGGCGATGCTGGCGATGACGTCTTCCTGATGGATCGATGTCATCATGCGTCCTTCAGAGCCTGAGATTGGTCCGGGCCAGTTCCAGCACCTCCTCCCCTCGCCCGCTGATGATCGCCTTCAGCATGAAGAGCGAAAATCCTTTCGCCTGTTCGAGCGCGATCTTCGGCGGCAGGGCCAGTTCCTGCTTCGCGGTGAGCACATCGAGGAGGGCCGGCCCGTCATGCGCCAGCGCCTTTTCGAGCGCGGGCTCGACCTCCTCCGGCCGCTCCGCCCTGAGACCGAGGATGCCCACCGCGTTGGCCATGGCGGCGAAATCCGGGTTCTTCAGGTCCGTTGCCGAGTCAAGATATCCGGCCGCCTTCATTTCCATGGCGACGAATCCGAGCGAGGCGTTATCGAAGATGACAACCTTGACCGGCAATCCGAGCTGAACGAGCGAGAGAAAATCTCCCATCAGCATGGAAAAACCGCCATCACCGCAGAGGGCGACAACCTGGCGCTTCGGCATCGCTGCCTGGGCGCCGATGGCCTGGGCGAGTGCATTCGCCATCGAACCGTGATTGAAGGAACCGAGCAGCCGGCGCCTGCCGTTCACGGCGAGATAGCGCGCGGCCCAAACGGTTGGCGTGCCAACGTCCGCGGTGAAGATCGCATCTTCCGAGGCGTGCTCGCTGACCAGGCGCGCGAGATACTGCGGATGGATGCGCCGATCTCCCGGCCGTGGCCGCGCCAGATCGTCGAGGTCGGCCCGCGCCGCGGCGTAGTGCTTGCGCACCGCTTCCGCGAAGCGGCGGTCCTTGCCGCCGGCGAGCCGCGGCATCAGCGCCTTGGCGGTCGCCCGGACGTCTCCGAGAAGTGCCAGGTCGCAGTGCACGCGCCTGCCCAGCGCCTCGGCGCGGAGATCGATCTGCGCCACCTTCGCTTCCGTCGGGTAGAAATGCCGGTACGGAAAATCCGTGCCCAGCATCAAGAGCGTGTCGCAGTTGGTCATGGCGTGATAGCCGGAGCTGAAGCCGATCAGCCCGGTCATTCCGACATCGAATGGATTGTCCCACTCCACATGCTCCTTGCCGCGCAGCGCGTGCACGACGGGGGCAGCGAGGGCGTCGGCGAGCGCCACCACCTCGTCATGCGCGCCCGCGCAGCCAGAGCCGCACAATATGGTTGTCGCGGTCGAACTGTTGAGCATGCCGGCGAGGCGATCGAGCTCGCGCTCATCCGGCACCGCGTGGGCGGATGCGGGCATGGTCCAGGCCGGCCGCGCGCCGGCCGGGACCTGCTCGAGCGCCACGTCCCCGGGCAGCACGATCACCGCGACGCCGCGCCTGAGGATCGCGCAGTTCATTGCGCTGCGCAGCACGGCCGGGAACTGCGCGGGGTTGGCGATCAGCTCGACATAATGGCTGCACTCGCGAAACAGTTCCTGCGGGTGGGTTTCCTGGAAGTAGGAGAGGCCGATCTCGGATGAGGGGATGTGAGCGGCGATCGCCAGCACGGGCACCTGGTTGCGCTGGCAATCGAAGAGGCCGTTGATGAGATGGAGGTTGCCGGGACCGCAGCTTCCCGCGCAGACGGCGAGGCGGCCGGTGACGGCTGCCTCGGCACCGGCGGCGAAGGCGGCGACCTCTTCGTGACGGACATGCATCCATTCGATGCGGCCGAGCCGGCGGAGGCTGTCGTTCAACCCGTTCAGGCTGTCGCCGGTGACGCCCCAGATGCGCCTGACCCCCGCACTTGCCAGGCTGGCGGCCAGGAAGTCGGCAACCGTCGTTCCTGCCATCGCACGCCCCGCCGTGTTGCTGTTGCGCGGCGCACGATGGCAGACATTGACTTGTGTTCCAAGCGCGCGGCAGCCCTCAGGGGCGGGCGGCCGTGCCGCCGCGGTTCCAGCCGCGCGCGCCTTCGCCGAGGATTTCGCGGCCCGAGGCGGTGACCGCCACGGTGTCCTCCAGCTTGATGAAGCCGCGCCGCGGATGGGCGAGCGTGGTCTCGACCGAGAGCACCATGCCGGGCTCGAGCGGCCGGTCCGCGTCCATCGCCGGATAGGACATCTGCCCGCCGGTGGGCAGGCGCGGCGCTTCATGGCTGATGATGCCCATGCCGTGCGCCATGAAGTGCACGTGGTTGTGTTCCGGCAACGAGGCGAGCGCGCGCGATGCGGCGGCGAAGAGCTCCCCGCCCGGCCGTCCCGGCTCGATCAGGCGGAACACTTTCTGCTGCACATCCTCGACCTTGCCGAGGAGTTCTTCGAGCTCGCCGTCCGGCTCGCCGAGCACCGCCATGCGCGCGAGGTCACCGATATAGCCCTGGTAGTTGCCGCCCGAATCGAGCGAGAGCGGCTCACCCATCTCCCATTTCTCTTCCGAGGGCGCGCGGTTGAGGCTCGATCCGGCGGTGATCAGGCAATATTCGAAGTCGAGTCCGCGGCTGACTTCCTCGCGCTTCAGATCCTCGGCGATCTCGCGCTTGGTCGAACCCGGTCCGTGGCGGGCGATCACTGCCAGCATGGAGGCGATGATCCGCTCGGAAGCCTCGCGGAGCCTGGCCAGCTCCTCCGGCCCCTTGATCGCGCGCAGGCGTTCAAGCACGACCAGGGCTTCGCCGATGCGTGCCTGTGGCAGGCCCGTCCGGAGCGCCTCGGCGGCGTCCATGGGCAGGAAGGGGCGCTCGACCCCGATCCGTCCGGAAGCGAGGCCGAGCCTTCGGATCTCTTCGATGGCGAGTTCCATTGCATCCACGCTGCCCGACGATGCGGCGTGCATCTCGGGAACCCAGAAGCTTCCGACCTCGATCTGGTACCGTTCGAGCCGGTGGCCGATAAAGGCGGCCTTCTCGGGCGCGCCCTTGGGATAGACGAGGATGGGCAGATAGCGGCTGATCCCGAGCGCATCCATGAAGCTGAAGAACTGCGCGCGGTGGCCGCCCAGGAGGTACTGCACGTTGTGCTTCGATGTCACCAGCAGGACGTCGAGCCCGGCTTCGTCCATCAGCCGATCGAGCTTCTCGTGACTGAACGGGATGTCTGCCCGAACACGTCGTTGCATTTGCAGGTCATCCGGCATGGCACGATCTCCCCTCAGTTCCTGAACCTGTTATCCGCCCGCCCGCCGCCGCCGGCAATCCCTGCCGGGGCCGGGCAGCCGACGCGCTTGGCACATGGGCGCAGCCCTTGTGCAGCCAGGGTGTCCGCGCGATGATCGCAGGCACAGAAAGCTGCTCGTCCAAAGGCAGGGCCGGGGAGGAACGTGCGTTGCGAACAGGCTTACCTGCGGCACATCCGCGCGACGGCGGCGCGTCATCCAGCCTCGTTCGGATCATGGCCCCGGGATAATGGCACTGGTCTCGCTTGCTCACCTGCGGAAGTCATATGGCTCGCGGGCGATCTTCGATGATTTCACCCTCGACATCGCGGACGGCGAACTGCTTTGCCTGCTCGGCCCATCGGGAAGCGGCAAGACGACGCTGATCCGGCTGATCGCCGGGCTCGAGCGGCTCGAGGGCGGCGAGATTCGCATCGGCGGCAAGGATGTCTCGTTCGCCGAGCCACGCGATCGCCATGTCGGCATGACGTTCCAGGGGTACGCGCTCTACCCGCACCTTTCGGTGCGGCAGAACCTGCTCTATCCGCTGAAAGTGCGGGGTGTGCCCAAGGCGGAGGCGGATCGTCGCGTCAGCGAAGCGGCCCGCCTGCTGGGGATCGCGCAACTGCTGGAGCGGCGCGTGCAGCAGATCAGCGGCGGGGAACAGCAGCGGGTCGCGATCGGCCGCGCGATCGTGCAGAAGCCGCAGCTCTACCTGCTCGACGAGCCGATCAGCAATCTCGATGCAAGCCTTCGCGAATCCGTCCGCACCGACATCCGCCGGCTGCAGCAGGCGCTGGCGGCGACGATGATCATCGTCACGCACGATCAGCTCGACGCGCTCGCGATCGCCGACCGGATCGCGGTGCTGCGTCACGGCGTGCTGCAACAACTGGGGTCACCCGAGGAGCTATACGAAAGGCCCAGCAATCTCTTCGTCGCCGGCTTCATCGGGCGGATGCGGATGAATTTCCTGCCCGGGCGGCTGGTGCGCGAAAGCAGCGTCATGCTGCGGGGCGCCGGCTTCAGCCTGGCGCTGCCTGACCGCTTCAGCGCCTTGCTGGACGGCGAAAGCCGCGAGGTGACGCTTGGGGTGAGGCCCGATGCGTTGCTGCCGGGCGAAGGAACCGCGCCGGATGCGATCCCTGTTGTTGTGAAAACGATCCAGTTCCAGGGCGAGCAAGTGCTCTGCTCAGCCGTTGCCGGCGAGGCGACGATCCAGGCGGCGCTTCCGGACGGGCACGGACTGGTGCCCGGCGGTCCTGCCTGGCTCCGCCCACGCGCGGACAGGCTGCATCTGTTCGACACGGCGAGCGGGCTTCGTCTTTCGGCCGCGGCGCCGCATGCGACACCCGTAACCGGGCGCGCGGGCGATCTTGCCGCGCCCACAACAGGAGGAGGACAAACGTGACGGATCTCTCCCATCTCGACAGGCGCAGCCTGCTGCGCCTTGGCGGCCTGGCGGCGGGCGGCGTGGGCCTGGGGCTGGCCGGCCCTGGCGTCATCACGCCCACCCGGGCCGCCGCAGCGGAGGTCAGCGTCGAGTGCGATGCCGGCCAGAACGAAAACCCCTTCCTGTGGAAATCCGCCGAGCTGCAGAGCCACTTCGGCATCAGCCCGCACATGGTCGGGCTGCCGTTCGTCGGCCAGTACGAGAAGCTGGTCACGGATCTGACGGCGCGCTCGGCGGTCTATGACGTGCTGGTCTTCCCGCCCTATTTCCTTGGCGACTTTGTGCAGCTTGGTTTCCTGCGTGAACTCGATCCCTACTTTCATCTCCTGGATCCCAAGCTCGCCGATTATCTGCCCGTCTATCGTGACCCGGTCATCAAACGGAACGGCAAGACCTATGCCCTGATGTTCGATGGCGATCTCCTTCAGGTTGCGTATCGCAGCGACCTGTTCGGCGATCCGGAGGAGCAGAAGAACTTCAAGGCGAAGTACAACCATGACCTCGCCCCGCCCACGACCTGGGACGAGTACATGCAGGTCGCCGAGTTCTTTCACCGCCCGCCGAAACTCTACGGTACGGCCTTCTATGCCCAACGCGGGTTCTGCTACGCCTGGTTCATCAACATCTTCGCCGGCTTCGGCGGACAGTGGTTCGGCAAGGACATGAAGCCTGCGATCGACAGCGATGCCGGCGTGCGGGCGCTTGCGCTGCTGGTCGAGATGAAAAAATATGCGCCACCCAACATCCTGCAGATCGACTACCCGACTCTCAACGAGATCTTCCTCAACGGCTCGACGGCGATTGTCGTGCAATGGGACGACCTTGCGCTGAAGGTGGAGAATCCGGCGATGAGCAAGGTCGTGGGCAAGGGTGGCTTCGCGCCCTGCCCGGTGCGGAGCTACATGCCGTATTCGCGAGTGATGGCGGTCTCCGCATTCTCGAAGAACCCGGACAAGGCCTATCAGCTTGCGTCGTACATGCAGCAGCCGGAGGTGTCGGCCACCTATGTCTACGATCCGGACTGCGGGCAGGATCCCTACCGCTTCTCGCAGCTCAATGTGGCGGACGTGAAGAACCATCTCGGCAAGCCGACGATGTCGGAGGCGGCGGCGAAGAGCTACGTGGATGCGATCGGTGCCGGGCTCAAAGCCGGCTATCCGGAACTCAGCATTCCCGGGGCGCCGCGCTACATCGACCTCCTCGATCTCTACGTGAACCAGGCACTGGCCGGATCGCTGCCGCCCAAGGCTGCGCTTGGCGCCTGCGCCAACGAGTGGGAATCGATTACCGAGGCCTATGGGCGGAAGACGCAGCAAGCGGCCTATGACGCCTGGATCGCGTCCTTCCGTGCGGTCGGCCTGCAGTACTGAGCGATGCGCCGGGGCGGCTCGCTTCCTGCCGTCCCGGCGATGACCGCATGACTGCGCCCGCGTTCAATGCCCCGGCAGGTTGGCCCACCCGGCGCGCCGTGCCGGGCCGGCGCTTCGGCTGGCTGCTGGTGACGCCGGCACTGGCGATGTTCGCGGCCAACTGCATCTTCCCGCTTGTCTATGCGGTCCTGATTTCCTTTCAGCATTATCAGATGCTGATTCCGGTGCCGCCGCGGTTTGCAGGACTTGCCAACTATGTGGCGATCTTCTCCGACCCGCTGTTCTGGAGCAGCCTGAAGGTCACGCTCTGGTTCCTTGCCGGTGTCATATTCCTGCAATTTCCGGCCGGATTCGCGCTTGCCCTGCTGCTCGATCGCCTGCCGAAACGGGCCGATCTCGCGGCCACCGTGCTGCTGATTCCGACCATCATCGCTCCCTCGGTGGTCGCCTTCCAGTGGATCCAGCTCTACAATTATCAGTTTGGTCCGATCAATTTCCTGCTTGGCCTGGCGGGAATCGCGCGGCCGACCTGGACCGGCAGCCCGAGCCTCGCGCTCCCTTCGCTGATGGTCGTCGATTTCTGGGAGTGGACGCCTTTCATCATGCTCCTGCTGCTGGCCGGCCTCAGGGCGCTGCCGACCGACATCATCGAGGCGGCGCGCGTGGATGGGTCCTCGGCCTGGCAGGTGACACTCCGCATGCGGCTTCCGCTGCTGCGGCCGGTGATCGGGATTGCCGCCGTGCTGCGCGTGCTGATGAGCTTCAAGCTGTTCGACATCATCTATGTCCTGACCGCGGGCGGGCCCGGCGCGGCGACGGAGAATCTTGCATATTTCACCTACATTCAGGCGTTCCGCTATTTCAATCTGGGCTATGCAAGCGCGCTTGCGATCCTGCAACTGATCCTGGTTATCGTCCTGGCCAAGGCGCTGCTCGCGCTCACGCGCCAGTCAGGCCGGCAGGTGCTGCCGGCATGAAGGGCCGCGGCTTCGGGCTCCGCGAGGCGCTGCTCTCCCTGGCGCTCGCGATCGCGCTTGCCTTCTTTCTTGCCCCGGTTGCCTGGATGCTGATCACTGCGGTCAAGCCGCCCGGCGAGTGGCTGACGTCGCCCCCGGTTTTCTGGCCGTCCCACTTTTACTGGCGGAATTTCTCCGAGGCGCTGATCCGCTGGAACGGCCTCAAGGGTCTCGTGGACAGCTTCATCGTCGCCACCCTCTCGACGCTGCTGTCCGTTCTGGTCGGGATTTTCGCCGCCTATGCGTTGGCGCGCTATCGGACGGGGGGCGAGAATCTTTCCTTCACCATTCTCAGCATTCTTTTCATGCCATCGGTTGCGGTCGGGATTCCGATGTATATTTTCTGGCGGCGGCTTGGCCTCCTGGACAGCTTCAGCGCGCTTATTTTTCAGTACACGGTTTTCAACGTGCCGTTCGTGTCCTGGGTGCTGAAAAGCTTTTTCGAGGACCTCAACCCGGCGCTCGAAGAATCCGCTCTCGCCAACGGCGCCACCCGATGGCAGGCGTTCGTCGATATTGCATTGCCCCTGGCAAGGCCGGGGATCATCGCGGTGGCCCTGCTTTCCTTTATTTTTTCATGGAACGAGTTCTTTTTCGCCGTGATCCTCACGCGCGCCCGCGTGACGACACTGCCGGTGATCCTGCCGACCTTGATGGAGGGGCACGACATCCGCTGGGGCAGCATTGCCGCCATGGCGACGGTGGCCGCCGCACCCGTGGTGCTGATCGCCTTCATTCTGCAACGCTATCTCGTCCGCGGGCTCTCCTTCGGCACGATCCACGAGCGAGACTGAGCCGGACGGAGCGAAGCGGTGCCGCGCGTTCAGCCGGTTTCGATGTCCAGCCTGTCGTACCCCCGAAGCCGATAGACGGCAGCGGCAACGATCCAGCTTGCAACAAAGATGCCGATGATCAGATAGCCGATCATCCCGAAATTGTCGTTCAGCGCGTCGATGACATTCCAGAAGGGACCCTTCAGCGCGAGTTGGTCCTGGGCAAGACCGAGCGCCTCGATCCCGCCCACGACGAGAGCGACGAGAACGGAAACGGATGTGATGGTCAGGTTGTAGTAGAGCTTGCGGACGGGCTTCATGAAGGCCCAGCCGTACGCGCCCACCATCAGGATGCCGTCGGTGGTGTCGATCAGCGACATGCCGGCGGTGAACAGCGCCGGGAAGATCAGGATCGACCAGATCGACATGCCGCGCGCCGCCCCTGCTGCGGAAATGCCGAGCAAGCCGACCTCGGTCGCCGTGTCGAAGCCGAGGCCGAACAGGAAGCCGAGCGGGTACATGTGCCAGCTTTGGCGAATCATGCGGAACATCGGCCGGAACAGGCGCGCCAGCAGGCCACGACCGGCCAGCAGAATGTCGAGATCTTCGTCGAGATAAGGTGCCCCGGCTTTCACCCGGCGGAACGTGCGGTAGACGGAGCCCAGGATCACGACGTTCATCGCCGCGATGGCCAGCAGGAACAGCGCCGAGACGAGCGTGCCGATCACCCCGCCGACCTCATGAAATACGTCGAAACGGCCCTTGAAGATCGTGGCCGTCGCGGCGATCGCAACCGAGGCGAGCACAACGATGGTCGAGTGGCCGAGCGAGAAGAAGAAGCCGACGGTGGCGGGCCGCTTGCCCTCCTGCATCAGTTTGCGGGTGACATTGTCGATGGCGGCGATATGGTCGGCGTCGACGGCGTGACGCAGGCCGAAACTGTAGGCGAGGAGGGCGGTGCCCAGCAGGACAGGGAAATGGCGGAACGTCGCGAGCGCCGACAGCCAGGCGGCGATATTGGCGGCGATCAGCACCGCGTAGATGGCGGCGACCTTCGAGGGCAGGCTGTTGGACCGGTCGCTGAACATGCTGGCAAGAGAATGACGCACGGCCGGCCCCCCTGATATGCATTGCGCATCATACTATTCATTGGAAAAGCAGTACGTCCATCGGCAGGCGCATGCCCGAGATTGAAAAGGAAGACCCTTCTTTTTCTGAAGAAAAAGAAGCAAAAAGACGTCCCTCCGTTTTCCGGACCCGGCGCCGCCCGCGATCGCCCGATATGGGTCTAGATTCTTCCGATCAGGGCGCGGTCGAACAGTTCGAGCGCGCGCCCACGGGTCAACGCGAGCGGATTGCCGCTCGCCGTCGGATCGACGATCGCCATCTCCGCGATCTGTTCCCGCCGCTCGGCTGACACGCCGAATCCGGCCAGCGTGTGCGGCACGTTCAACCGCTCCCTCAGATTGAGGATCGCGTCGAGAAAGGCATCGAACGAGGGGACAAGGCCGAGATAGGCGGCAAGGCGACCAATCTTCTCTTCGATGGCCGGACGGTTCATCACCAGCACATAGGGCATGAAGACGGCGTTCGTCATGCCGTGATGCGTGTCGTAGAGAGCGCCCACGGGGTGTGAAAGCGCATGGATGGCGCCGAGCCCTTTCTGGAACGCGGCAGCACCCATGGCGGCGGCGCTCAGCATCTCCGCGCGCCCTTCAAGGTCGGCACCGTCGGCAAAGACCCGCGGCAGATAAGTGAAGCAGAGCCGCATGCCTTCGATGGCGATTCCCTCCGCCATCGGATGGTGGGAAGGCGCGCAATAGGCTTCGAGGCAGTGCGCGAGCGCATCCATTCCGGTTCCGGCCGTCACGACGGGTGGCATACCGACCGAAAGCTCCGGATCGAGGAGTGCGAGCTTCGGCATCATGGAGGGATGGAAGATGACCTTCTTGGTATGCGTGGCCTCATCCGTGATGACGCCGGCGCGCCCGACCTCCGAACCCGTGCCGGCCGTGGTGGGAATGGCGATGACCGGCGCGATGGCTGCCGCATCGGCGCGCTTCCAGCGATCACCGATATCCTCGAACTCCCAGAGGGGGAGGTGCTGGCCAGCCATGAAGGCGATCAGCTTGCCGCTGTCGAGCGCAGAGCCGCCGCCGAATGCCACCACCCCGTCATGGCCGCCGGCGCGGAAGGCGGCGATGCCGGCTTCGATGCCGGAGGCGACGGGATTCGGCCGCACGGCGGAGAAGAGGGAAAACGGAACTTTCGCGACAGCCAGCAGATCCTGGAGATTCTGCGTGATCTTCATGCGCGCGAGACCGGCATCGGTCACGACGAGCGGGCGGGTGATTCCGAACTCGCTCAGCGCGTCCGGCAACTCTTTCACGCGACCTTCGCCAAGCCGGACGTTGGTCGGATAGTTCCAGTTGCCAACCAGGTTCGCCATTTCCGCCTGCCCCTCACGCGCGCTCGAAACCGCGGCGCAATTCCCAATCCGTCACCCGCCGGTCGTACTCGAACTGCTCCCATTCGGCGGTATGGACATAATGCTCGATCACCTCTTCGCCGAAGGCTTCGCGCAGCATCGCGGAATGGCGCATCCCCGCGATTGCCGCGCGCAACGTCTTCGGCACTTCCGGCAGATCCGCGGCGCGGTATGCATCGCCGGCGAAGGCAGGCCCGAGAGCGAGATTCTGTTCGATCCCCGCCATTCCGGCGGCCAGCAGGGCGGCCAAAGCGAGATAGGGATTGAGATCGGCGCCGCCGATCCGGCACTCCACGCGCACCGACTTCGTGCCGGCTCCACAGATGCGGAACCCGGCGGTGCGGTTGTCGTGTGCCCAGACCAGCCTGGTCGGCGCGAACGTTCCGGCCTGGAATCTCTTGTAGGAATTGACGTAGGGGGCGAGGAACCAGGTGATGTCGGCGGCATGGGCCATGAGCCCGGCGAGAAAGTGCTGCATCAGGGCCGACATGCCGTACGCGGAGTCCGGATCGTGGAAGAGCGGCGCACCCTCGCGATCGGCCAGCGAGAGGTGGATGTGGCACGAGCTTCCGGCCAGCGCGTAGTCCCACTTCGCCATGAAGGTCACGGCCTTGCCCTGGGCGTGCGCGATCTCCTTGATCGCGTTCTTCAGGATGACGTGCCGATCCGCCATCGCCAGCGCCTCAGTGTAGCGGATGTTGATTTCCTCCTGGCCGGGGCCCCACTCGCCCTTCGAATTCTCGACCGGAATGCCCGATGCCTCGAGGTGGTTGCGGACCGCGCGCATCAGGCCTTCCTCCTTGGAGGTCTGGAAGATGTGGTAGTCCTCGATGTAGTAGCCGGCGGTCGCGAGGCCGCGATAATCCTTGTCATGGATGGCGCGGAAGCTTTCCTCGAAGGCGTAGAATTCGAGCTCCGAGGCGGCATTCGCATGAGAATCGAGCGCGGCGAGGCGGGCGAGCTGGCGCTGGAGCACGTTGCGCGGGGCGTGCGGGATCGGCGCATGGCGGTGATGATCGACGACATCGCAGAGCACGATGGCGGTCGCTTCGAGCCAGCTTGCGCGACGCAGAGTGGACAGATCCGGCCGCAGCACGAAATCGCCGTAGCCGCGGTCCCAGCTTGCCGCCCGATAGCCGGGCACCGGCTCCATGTCGACATCATCGGCGAGGAGATAGTCGCAGGCATGGGTCTCCTTGTGGCCTGAGTCGAGGAAATATCCGGCCTGGAACCTCTTCCCGAGGAGCCTTCCCTGCATGTCGGGGAAGCAGGCGAGCACGGTGTCGATCGTGCCGTCGCCGACGGCGCTTTTCAGGCTCTCGAAGGTCAAAGTTCCGGCCATGCCGTTCCCTTTCGTGCGTCCTCAATGCGGGTAGGCGTTTTCCCGGGGGGCGTGTTTTTGCGGCCGCGCCGCTCAGCTCACGGCGCGGTCGCGGACGCGGCCAGAGCCTTGAGGGCGGTGCCGAGCGCGGCAACCACGGCATCGACTCCCGCGGCGAGCCCGTGGCGGCGCGCGAGCCACGCCGGATCGTTGTAACCGAGGAACGTTCTGCCGGCCGCGTCCTGCCAGACCAGCGCCTTCAGCGGCAAATCGATGCCGATGGACTGGGCTCTCTGCATGAGCGGCGTGCCGCCCTTCGCATTACCGAAGATGAGCACCGCCGTCGGGCCGAGCGGCATGCCGACCTGCGCCGCGCCGGCCGCATGATCGATGCGTGCGAAGATGGCGAGACCGTGCGCGGTCACCGCTTCTGCCAACCGGTCCAGGGTCTCTGCCGGCCCGAAGGCGCTCGGCAGGATCGTCATTCCATCCGGGTTCATGTTCCCTCCGCAAAGCTGTCGTGCGGAGCTTGACCGGATCGGGTCGGCCAATCTAGCCTCCCTAGATGTTCCGCCAGCCTCTTCTTCGCGCACGACGCCGACGCCGACTTTCCGGCGGCGGTCCCGGTGTGGTTGGCGGGGATCGGTGCAGCGGAACACGCGTGAGCGTGCGACTCTCCGACTAGCGCCCTTCTTCTTCTCTTCCATCCCTCGCCCGCCCCGCCGGCCACAGGCCCGCGGGGTTTTCGTTGTCTCTGACGAACGCGCCCGGACATGCACCACGCACCTCTCGACCTTGTCACGCTCAAAGCCCGGCCGGACCTTTTGGCGATCGTCCAATCGTGGCTTGGCGAGCGACGCGCGCTGCCGGCCGGGCCGGAGCACTGCTTCGTCCTGCTGGCGGGGGGTGTTCCGGCGGGCACGGCGAGCCTTGCGGAGAGCAGCCTGGCAACCCGGCCGGATCTGGGGCCGTGGCTGGCGAATCTGTTCGTGCCGGAGAGATTCCGCGGGCGTGGTTACGCGGGGCAGCTTGTGGGCACTGTCGAAGGAGCGGCGCAGGCGGCCCGCGTGCCGACGCTCTGGCTGGTCACCCGCTCGGCCGAGAGGCTTTATGCGCGGCTCGGCTGGCAGGCGGTCGGGCCGGCCCTCTTTCAGGGCGATCCCGCGACGCTGATGCGCCGGGATCTGGCCCCGGTTCAGAAGTCAAGGACGTATCAGAAATCGAAGGCGTGTCAGAAATCGAAGGCGTACAGGGCCGAATCGGCCGCCACGTAGATTCGTCCGCCGCCCACGACCGGGGTCTGGAAGCGTCGCACGAGGCCCATCGGCTGGCTGGTGTAGAGAAGCGTCCCGTCAGTGCCACTGAATGCCCGGAGGCGATTGTCGCCCTCCGCGCCGACCGCCCAGACGATCGGGTTCTCTCCGGTTCCGTTGGTGGTCACGATCGGGGCACCAAGCCCATTTTCATCCGCGCACCAGGCAACGGATATCTGCGGGCCGGATATCTGCGGGCCGGATATCTGCGGGCCTGGGGCGATCTTCAGCGCGACGAGATCGCCTGCTTCACCTGCCGGACAACCCGCGCCCTCTCCCTGGAACACGATGAACGCATCCCCGCCGCTCACGAAGCTCGCGGGCGACGTCCGGATCGGCACGCTGGAGACGTGCGCTTCCGCGACCTCGCCGCCGATGCCGCCGAGATTCGCACGGTTCATCAGGTACGCGTTGCCGTCCTTGCCGAGGGCCAGCACGTAGCCGTTGCCGATCAGCATCGGGTTGGTGGCGCCGAGATCGAGGTCCTCATCGTCGAGTTGTTGCCAGTTGGATGGCGCGAAATAATCCTGCCGGCTGCCCGAGAATTGCCCGTCGAGCCCGAGCCGGATCACGGCCTCGCCGCCCGCCCAGCTTCTTGCGTTCATCGTGTTGCCGGTGGCGACGAAGAGGGATTGCCCGTCGGACACCATGCCGCCCGGGGCCCAGATGCCGCCGCCTCGCGCGGCCGTCGAGAAGCCGGAGAGCGACGCCGGATCGGTCTCCCCGATCCCGACCACCCAGCCGTGATAGAAGCGGCAGTCTCCGAAATGCCCGGCGTAGCTGACGAACACGCGACCCTGGGCGATCGAGAGCGCGCTTCGCTGGCCCTGATTGGCGGCGATGAAGCGCTTGTTCTGAGCGGCCAGCGCGGGCCCGACGCTGACCGGCCAGCCGGGCCTGATGTTTCCATCGCTGAGGCCGAGGGCGAATACCTCCTGTTCGGGAACGCTGTCCTGGCCCAGCACCATCGCGGCTGCATAGATGGTGCCGCTATCGATCACCGGCGTGCCGGTGATCCCCATGGGGTCGATATCTCCGCAGGGAAGCGAAGAGGATGGCACCGGCGTGCCGAGCGTGGTCTGCCAGGCTGTGACGCCACTCATGGCATCCAGCACCTCGAGCACGTTCTGCTCGGTGGCGACGACCAGCCCCGCGCGCCCGCCCGGCGCCTGGACGTAAAGCGGTGCCGCATAGACTGGCCCGACGATTCCGACCTGCAGGGCCGGGGCGGCCGACATGGCGCTCACCATCGCCTGCGTGAGGCCCGGGACGGCGTAGCGTCCGCTTCTTGCCGCGTCAGCGTGGTACTGCACGATGGTCTGGGCGCGTGCGGCCTCGGCGCCGGCAAGAACCAGCACCAGGACCGCGATCACCCGCATTGGCACCTGCCACATCATGGTCCCGATCCCCCTGCCCTCGCCGCATCGGCGCAACCCTGCCACAAGAGAGGCGTTCGAGGGGAAAACGCCATGCTGGAATGCACGATCGCCGGCAGCCTGCCCAAGCCTTCATGGCTGGCCGAGCCGGATCGCCTCTGGGCGCCGTGGCGTCTTTCCGGCGATGCACTGGCGGGGGGCAAGCGCGACGCGACGCTGATCGCGCTGAAGGAACAGGAGGATGCCGGGATCGATATCGTGACCGACGGCGAGCAGTCCCGCCAGCATTTCGTGCACGGCTTCCTGGAAAATATTCATGGCATTGACTTCGGCCATCGGGTCGAGATGGGCATCCGCGCCGATCGTTACAAAGCGCTCTGCCCGACCGTGACCGGGCCGCTCTCGCTTTCCGGCCGGGTGCATGAGACGGAGGCGCGATTCGCCCGCGCGCATACCAGGCGGCCACTCAAATTCACGCTTCCGGGCCCGATGACGATCGCCGATACGATCGCCGATGCGCACTACAATGACCGCCCCACGCTCGCGATGGCGCTCGCCGATCTCCTGAACCAGGAAGCGCGGGCGCTGGAGGCGGACGGCGTCGATGTCATCCAGTTCGATGAGCCCGCCTTCAATGTCTATCTCGAGGAGGTCGGGACCTGGGGCATTGCCGCACTGGAGCGGGCGGCTGCCGGGCTCCGCTGCAGGACGTGCGTGCATATCTGTTACGGATACGGGATATCCGCCAACATCGCGTGGAAAGAGACGCTGGGTGCCGAATGGCGGCAGTACGAAAGGATTTTCCCGGTGCTGGCGCGGAGCCGGATCGGCCAGGTCTCGCTCGAGTGCCGCAACTCGCACGTGCCGATGGAGCTGTTGCGGCTGCTCGAGGGCAAGGACGTGCTGGTCGGGGTGATCGATGTGGCGACCGAGATGGTCGAAACCCCTGAGGAGGTCGCGTCCCTGATCGCCGAGGTGGCGAGATACGTGCCGCTGGAGCGCATCTTCCCGTGCACCAATTGCGGGATGGCACCGCTGCCGCGCACGCTCTCGAGCGCCAAGCTGGCGGCGCTGGGGGCTGGCTCGGCGCTGGCGCGCCAGCGCCTCTGCTGAGAAGGCGGTTGCCGCGGGGCGCTGGCGGGTATTCTGCTCCGGCCACCGTCGCCCTGATGCGAAACGAAGGGCGGCCTCGCTTCGGCGCATTGGTTTGCAGTATTATTTTATCCTGAAATTGCCTTTTTTGGCGATATTATTGCTTTATCGCCGGGCCTATTGCATGAAGCGGGAAAAATCCTTTCCTATTCCAGCGTCATGGTGCCGATCGCCCTCGATCCTTCGCGCCTCCGGCTGGCCGTGGCCGGCAACGGCGCCCAGGCGGAACGCCGGGCGGCCCTGCTGCGCGCGGCAGGCGCCGAGCCCACGATCCTCCCGGGTGAGGCGGGGGAGCTTCCGCCACTCGATGTTCTCTGGATCGCCGATCTTGCCCCGGATGAGGCGGCACGGCTGGCGGCGCGGGCGCGGGCGCTGCGGATTCTCGTCAATGTCGAAGATCAGCCCGCGCTTTGCGATTTTCACAATACGGCCGAGCTTCGGCGGGGCGATCTCCTGATCTCGGTTTCCACGAACGGTCAGAGCCCTGGCATGGCGGGAGCGATACGCGACCGCATCGGCTCGATGTTCGGTCCCGAGTGGGAGGACCGCGTGGCGGAACTCGGGGCGCGGCGGCGCGCCTGGCAGGCGGAGGGCCGCTCGCTCCGCGAGCTTGCCCTGCTGAGCGCGGATGCGCTCGCGCAATCCGGCTGGCTGCCATGAGCGCGGAGGCGCCACTTCTCGGGCGTGCCGCGGCGCACCTTGTTGCCGCCGATTTCGCCGCCGGCTCGGTCTGGCTCGTCGGGGCCGGGCCCGGCGATCCCGGCCTGCTCACGCTGCACGCCGCGCATGCGCTCGCCAAGGCCGATGTGGTTCTGCACGACGCACTGGTCTCGCCCGCGATTCTCGCCCTGGCCGCGACGCCGCGGCTCGAGCCGGTGGGCAAGCGGGCGGGATTGAAGGGGGCGGGTCAGCTCCGCATCAATCAGCGGCTGGTTGCCCTGGCGCGCCAGGGTCTCCGGGTGGTGCGCCTCAAAGGGGGCGATCCGTTTGTCTTCGGGCGTGGCGGAGAGGAGGGGCTGGCCCTGCTTGCGGCCGGCATCCCGTTCCGGGTCGTCCCGGGGATCAGCGCCGGAATCGGTGGGACGGCCGGTTTTGGCATCCCGCTGACCCATCGCGGCATCGCCCGCAGCGTTGCGTTCGCGACCGGGCACGACTCGCATGGCGGGCTGCCCGCCGGGCTCGACCTGGCCGCGCTTTCGCGAGGCGCGGAGGTGCTGGTGTTCTACATGGCGCTGCGCCAGGCAGGAGCGATTGCCGCGGCGCTGATCGAGGCGGGCCGCGCGCCCGAAGAGCCGGTGGCCATCCTGGCCGATGCCACCACCCCTGATCAGCGCGCCGTGCTCGCCACGCTGGCCAGCACCGGCGCCATTGCCGCGACCCTGCCCCGCGCCGCGCCGAGCCTGATCGTGGTCGGCCCGGTTGTCGCATTTCACGAACTCTTCGCCCCGCTTCTTGCCGCCTCGCCGATGACCGCCCTGCCCCGCCCCGCCGCTCTCAGAGCCTAGGAACGTCCGCCCGATGACGCCGCCGAACAGCCTTCGCGCCTCGCCCTTCGCCGAGGATCAGCTTGCCCTGATCGAACGCCTCCTGCGCGAGGCGAGTCCCGAGCAGGTGCAATGGCTGAGCGGCTATCTGGCCGGTTTCCAGGCCGCCTCGCGTGCCACTCAGCCGGCCGCATCCCCGGCCGCGGCGCCTGTCGCGCGCACGCCCCTGACGATTCTCTATG
>Ga0335075_10002083_pt1 | contig 32506 bp, 33 predicted proteins | sample Lox_Sample_24_FD_206723 | JGI IMG/M metagenome (GOLD analysis project Ga0335075, IMG submission 206723) | Soil microbial communities from Loxahatchee National Wildlife Refuge, Florida, United States - Lox_Sample_2.4 | ecosystem: Environmental > Terrestrial > Soil > Wetlands | place: USA...
TGAGGAAAAGCGAGTACGAAACTGCGGTGATGCGGGCTTGCGGGATCAACTGTTGGGAAGCCAACGGTCGTGCGGGAAGCCTTGATGGGTGAGGCGCCAGCAGCTTTTCATCTCTCCGGCGAAGTGTTGGACGATTTGGGCGCGGGTGAATTCGGGCGGCCACGCGGAGGGATGGGTGCGCCAGGCGAAGGCGTTGAGTCCGGTGTAGTGCTCGAGGATGAGGGCGGTGCGCGGAAGATGTGAGGGCGAGCTGACGATCTCGGCGGAGCACCAGTGATGGGCGTCCATGATTTGCTTGCTGTACCAGATGTTCTGGATGGTGTCCTGAGCCTGGTTTTCTTCGATCACTGCGTCGGCGGGAATGCCTTGCTGGACGGCGAGGCGCTTCATGCAGTCCGCTTCGACGAAGCGATTGTGCGCGGCGCCGCCGGTGACGATGATGTGAGCGGCGACGCCGGCGCGGAACTGGCGCACGCCTTCGAGGACGCGCTCCCGCTGCTCGGGCGAGGGCGTGCCGCTGAGGGTGCAGGGAGTGCCGAGGACGATGAGGGTATCGAAGTGTTTGAGGGTGGTGTTGGCGGACGGGATTGCGTTGTAGTTGGTGAGCAGCAGGCCGAGGAGCAGCGCGGCTTTGAGGATTCCGAGCTTGCCGACCATCGTTTCCGTGCCCTCTCCTTTGATACGATCCGAGCCTTCAATCCTATGCTCAGAAAGAGCGGAATCTTTAGACCGCCTCGGCGTGGGCGCCGCGGGTACCGGGGATCGCCTTAGAGCTTGTCAAGCCTTATCTGAAGGCTCAATTTTCTTCAACACGCGTGACCAAACCTGCCATACTCCCTTGCAAAGCTTTCGATTGCACTCATCATGCGGCACAGGAGGAAACGATTGCATGTCGCTCAAACGGCTCGCACTGAAATATCTTCCCGGCCCAATTTTACGTCCCATTCGCGCGCGACACTACGACAGTTTGCTGCGCGACTTTCCTTTGACCAAGGAGCCTGACCTCCTCGGCTGCAAAGCACTTTTGAGCCTGGGCGACACCGTACTGGACGTGGGCGCGAACATTGGTGTCTACACTCGCTTTTGCTCCCAGTTCGTAGGAGGTAGCGGTCATGTGCATTCGCTCGAGCCTATCCCCGAGACCTACTCGTATCTCGTCCGCAACGTTCGATCCCTTGGCCTGAACAACGTGACCTGTTACAACTTCGCGGCTTCCGATAAAGACCGGGATGATGCTGCCATGAGTATGCCGGAGTATTCGGGTGGCGGCGCCAATATCTACGAGGCGCGACTTTCCAATGACGGCAATATTCCAGTCAAGACGACTCGTCTCGACACCCTCTTTCCAAACCTCTCGCCTCGCCTCATCAAATGCGACGTAGAAGGGCACGAGGTGGAGGCGATCGGTGGGGCCCGGGAAATCATCGGGCGGTCCCGTTCGCATTGCCTTGTCGAAGTCAAGAACCTCGAGGCGTTCGATCTATTTGCCTCGCTCGGGTACGAGCCCTTTATCTGGAGGCAGGGAAAGTTCCTGCCCAAAACCGCGGACGACAAGGCCCTGAACTATTTCTTTATCGCACGCGAAAATTGTTCAGCAATCGAAGGCATCTCCTAGCAGCACGGGCAATGCCCGCGCACCTCCGAATCCTGTGCTTGACCACCTTCAACTTGGATCCCTATCCCGGATGCTCCACAGACGGCGGCGCGACCGCGAGCTCGCGGCAGCTGCGACCTGGCCTGTTGTCGAGGCCCATCTCCTTAAGCCGGTCATTGTGGCCAAGGACAAACTCGCTGAGGGCACAGCCGCGCAGGATTCGCAGGTGGAGATTCCGTACTACTTCACGCTTGCGGGCGAAGGCGCGGCGAGCGGATATTTTGGCGGGCATCTGCGGACGGTGGCGCTTTCGTATTCGGAGGGGAGCCGGCTGCTGCCGCGCATTGTTGAAGGAACGATGGTTCGCGTGCGCTACGATCCAAAGGACCCGGACCGGAATCATGCGCTGGATAAAGATAATGAGGGTGTGTTGCCGGTCGGTGTGTGGTCGAGCTGATGGTGGGTTGTCCATGGGGATGCTGTCACTGCGGGAGACAAAGCCGCCGTGTATGATCGCCAAGCTGAGTCTTCCCGCTACGGGTCGAATGCAATCTGAATGAACTCGCTTGATCTCTCGATTGTTCTTTGCCTCTCCTCGCTCGCGGCGGGCCTGCTGGGTGCGCTTACCGGCCTGGGCGGCGGCGTGGTGATCGTGCCGCTGCTGGCGCTGGGATTTCATATCGATATTCACTACGCGATCGGTGCGTCGCTGATGTCAGTGATCGCGACCTCTTCGGGGTCTGCGGCGGCGTATGTTCGGGAGGGATTTTCGAATATACGGATCGGCATGTTTCTAGAGATTGCGACGACGCTGGGTGCTGTGCTGGGCGCGTGGCTGGCGACGATTACACCGACCGAAGGCATTGCGATCGTCTTCGGATCAATTCTGATCTTTTCGGCGGCGATGTCCAACCGGAAGCGCGCCGCGCCGGACCCGAATGCGCCGGCCGATCCGCTGGCGTCGCGACTGCGGCTGAACGGATCGTACCCGGTGAGCGGGAAGAAGCAGCACTATAACGTGCGGCGCGTGCCACTGGGGTTCGGCATGATGTTCGGCGCGGGCACGCTGTCGGGGCTGCTGGGCATCGGATCGGGCGCGGTGAAGGTGCTGGCGATGGACGAGGCGATGCAGGTGCCGTTCAAGGTTTCGACGACGACGAGCAATTTTATGATCGGCGTGACGGCGGCGGCGAGCGCGGGAATTTATCTCAGCCGCGGCTACATCAATCCGAGCCTGGACATGCCGGTGGCGCTGGGCGTTCTGGCGGGATCGTTGCTGGGAGCAAAGCTTCTGGTGCACACGCATACGAAGTCCTTGCGAATTGTTTTCGCGATCGTGATTGCGGCGCTGGGCATCGAGATGATCTATAGCGGCTTCACGGGAAGGCTGTAATGACGAGAGCACCAGCGGTTTCAGAACAGGACGACACCAAGCTCGACGCAAGCATCGGAAAACTGCTTCGCGCGGGCACGCTCTCGTCTGCCTTTGTCATTCTTCTGGGCGGGGTGCTGTATCTTGTGCAGCACGGCCATGAGATACCGGACTATCGCACGTTTCACGGTGTGCCGACGCCGTTGCATACGCTGTCGGGGATTTTGTCGGGAGCGTTTCACGGCGAGAGCCTGGCGATTATTCAGCTAGGGCTGCTGATGCTGATCGCGACACCGATTGCACGGGTGCTGTTCTCCGTGATCGCGTTCCTGGCAGAACGCGATTATCTCTATGTGGTTGTCTCGGGGATCGTTCTCGCGGTCCTGCTGTATGGCCTGTTCTTCCACTGAGATCAGGTGAGAAGGCGCGTTGCCAGCTTCACGTAAAGATCAACCGCACGGAGCAGCTCGGCTTTCTCGATGCACTCCTCGCGCGTGTGCGCGACGTGAATGCTGCCGGGGCCGAGCAGAAACGGCTCGCCCCAGCGCGTCAGGCTCGGCACATCGGTCGTGAACTTCGCGACCATGGTCTCGAAGCCTTCGAGCGAGCGCATGCGGACGAATGGAAGCTCGAGCGAGAAGTCGACTTCGCAGCGGCCGTGGACGGCGCGGACGATGGATTCGCGGATGCCCTGCGCCGGGCCCACCAGACGGACCAGCAGATGCGCCTCGGCTTTGTCGGCGATGACGTTGGGCGCGCGGCCGCCGGAGATGAGCCCGATGTTCAGCGTGGTCTCTCCGATCTCTTCGACGACGGGCAGTTGGAGCGCTTGAATGTCACGTAGAGCGGAGAGCAGCTTGTCGATGGCGGACTCGCCGAGCTCCGGGTAGGCGGAGTGCGCCATCTTGCCGGAGGCGTAGAGCTCGACCCGCAGGCAGCCTTTGCTGGCCAGGGCGAGACGGTTGTCGGTGGGTTCGCCGTTGATGAGGAACTTCGATCCGCGCGGATTTTCGTTGGCGATCTTGGCGCCGGCGGAGTCGCGCTCCTCGCCGACGACGAAGAGCAAGCCGACGCGACGACCTTCGGCGCGAAGACGCTCAGCGGCTGCGAGCTGCGCAGCGAGAATTCCCTTCGCGTCGCAAACGCCTCGGCCATAGAGAAATCTGTCGTCGTCGCGGCAGGGACCGAGAAATGGCGGGACGGTGTCGAAGTGCGTGGAGAAGACGAGATCGGGAGCGACACCGGCTGCGGCGGCGAAGATGTTAAATCGCGGGCCATCGCCGCCGCCGGGTGTGCGTGCGCGGTCGGGTTGCGGTACGGGCTGGCGCTCGATGGACCAGCCTGATTGGGCGAGATATCCGGCGAGAAATTCGCCGCACACGCCTTCGTGGTAGGTCGTCGAATCGATATCGACGAGCTGCTTTGTCAGCTCGATGGGGTTCGATGCCATGAATCTCCAGCATACCTGTTGTGCGTTTTCCGCAGAGGCTGAGGCATCCAGCGAAGAGGCCTTCGACATCTGCGGTTAGAAGACCTTTTGCAGCCGCGGGCCGGAGTATGCCGTGACACGATGCTCGGAGTTTGAACTCGACGACAACAACCAGGCACAGCGCGATGAGCTGGGGCTCAACCGGCGCGAGTTTCTAGCGGCGTCTGGGGTTGTGACTGCGGGCGTCGCCATGGGAATGTCTCCGGCGGCGGCAGCGGAGCAGGCTCGTCGCGGCACAACGATGGAAGCAGCGAACCGGATGCCGGTCAACCTTTCGATCAACGGGCAACAACATACTCTGACGATTGATACGCGGACCTCGCTGCTTGATCTGCTGCGCGAAGAGCTGGACATGACCGGGAGCAAGAAGGGATGCGACCACGGCCAGTGCGGGGCGTGTACGGTGCTGCTGGACGGACGCCGTGTGAACTCCTGCCTGACACTCGCGGTTGCGGCGCAGGGTGCGGAGATTACGACGATTGAAGGCCTGGGGACGCCGGATCATTTGAGCCCTGCACAGGCGGCGTTCCTGGAGCATGACGGATTTCAGTGCGGCTACTGTACGTCCGGCCAGATTTGCTCGGCGACCGCGCTTGCCGAAGAGAGCCGGCGCGGCGAGCTGTCCGTGGTGAGCTTCGAGACGGGCAGAACGACTCAGCCGGAGCTGACCGACGATGAGATTCGCGAGCGGATGTCCGGGAATATTTGCCGCTGCGGAGCCTATCCGAACATTGTGGCTGCGGTGCGTCAACTGGCGGCCGGAGGTGCCCGGTGAATCCATTCGCCTATCAGCGCGTGAGCGATCCGGACGCCGCGATGCGTGCAGGAAGCGCGGACGGCGCGATGTTTCTGGGTGGCGGAACAAACCTCGTCGATTTGATGAAGGATGGCGTGGAACATCCGAAGACGCTGGTGGATGTGAACCACATCGGTCTGGACAAGATTGAGGCCAGCGCAGACGGCGCGCGCATTGGAGCGTCGGTGCGCAATTCGGATCTCGCGAATCACCGGGACATTGTGGCGAACTATCCGCTGCTCTCGTTTGCGTTGTTGTCCGGCGCGAGCCCGCAGCTTCGCAACATGGCAACGACGGCGGGCAACCTGATGCAGCGCACGCGGTGTTACTACTTCATGGACACGGCGTTTCCGGCGTGCAACAAGCGCGCGCCCGGATCGGGCTGCGGCGCGTTGAGCGGATTCAATCGCATTCATGCGATTCTGGGCCAGACGGATGAAGGGCCGCGTTCCGCGCACTCGTGCATTGCGACGAATCCTTCCGACATGTGCGTCGCGCTGTATGCGCTGGATGCGCAGGTGGAGGTGCAGGGGGCGAAGGGCAAGCGGACGATTCCGGTGGTGGATTTTCATCGGCTGCCCGGCCAGACGCCAGACGTGGATACGAACCTTCGACGCGATGAGCTGATCACGGCGGTGACGCTGCCGGCGGCGAAGTTTGCGAAGCACTCGTGGTACCTGAAGGCGCGCGACCGGCAGAGCTATGCGTTTGCACTGGTCTCGGTGGCGGCGGGACTCGAGATGGATGGAGATGTGATTCGGTCTGCGGGGCTTGCGCTGGGCGGCGTTGCGCAGAAGCCGTGGCGATCGCACGAGGCGGAAGCGGCGTTGACGGGTCAGCCGGCGACGAAAGAGACGTTTGCGAAGGCGGCCGAGCTGGCGCTGCGCGGGGCGCATGGCTACAAGGACAACGCGTTCAAGATCGAGCTGGGGAAGCAATGCATTGTTCGCGCGCTGACGCAGGCTACGCAAGGGCCTGGAGCGGTAAGCCAGCTTGCGGAGCGTAGTGGAGAAGGAGTGGAGCAGGCATGAGCGAACAGCAGCAGCAGCAACCCGCTCCGCTTCCGCAGCCGCCGCATCGCTACGACGGTATTGCGAAGGTTACGGGAACGGCAAAGTATGCGGCGGAGTTCAAGGAACCGTTTCCGAAGCAGGACCTGGTGTACGCATACGTTGTGCAGTCGACGATTCCCTGCGGGACGGTGAAGGCGATCGACGCGAAGGCTGCGGAGCGGGCACCGGGAGTTGTGGCGGTGCTGACGCCGTTCAACACGCCGAAGCTGCAGGTGGGGCCGCCGAAGCCTCCGGGCAAGCGCAATCTGAGTTTGTTGCAGGACAAGGAGGTGCATTACAACGGGCAGCCGATTGCGGTTGTGGTCGCGCGATCGCTGCCGGAGGCGTGGCAGGCGGCGCGAATGCTGAAGATCACCTATGACGAGCAGCCGGCGAAGCTGGACTTCATGGGACGGCTGAACGAGGCGAGGCCGCCGAAGAATCCCGGAAAGGATCCAGCGAAGAAGGTTCGTGGCGATGTGGAGGCGGCGCAGCGCAAAGCAACGGTGACGGTGGAGAACACGTATATTACGCCGCTGCAGAACCACAATCCAATGGAGCCGCACGCGACAGTAGCGTGGTGGGAGGGCGAGAAGCTCTCGGTTTACGATTCGACGCAGTACATCTCGGGCGACCGCATGTCGCTGGCCGGGATCTTCAGCCTTCCCCTGGAAAACGTCCATGTGATGGATCCGTATGTGGGCGGCGGATTCGGCTGCAAGGGGTCGACGTGGTCGCACGTTCCACTGTGTGCGATGGCGGCGAAGATCGTGCAGAAGCCGGTGCAGCTTGCGCTGGAGCGGCCGCAAATGTTCGGCCCGGTGGGCGCGCGGCCGGCGACGGTGAACAAGATCAAGCTGTCGGCGACGGCGGATGGGAAGCTCACGGCGATTCAGCAGGACTCGACGATGACGACATCGCTGATGGAGGATTTTGTCGAGCCGGTGGTCGTGCCCGCGCGAATACTGTATGCGAGCGAGGCGAACGAGACCTCGAGCGCGATGGTCGATATGAATATCGGCATTGGGACGTTCATGCGCGCGCCGGGTGAGTCATCGGGCACCGCTGTGCTTGAGATTGCGATGGATGAACTCGCGGAGAAGCTGAAGATTGATCCGGTCCAGCTTCGGATCATCAACTACGCGGAGGTGAATCCCGATGAACACAAGCCATGGAGCTCGAAACATCTGCGCGAGTGTTACACGCAGGGCGCGGAACGTTTTGGCTGGGCGAAGCTGAGAGAGTCGAATGCGATGCCGGGACAAAAAATCGAGGGCAACAACCTGATCGGTTACGGCATGGCGACGGCTACGTATCCAGCCAATCGGTCGGCAGCCATGGCGGTGGTTCGCTTTATGCCGGATGGGCGAGTGTTCGTGGGCTCGGGGACGCAGGACCTGGGCACCGGAATGTACACCATCATGGCGCAGACGGCAGCGGAAGAACTGGGGCTGGATATTTCGAAGATGGATGTGAAGCTGGGCGATTCCACGCTGCCGAAGGCGCCGGTCTCGGGTGGCTCGCAGTCGGCGGCGTCGGTTTGCCCTGCCGTGGAGGAGGCGTGCAAGCAGGCAAAGCTGAAGGCAGGAACGCTGGCGGCCGGGGACGAGAGGTCGCCTCTGCATGGCGCGGCGTTGGCGGAGATCGAGGTCCACGGCGGCCGCGTTTTTGTGAAGAATGATTCTTCCCGTGGCGAAGAGATCACGGCGCTGATTGCGCGAAATGGAAATCAGCCGATTGAGGCGGAGGGCTCGGCCGAGCCGGGCGAGGACAAGACGGCGACGTCTGCGCAGTCGTTTGGGGCGGTGTTTGCGGAGGTTGCCGTCGACAAGGACACGCACATGGTGAAGGTGCGGCGCGTGGTCGGGGTGTACGACATCGGCACGCTGATGAATCATCAGACAGGGATCAACCAATTGCAGGGCGGGATTGTGTGGGGCGTAGGTTTCGCGCTGACTGAGGAGACGCATCTCGATCCGGTGACGGGACGCACGGTGAACGAAAATCTCGGGGAGTATCACGTGCCGGTGAATGCGGACATTGGTGAGCTGGACGTGACGGTGCTGAACATTCCGGACTTGAAGTTCAACCCGATGGGAGCGCGCGGCATCGGCGAGATCGGCATCACGGGCGCGGCGGCAGCCGTCGCCAACGCGGTATACAACGCGACCGGGAAACGCGTGCGCGACTATCCGATCACGCCGGACAAGATCATGCGCGCTTGAGAGGATGTTCTCTTTCGGGAACGTCTGTGATCGGTGGACGGAAACTGCGGCGAAGCTTATGCGAAGATAGCGGCAGCTCCATGGCCGGCCCCGCAACGACAGAATCGCTTTCCGATCTCCTGCAACGTGTCTTCGGGCACCGCGACTTCCGCGCGCACCAGCGCGAGGTTTGCGAGGCTGCCGCCTCCGGCAGCGATGTGCTGCTGGTGATGCCGACGGGGGCGGGCAAGAGTCTTTGCTATCAGCTCCCTGCCCTGGCACGGCGCGCAGAAGGACATCAGGGATCGGCGCTGGTGATCTCGCCGCTGATTGCCTTGATGGATGACCAGGCGGCGAAGCTCGCGGCGCTGGGGTTGCGTGTGGCGCGAATTCACTCGGGGCTGGATCGAGAGACGGCGCGACAGGCGTGCCGCGACTATCTTTCCGGCGAGCTTGACTTTCTGTTCATCGCGCCGGAGCGCATGCGCGTTCCCGGATTTCCTGAGATGCTGGCGAAGCGCAAGCCCGCGCTCATCGCGGTCGACGAAGCGCATTGCATTTCGCAGTGGGGACATGATTTCCGGCCTGATTATCGGAGCCTCGGGCAACATCTGGCGGCGCTGCGGCCGAGTCCGATCCTTGCGCTGACAGCGACGGCGACGCCTGCGGTCCAGCGCGACATCGTGCGGCAGCTCGGCCTGAACGACGCGGAGATTTTTATCACGGGATTCCGGCGCCACAATCTTGCGGTGGAGGTGCTCGAGCTCTCGAAGCCACAACGTGCGGAGTTTACGGAGAAGCTGCTCGTGGACCCGGCGGCACGGCCGGCGATTGTGTATGCGCCATCGCGGAAGGCCGCGGAGGAGCTGGCGACGCGGCTGAATGGAAGGTTTCGGACGGCGGCGTATCACGCTGGGCTCGAGGCTTCAGTACGGGACCGGGTGCAACGCGATTTTCTTGCGGGCAAGCTGGAGGTGATCGTCGCGACGATTGCGTTCGGCATGGGCGTGGATAAGCCGGATATCCGGACGGTGGTTCACGTCGCGCTTCCCGGTTCGGTGGAGGCGTTCTACCAGGAGATTGGCCGCGCGGGGCGCGATGGCAATCAGTCGCGCTCGGTGCTGCTGTACAGCTTCGCGGACCGCAAGACGCAGGAGTTTCTGCTGGAGCGTAACTATCCGCTGCGAGACGATCTGGAGCGTGTCCTTCGAGCGCTTGATGAAGATTTTGCAGTTCCCGATGAGCTGGCAGCACGGCTCAAGTTAGACCGCGAGACGGTTGACCGGTCGGTTGAAAAGCTGATCACGCATGGAGTAGCCGTTACCGATTTCAACGGCAATGTGCGGGCGATCGACGCGACTGCCGACAACGGCCGCTGGCAGGATGGCTACGATGCGCAGGTCAATGCCCGTCGGCGGCAAATCGACAGCATGATGGCATTTGCCGAAGGCGCAAGCTGCCGCATGACGGCGCTTGTGGAGCACTTTGGTGACCGCAGCGATCCCTTGCGAACGTGCGGGCTGTGCGACATCTGTCAGCCATCGTCGGCGCGAGGCTCGCAGATGCGCCCGCCGACGGAGAACGAGCGCGACGACCTGCGGGCGATTCTGCGCGCGGTTGCGTCGCGAAGTACGTCCGCCGGGAAGCTCTTCACGGAGCTTGCAATCACCGAGGACCGCAAGCAGTTCGACGCGATGCTGGATGGGCTTGCTCGCGCGGGGCTGGTGACGCAGACCAACGACACATTTCGTGCACCGGACGGCCGCGATGTGACGTATCGCAAGGTTGGGGTTACGCATGAAGGCCGCACGCCGGATGATGAGACGCTGGCGACGGTCTGGCTGCGCGATAGCGGGGAGACAAACTCATCGACGCGCAGACCGAAATCCGGCCGCGCCAAACGACCGCGGCTTGGTTCCGCAACCGGCGCGGCGCGGAGTGTGGAGGAGCGGCAGGGTGCGCAGCCGGTGACGCGACGCGATGCGACGGCACCCGGCCCATTGCGCAAACCGAAGCCGCCGATCGCGGCGACCCAGGAGTTCAATGGAGCACAAACCGCGCTCGACGCACGGCTGCGTGCGTGGCGCAAGGAGCAGGCGCATGCTGCTGGACTTCCCTCTTTCTTCATCTTCAGCGACACGGTTCTGCGCGACATTGTGCTCACGGCGCCATCGTCGCTGAGCGAGCTGCGATCTATCCGCGGACTGGGACCGGACAAGCTTGAAAGGTTCGGCCCAGCGGTCCTAGCACTCTGCCGCGGATAGAGATCCGATATCGGATGACAGACAAGAGGCGCGGGAACTTTGATCGGTGATCTCTCCTTTCTCGGCCGTGAGAACATAGCTGCGTATGGATACGAGCAACTTCGGCGTCGTCATTATGGCGGCCGGCAAAGGCACAAGACTTAAATCGAAGCGCCCCAAGGTGCTGCATGAGATCGGCGGGCGCGCTCTTCTCGCTCATGTGATCGATGCAGCCAAGACGATTGTGCCGGCCGGGCAAATTTACTGCGTGATTGGACATGAGGCCGAGAAGGTTCGCACCGCCGTGGCGCACACCGGCGTGGGGTTTGTGTTGCAGGCCGAGCAGCGCGGCACGGGCCACGCACTGCAGATGGTGAAGGCCGAGTTTGCGCTGAATGGCACGCGCCCGCCCGCGAATCTGGTTGTGCTTTCAGGCGATGTCCCGCTCATCCGGCCGGAGACTATCCGGGCGTTGATGGAGTTTCATCTGCGCGAGCGCGCGGCGATGACCATCCTCACGGCTGTGCCGCCGGATCCGACGGGCTATGGCCGCGTGCTGCGCAAGGAGAATTCGAGCGCCGAAATTCGCGGCATCGTCGAGCAGAAGGACCTCAAGCCGGGTGACGAATCTGCTGAGATCAACTCCGGCATTTATTGCTTTGAGACGGCGGCGCTGTTCGCGAATCTTGAACGGCTGAACGATCAGAATGCCAGCGGAGAGTTTTACCTGACCGATATTGCTTCGCTGCTTGTAGCGGAGGGCAAGCGTGTTGTGGCGACGGTGGCGCCTGCGATTGATGAAGTGCTGGGCGCGAATACCATCGCGGAGATGATGCATCTGGATGCTGCGATGCGGGCGGCCACGGCGCGGCGGCTGATGGCCGGCGGCGTGACGATCTTTCGGCCTGAGACGTGCGTGATCGATGCGGCGGTCCAGGTTGATCCGGATACGGTCATCGAGCCGTTTGTGCAGCTGCTGGGCGAAACGCGCATCGGGCCGGAGTGCCGCATTCGCTCCTACTCTGTGATTCAGGACTCCACGCTGGGGGCGGGCGTGCTGGTGCGCAATGGCTGCATTGTGCAGGAGGCAGCGATCGCCGACGGCGCGCTGATCGGACCGTATGCTCACATTCGACCTGGAAGCGAGATCGGCGAGCAGGCGCATATCGGCAACTTCGTCGAGACCAAGAAAGTCCGCATGGGGCGAGGCTCCAAGGCGAATCATCTGAGCTATCTGGGCGATGCAGTCGTTGGAGCGGGGGTGAACATCGGTGCGGGCAGCATCACGTGCAACTATGACGGCGTGCACAAACACACGACGACCATTGGGGATAACGTCTTCGTCGGTTCGGATTCGACGCTGGTTGCGCCGCTGACGATTGGCGATGGAGCGTATGTCGCGGCGGGTTCGTGCATCACAGAGGATGTGCCGCCGGAGTCGCTGGCGCTAGGACGCAGCCGGCAGGTCGTAAAAGAAGGCTGGGCTACGACGCGCAAGAGCCGCAAGACGTAGTTCGAGCGCGCAGGAAAGGAGACGTTGTGCAGAAGCTGACCGATGCGGAGATTCAGCAGGCGCTCGGCGGATTGAGCGGCTGGAGCCTTGAAGGCGGCGAGTTCGTGCAGCAGCGCACGTTCAAGGACTTTGTGGCGGCGATGCACTTCGTCAACCGGGTTGCCGAGCTCGCCGAGCCGGCGGGCCACCACCCGGACATCGACATTCGTTACAACCGCGTGCGGCTGGCGCTGGTGACGCACGATTCCGGCGGTATCACGGAGAACGATGTGAGCATGGCACGAAAGATCAATGACTTAGCCGCGTGAACTCGTGCCGGACGCGGCGCACGAAATCGACGCTTGAGCTACGCCGAGCCCTGTGCTACGCTAAAGCCCTGCGGTGAGGAAATTGCCCCCGCAAACGTTTTCCTTGGGCGTTTTGGCCCAAGAACAAGTTGCGTCACTGGCCTCCCGGCACGAGTCAGAACACCGTTCGTGCCGCCTTTTTTGTCTTAAATCGGAGCCGGGAGCCGGGGACGGGCCGGTTGAAGCGGCGGCGGCGCGTCGCACATCTATAATCGAGAGAGTTCTTTGAACGCCACAACGCAAGGTTGCGGCCAGCTCCAGATGGGGGCGTCACGGCTTCGACGGGATTGCTTGCGGCAGAGAGGCATGCCGGGGTGTGTGCACCCGTAATCGCTCACAAAACTATAAGTGCCGAACCTCAATTCGCGCTTGCTGCTTAATTGACTAAGTAGCCGATCGCTCCCGCTTCGCCTACGGGCGGGTACCGATCGTCGCACAGTAGGCTGGTCCGCGGGGTTCCGCCTGTACGCCAAGGACGAGATCAATCAGGCTGGTGGCCGGCGCATCTTCGCCCGTTCTAAGTTCCGGCTACGAGACAAAACAGAACTGGGAAAAGCATGAAGGCTCTCTGTTGTCAGCTTTTTCGGACGCGGGTTCGACTCCCGCCGCCTCCACCATCTATAAGTATCATGGAATGAGCAACATAAGTGTCCTATCATGGCCACTGTACGATAAATGTACGATAGATGTACGATCAACTTCATGTTGACGCTCTATCGACGCCACAGCTCAAACTGCGCAAAAGCGAGAGACCGCTACTGGAAAAGATGCACCTGCCCTATGTGGGTGGAGGGTGTCATCGAAGGTGGGAAGTATGTGCGCACCAGCTTAAAAACGAAGAGCTGGGAGCGGGCACAAGTGCTCGCGCGCGAGATGGAATCCAAAGCTGAGGCCGCTCCGCCCGAACGCGATGCCCCGGTCACGATTGCTCACGCTGTGAACGAATACCTCGCGGATGCTCGTGCGCGGGAGTTGAGCGAAGCCACCCTCTACAAGCTCGATATCCAGTTCAGGAAGCAGTTTTTGGCGTGGTGCAAAGCAGAAGGTTATCGAGATCTGCGCGAGATTGATCTTGCCGCCATGCGTTCTTTCCGGAATACCTGGAAGGACGGCGCGATGGCCAAGAAGAAGAAGCAAGAACGACTCACCGGATTCTTCTGGTTCTGTATACGGGCGGGCTGGATCACTACAAATCCAACTAACAATCTTGGCCGTATTTCTGCGACACAGGCGCCGACCGATTACTTTACGCGCGAAGAGTTCCAGAAGCTCCTCGACTCCACTTATCTGTATAGAGAGAGCCGCGCCGAGACCATCGGCGGAGTGCACGCAACCCGTTTGCGCACCCTGCTGCTGCTGATGCGCTGGAGCGGCCTTCGCATTCGTGATGCAATCACGCTCGAGCGCACACGTCTCATTGGTGACAATCTGCTGCTGTATCAGGCGAAGACTGGCACCCCCGTCTATGTTCCTCTCCCCCCACAAGTGGCCGCGGCCTTGAGAGACATACCGCCGGGTAATAGGCCCAATCCGCGTTATTTCTTCTGGAGCGGAAATGGGTTGCCGAAGACGGCTGTCGCCGATTGGCAACGCAGCTTCCGCAGGTTGTTTACCCTCGCCGGACTCGAGAAGCCGGATGGAACTGCGAAGCGGTGCTTCCCTCACATGCTCAGAGACACATTCGCGGTGGAAATGCTTCTCGCGGGTGTTCCGATCGACCAGGTCTCGATGCTGCTCGGCCATTCGAGCGTCAAGATCACAGAAAAGCACTATTCGCCGTGGGTCAAAGCACGGCAGGAGCAGCTTGCCGCGAGTGTTCGTAATGCCTGGACCAGCTTTGGACCGGTCTCGCCGAAGCCTGCACGTGGAGCTAAAGGGAAGCTGGTTAGAATGCACGCCTGACTATGCGCTCTGCCGGCGATGATGGACCCTAATCAATACGCTCTCGGGAATCCTCAGATTTTGATAGCCCCGTTTGCGGAGAGTCTCTGAGGTTCCCCAGCGAAGCACCCCATCCTCACCGTCGAAAAGTCGACGGACAGTCTTTTCGCTTATGTGCCAGAGAGCGGCGACCTGCGGAACGGAATAATGCCGCTCCAGTGCCACCGAATGAATCCCTTCATTTTGGACTGGCTTCTTCTCTTGCACCATCGTAGTGGCTGATTTCCAAGGCACGTGAGCTCCGTACCAACACAATCGACGGACCGAATGTTCTCTGTCCAATGACTTCAGCGCTCATCGTTATGCGCGGCTCTCATAACAGAGCCATTTGCGCCGGCTCTAGATGGGTTCGGCAACTCACGCGATATCTGCTGGCAACTCGAAAAGCACGAAAGGACTCTAGCTAAGTACGTCTAGGCTCAATCCGATACCCCATCGGATGGGTACACCGCCTTGTCCCCCAGCGGCAGCGGAGGCGAACATGCAGAGCTTCATAGAAGTTCGTTCACTCGTTGCAGTCATCACTCTCTCAGAAGAGCTCAACTTCACCCGCGCGGCCAAACGCCTTGGGATCAGCCAATCCGGCCTGAGCCGGCAACTCAGCTCCTTGGAGCGCAAATACAACCTCAAGCTATTCGATCGCAATCATGCCAATGTGTATTTGACAGAGGCGGGACGAGTGTTCGTGGAGGAAGCAAAGCTATCTCTACAGCACGACGAACGAGCGCTTCAGGCCGCGCGGGCGATCACCGAAGGTGTTGAGCACGTACTTAAGATCGGTCGCTCTCCCTATGCAGATCCGTTTTTGACCTCTGCCCTGCTCTCAGTACATCTTCCGCTGTATCCAAAGCTGCATATCAATTTGCACAGTGATTTCGCTCCGGAGTTGATTCACGGGTTGCTTGTCTCGAAGCTTGACCTTGCCCTGATCGCGAATCCGGGGCCCAATCGCAAATTAACCACGACGAAGGTCAGCGATGCTCCACTCTATGTAGTCCTTCCAGAACACAGCCCTTTATTGCATAAAGACGTGGTAACGCTCGCGGAGTTGGCTGACTACAATTGGATACTCTTTGAGCGGAAAGCTCATCCACACATGCATGACGCTATCTTGCGCCGAGCTGCGGAAGAAGAGATCGTGGTGCGCAACGGACAGTCGGTGCTGACGGCGGAGGATGCGGCCCACCTCGTGAACGAGGGCCTCGGCATTGCGTTCCTGAGTATGACCGGCGCCCTTCGGATTGCGCAGCATGGTTCGCACGTAAGACCGATCTCAGATAAGGAACTCCACGTGGAGGTTTGTCTTGCATCGCGGGCGGACAACCGCTCCAAACTAGTAAGCGAATTTGCGCGGGCGTTCATGAGGCGCATCTCGCAGGTGCGCAAACCTCCGCAGGGAGCAGATCTATTTTCGCCCGAAAAGGCTGCCGGGCAGGTGGCGTGATCCATGGGTAGCGGTTATTCGTCGGGAGCAAAATGGCTCAGCGGTTTTCCGTAAATTTGAGAAAGCTCCCAGAGCTCCGCGACGTCGATGACCCGCTCGCCGGATTCGCACTTGTTGAGGAAAGAATGCGACATGCCCATACGCAGGGAGACATCCCGTTGCGTTAAACCGGCCTCCCGCCGCGCAGCGATCAATCTCGATAGGACTCCAGCGTAGTAGGTACGCAGTTTGGGATTGCGGCCCTTTCGAGATCGTCTCGCTTCCGGTTTGAAACGCCCTGCCACACTCTGCAGTGTGGTGATGGATTGACGAATCCCCTAATAAGGGACACCCTTACTGTGATCACGGCAGTCGTATACATAGTCAAGGAAGTGTCAGAATGGAATTCCCTGAGGTAGTGGGTAAAGCTCTTGCGGAACTCAGCGTCCTCGACGATCCCGAGTATGGACGCGAACTGCTGGTGAGATTCAGCGACGGGACGCAACTCTCTATTGCCGTGGGAGTCCGGCAAACCATCGATGCTCGGTATTGCCGGGAAGAAGAACCCGACAAACCAATCTTCGTTCGCCGCGAGCCGTGAAGTGAATCGGCGGCCGCACAAGCGGAATCAGCCACTCTACGGGACGCTTCAATCGGAGATCGGTACATCCCTCGCAAGCCCACAAATGCCGCCGTCGTAAAGCGGGCGTGGCATATCGCGTCCCGAATCCTGAAGCTTGGCGTTCCTGATGAATCGTCGAGGCTTAGCAAACCTGGAATGCAGCCGCCGCATCAAGCTCTTTTTGCAGCGCGGCTGTGTTCAGCTCCCGCTGCTTTACCGACTGCCTTTTTCTTGCCAGAGGTACTGGATAACCCCAGTCCGACCGCCTTCTCGACTGCATTCTCGGTTAATCCCTTCTTCACAGCTTTTCGGACCGCCTTTTCGACCTTCTTGGCGGCTTTCCTCTTTGCGTCGTCATTCGCCATATTTCCTCACAGTTATTTCTTCCGTTGGGCAGTCTTTTTAGCAATCTTCTTGGGGGCCTTCTTAGCGGTTTTCTTCGCCGGAGTCTTCTTGGCTGGAACTGCTTTGCCTGGCTTCACCGCGGTCGTCTTCCTCCCTGTCTTGGTCACGGGCTTTTTAGGAGCCGTCGCGGTGGGTACAGTTTTTGTAGGCGGTTTTGGCGTAACCCTCTTGGCCGGAGCTTTCTTCGCAGGTTTCTTCACGGCATCTGCCACCGTGGTGATCACTCCACCAACTGCTGTTTTGACAACTCCCGCCACATCCTCTGCCATCGCGATACCGAAGCCAACGGCTTCACCGGCCTTTTCGACCATCGTTTTCTCAGCCATTCTCGAAATCCCTCAATTTCTACGTTTAGACGCAGCTACGAATTGTAGAGGCACATCGACCTACTCCCAAATCTTTCGTTTCAGGGTTGTCGGCCTTTCAGTGTTTGACAGCCCGGGCATAATAAGCAGCGGCACGAATCGCGACTTCTCGCGAGTTCGCTACCCCCGAGGATCCATGTCCATGTCCCGTCTCGCGATCGCCACCGCGCTCCCCGCCACTGCCCTCCCCTTATTCGCGCAGCCATCGCTCCCAGCCAGCTTCCGCGCCTCAACCATCCACCGTCCCGCCGGCACCGACATCTTCGTACGCTCCGCCGGCCACGGTCCCGTCGTCGTCCTCATCCACGGCTACGCCGAGAACAGCGACTCCTGGGCGCCGCTCGCCGCCGACCTCATGCGCGACCACACCGTCATCGTGCCCGACCTCCGCGGCATCGGGCGCTCCTCCATCCCCGCCAGCGGCTACGACAAAAAGACCCAGGCCTCAGCCTTCGGGCAGGATGCAAAGGACAACCAGGTCTTCGCGCAAACCAAACTCACCATGCCCGTACTCGCCATCGGCGGCGAGAAATCCTTCGGCGCCACTGAAGCCGTCGTCTCCGCAACGTTGCCACCAACGTTCAGCAGGGAGTCATCGCCAACTCAGGCCACTGGCTTATGGAGGAACGCCCCACCGAAACCGTCGCGATGATCCGCACGTTCCTCGACGCTTCCGCCGGCAATCCTTGACCATCGGCCGTGCCGCTGCCGCTGCACCCTTCAAACCTTTCCGCTCTGCCGAAGGTCGTCGCGAAGCCCTAAGAGCGCAGCTTCCTCTCCGCCGCCACCTACGTGAGGTTCTTAGCCGCAAGTTGTCGGTGGTGAAACTGACTCGCATGGTCAAACTGCCGTTCGGGGAGATAGAGGTACCTGTCGCGAATCCGGATCGCCGAGCCATCGCGGCGGTTTGCGACATTGCGACCGGCATCATCCCAGAGAGCATGAATCGAGCGCATTCTCGAGGTCAATGCCCGTTCATCTTCATAGGGTTCGCTCAGCATGTCTGTGGGAGCAGCGAACTCCGCGTCATTGTCGAGATGCGCTGCAAGCGAGATGCGCGATCCCACTACGAAGACATTCGACACGAAGGTTCCGCTGTAACCACGTGGATTTCTATCCTGTCTGACGGGAATCTAAAGGAACTATTGCGCGGCTTGCGTCGCCAATCCTCCAACGGCACGGAGGGTTGGTAGAAGGCTCTCTGGCAGGTCATACCGCTGTCGCAGGTAATCTGGGTTGTTGTACGAAACCCAGACCTGTCCCTGGGAGTTTTGCCACACGAGAATTTTTAAAGGAAGGTCAATTGCGATCCGGGGAGAGGCAAGCATGAGGGCGGTACCTGCCTTGGGGCTGCCAAAGATGAGCAGCTTGGTGGGCGGCATCGTCAGACCTGCCCTCTGTGCCTCTCCACTATGGTCGATCAATGCGAACAAGGTGATTCCTTTGGATTGAAGAATCGTCTTGATCCTAGCGACAGTCTCATCCACCGAATGATTGCTGCGAATGTCGACGATTCCATTTTCGTTCGAGCTTGGATTGGCTGCGACGAATACCGGCAGAACAAAGCCCAAGAGTAATGAAGCCACTTGCCATCCCTTCATATATCCCTCCGTTGTTGAGAACTCCGCCGTCCCTACTCGTAAATAAGGGTGTATCCCTGCTGCTCAAGCTGAGTGACTCTGACCATGGCATCGGTGTTGACCAACACTCCCGGAATAAGGTTCGCGTTGCCCCAATGGTTTGCCACTGCGGTCGCGCCGCATAACTCGATTTGGATCCCATGGGCAATCAGCCCCCTGATGATTTTGAGATAAGGATTTCCGGTATCGACGTGACGGTTTGCATTGTACGTTTCGTCATTCAATACGAAGAAGGCGGCATCGCCATGGACGATCGCGACGACCTTTCCTTTGGTCGTGCCATCGTTGTACTTGGTCGCAAGCAAACGAAGATCTCCGAGAACAAACGGCATATCACCGACATAGACCGCGTGGCCGATGTCCATGACAATGTTTGCCTTCGCCAAGGTGACCGGAACATCGATATGAAGCGCCGGGTCGGGAGCCGCTCCGGCGCGTTTCTGCGCACGGCCCAGGCCGCAACTCATCACCACCACACAAACCATCAACACAATCCACAGCAGCCGGCGATTCGGCATGAGGATTCTCCTGAGTGTCGGCTGGAGCATCACCCACACCAGAACGTGCAGCGGGCGTCTCCGTTCCGACTGCATAGAGAATGAATGAAAGTGCAAGATGCTGCCATATCGGTTGCAACAGCTTTTGCACTGCATTTTTCTTCAGGTCGCCAAGATAGCTCGCTTGCCATGTCGCTATTGTGTCAGCGCCTAGAATCGGGCCCGGCAAGTGTTCTCTGTAAACACGCACTCTGTGGGACAAGACTGTGCTGTTCCGCCATTGGCTATTGCGTGCTTGAAGTTCCCATCCTGTAATTCCCGGATTTGCCTATTGACCTTGATACCCGCGGCCACCGCCGCGTGTATTGAACAATGCGCGTCGGCGATGGCCTTTATGTTCTCTGGCTCTATGCTGTAAGGCGCGATCTTCTTGTCGAGGGTACCAACACCAGCTTTGCGGAATACTGGCGTAAGGTCATGGTCAACACCAAAGCCCAGGAAGAGGTATGCCATGACGTATTCGGTCAGGTTTTCGCTGTGGTTATTGTCCCCGTTGTACTCGGCGAACTTCGATACGACCGGCAACCGCAGGCGATCTTGATTGAACGCATAGCGAAAGCTCTTCGCATAGCCATCGAATCCACCATAGCGGTTGAAAAAGTCGATAAACATGACAACTTGGCTGTCGTATTCGCCAATTGGATTACTCGGATCGGCGAAGCGTTCCCATTGAGCTTTCGCCGAAGCACGCAACGTCTGCTTCATTTCGATGCTTAAGCCATTGTCTTCCTCTGCGAGGAACTGCATAAATTCGATGCCCATCGCGTTCGGAAATGGACTTCGGTGATCTGCCCACCAGTCTGAAGGCCAGCCTTCAGAAAGGAGACCGGTGAAGACGTTGATCGATTCGTGAAGCGGGAGTAAGTAGCCCCAAAATCCCCGTATCCTTTGTCGGGAAACGCGGTCGATGTAGGCACTCGTGATCGAGTCGGTGTCGACCGTATCACAATAACCCGGCGTGCCGCTGATCTTCGGAAAATCGCAGCCGGTATGACCTCCTCCAACGTGTGGTTTGAGTTCAAAGACGAAGCGAGCGCCAGAGGTTTCAACCGGGAACAGCACCTTGTCCAGTCGCACAATGGCGTCGAAATATGGGAAGAATGCTGAAAGATCATCGGCATTCGTTCTAGTACTCCAGAAGCGAAAGTCGACACAAACGGCACTTTGATTCGAACGATAGACCAGGACATAGCGCAGATTGCCATGGCCGGCACCATCGGCGGCATGGCCGCAGTCACCAAGGATACCGCCCTTTTCCCCGCTCACAAGCGGGGATGGAAGGGGTGTCCGTGCGGTTTGTGCATAGGACATCGTCGCCGCAACGGATGCAAGCCACAGGACAGAGAGTCGTCGAAGTGTTTCGGTATTCATTTATTCGGTATTTTGCACCAGGTCAGACGTCACCAACATGAAGCCCGATCGCTTCATTATCCGCGGGTGACCCAATCCAATAACCGTACTTAGCCGCAATCTCAAATAGCTTCATCATGATGGCTTCAGACGGGGCCGGAGCCTCGGCACCTTGCTCGATAGGGATTCCCAGCTCGCGAAAGAATCGGTAAAGTTTATCTTCGCTCACAAGAACACAAGCGACGTTGGTAGAGCCGGTGTTACGGATTGCGTGACGATTACCACCCGCGATGGTGACGACATCACCCGGTCCCGCCTTCGCCCATCCGTGAGACTCACCATCGTCTTGAAACACCTCCATGGAGCCGTCATGTATATAAAAGATTTCCGGATCGGAGTGACTGTGAAGTGGGATTACGGCGCCTGCTGGGATACCGCCGCGCATGACGGCAATCTTCGACTGGCTCTGTTCCGGTGTCGAGACAAATTGCAGCAGGGTGCCGACCACGGCAAACATCTGCTGTTTTTCGGAAGCAACTACTGTCGGGATCATGGTGTCTCCTTTATTTGAGCTAATCTTTCTGTTGATTCAAAACAACGGCGTATCGTTGGTCGAGTTCACTGCCCAGGTCTCTTAGCAGTTGCAGTTGAGTCAGGAGGCCCTGGGTGGCCGCAATCGCCTCTCGTGGCGTTTCCTGCTGCAGCGCACCTCTCAGCGAGGAATCGAGGCTCCAGACAAGAGACATAGCGCGGTCCTGCTGCGCGTCCAATTTGTTCTGCAATTGATAAGCGCCCGCAAATCTCTGGACGGCTCCGTAATCCATATATTCGAGAACCCCTGTCGCGCTGGCTGTCTGCCAGCCCGCTTCTTCCGGATTGCCAATCTTCAGTCCCATCGGAGAAGGCACACGTAACCCCCGTGGATGCTTGCTCTGGAGAACCTCCAGGATCCCCTGACACTCCTTTGTTTCCTCAGGAAGCGCGGCCATCACGCGGGCAAGCTCAGATCGGTTTCCGCGAATCTCCTCCTTGAGGTTCATAGTCGCCTCTCGCCGCAGGTGGACGTGATGATGCCATTCCACAATGCCTTCAAGGCCTAGCGCGATCAGCAACCCGATGGTGATCGTGAGGAGATGAATTAGGAACCCTCTAAAAGATGTCGCGGGATCGTGGGGAGCATGAACGTCGATCATGGTTACTCGCAATCAGGCATACACGCGAAATAGAATGCTGCGCTCTAGGAACGTCATGATTGACCAATTCTTAATTGGGCTTATCAACCATCGTCGATGTCACTTCTCTTGAGCGAAGAACATGTTCAACATCGGCACGTCGTGCATATAGGTGTCGATCTTGCAAATCCTGTCACCACGAAGCTTCAGTACCGTCACAAGGTTCTCGTCAAAGACGCGTTCCCCCTGGCTTGCGGTGTTATGGAGTGAAAGAGCGGCGCCATCGAACCCCGACAGAACGTACTTCAGTTCAAAGTTCATCCCCACACTTGCGATCATGCGAGAACGCTCCACAACTTCGTTCGGGCCGCGAGCTTCGCCGGATATCCGGCTGGCGCCCGGGAGTGTCCAGATCACATCTTCAGCGAGGATGGAGACCATCAGGTCCTTGTCTTGCGTCTTCAAAGCGCGTATGAAGTTATGAGCACTTTGAACCTTTTGCGCGTCGGCAATCATTATGTCCTCTTCGATATTGTGGAATTTTTCTCGGCAGAGCGCGCTCAACCGCGGTGCCAAACTTATGAACCAAGAGGAACAGCGGAGAAGAGGGTGACAAGACCCTCGACCATCGTCGGGTGGGTGAGTATCGCATCTCGCACGACTGTATAAGGGAGCTCAGCAATCATTGCCATTTGGACTGTCCCCATAACTTCACCAGCATCGGCGCCAAAGGCAGCAAAACCTAAAATCCGATCGCTATTAACATCAAGGATGGCTTTGAGGAAACCTCTCGTCTCAGACACGGTTCGCGACCTGAGCACTGAAGCCATCGGAATTTTCACCGATCGATAAGGAATGCTCTTAGCCTTGGCTTCTGTTTCCGTCAGGCCAACCCTTGCAAACTCCGGATCGGTATAAAGGCAACGCGGGACCTGGCGACCTGCTGTTGACCGGCTACGACCAGCGATATTTTCACGGACGATGCGGAAGTCGTCATACGCGATATGCGTAAACTGCGGACTGCCCGCACATTCACCCATCGCCCAAACGCCATCAGCCGTAGTTTCGAGACGCTCATTGACCTTGATGTATCCGCTATCGAGGACCTCAACTCCGGTTTGCTCCAAACCGATGCCTGCTGTGTTGGGCGTTCTTCCCGTGGAAACGAGCAGGTGGCTACCCTCCGCAATACATTCGAACGTGTTCTTGACATAGCGAAGACTTACCGACTCGCCCGACCTCCCATGGGCACAGATGATATGGGCGCCCTCTATGACATGTATCCCTTCGTCCTCGAAGAGCTGATGCAGGCCCTCGGACACATCTTCGTCCTCTTGATGAAGGACGCGCTCATTACGATCGATAACAGTCACTTCGCTACCAAAGCGCCGCATCGCCTGTGCGAGCTCAAGGCCCACAAAGCCGGCTCCCAAAACGATCAAATGCCGCGGCACCTCATCGAGTTCGAGCGCTTCGACATGCGTAAGCGGATTGGTCTCCGCGAGACCAGGTATCGCCTCGATCGTGGCCTTGCTTCCGGTGCTGATCACAATGTTTTTTCCACGAATAAGACGTTGGCCCCCTGCGTTCAACGCGACCGCGATCATTTTGTGACCGACAAAGGTACCAAACCCAAGAATCAATTCTGTTCCTGTCGATTCGAAGTTCTTGCGATGGATCTCTACGAGCCCATCCACCATCGTGCGCTTCCGATCTCGCACAGTTGACATGTGAATGGTATAACTTCCCTTTGTGATGCCGAACTCCTCACTGCGGTCGAAGTAGGACGCGACCTTGGCGCTGTGAATGATGTTTTTGCTAGGTAGGCAGGCAATATTGGGACACGAGCCCCCGATATACTGCTTTTCTACAAGCGCGACTGCCTGGCCTTGTTTCGCGAGCGTCCATGCGAGATATTTCCCACCTTCGCCGCTTCCGAGGACAACCACGTCAAACTCTTCCAGAGACGCATCCTGGGTCCCAGCTCGACGATTCGTTTCTGATGGTTCCATATGAATCACGGGACACTCCTTCTGCACAATGCTGATCGACTCACGGGACAAAGCTCAGCAGTATTCCCCGATCCGCTTGAGGTAGGTTCTCGCTGAGTCAGCCATGGTAGTCACAGCGGCTCCGAGCATGATGGCGTCCTTGATAATGAGGCGTCCAACACCGGAGAGATATGGAAAACCATGCGCGGTATCGCCGGCCGCCGGGACCCAGGCTTCGGGTGTTGTCACGAGAAACGAGAGGGTTGTGCAGGCCATCAGGACCAGGAGCGCACTGCCAACTGCGGCTACTTGTGGCAGAAACCGATTGCTGGCGATGAGCAATCCTAGAAAAACAATCGTCACACCGAGAACGTGCGAGAAGGTATATGTCCCATTCGCCTTTTGCCATTCGCGATGAGCAGGCACAAACTCGCCCTCTTTATTCATCTGGCTGCGGTACTCCGGCGCAGGGTAACGATAAAAGAAGCGCATCACGGGACTGTTTGCCACGAGCGGGACAATGCTGTCTGCCTCATAATTGGCAAATTTGAGGCCCCCGATCCAGAGAAGAACGATCACAAGTCCCATGCGAAGCATCGCCATACCAGCGCCCTCAAGGGAAGCAGCTGTGATGTAAAACGACAAGAAACCTCTGTACGGCTCAGCCATGCGCCGAAAACCTTGTGTTCTCTCACTCAGGCTTCTCATTGCGTAGTCTCCGCCAATGCTATATGGGGCCCGGATGCAGCTAATCTGGCCGCCAATTTCGCAACCGCTCCGATGGTGCACTGACGCCAGTCAGGAACCTGGCCTTCTGACGGCCAATCGATTACTTCAACCTCAGAGAGCCAATCTTGAAATGCCAACTCCGCCTGCTCTGGGCCATATCGCTCTCGAATGGCACGGTAGAACGACGCAACCTCGAACTCGGCACTCAGCAGAAGCTCCGCGATCACGTCGATTGAAATCAGTTCAGCGCAACTACTCGAGTTGGTCTCACCCTGACACATCGCTTCGCCTCGCGGAACAACCGGAAGAGTTTTACTCAGATGTTCGAGCTGAGTTCTTCAAAGCATGTCGGAAGCGTAGGTGGATTCCTGACAATCAGCCACCTCATAAACCACAGAAGTTGTCCTGAACATTTCTATAGCTAGACAAAGGAGAGCATCTCGCGATTCACTAGACAAGTTCCGAGAGCGGTATGCTGTAGCGAGGTTTCGTGTGATTGCGGGTCAGACGTTCGACAAAGGCAGGGCGTTCCTGTGATTCAGACAAAGCCAATTCGCATTCTCAGCGTGGAGGATCACCCGGTTTTTCGTGAGGGTCTCGGCATGATCATTGGGTCCCAGCCTGATATGGTTCTCGTGTCGCAGGCGACGGACGCAAGCGAAGCACTCGCGCAGTTCCGCCAACATCGACCCGACATTACGTTGATGGATCTTCGCTTACCACGCGTCGACGGGACAGCTGCACTGATTGCGATCAGGAAGGATTTTCCTGATGCCCGTGTCATCATGCTGACAACGTCCGACAGCGACGGCGATATTCGGCGGGCGCTGCAGGCGGGCGCGGCTGCCTACATTCTCAAGAGCATGCCGAAAGATGAGATCCTTGGCGTCATTCGCTCAGTTAGCGAGCGAGGCCGTTGCATCCCGCCTCAGGTCGCTGCGCGCATCGCGGAGCATCTAGGCGATGAATTGCTTACCACTCGCGAACTGGAGGTTTTGGGCCTGATCCGCGATGGCCGCAGAAACAAGCAAATCGCCGATGAGCTATGCATTGCCGAGACGACCGTTAACTTCCACATCAAGAACCTCGTAGATAAACTCCAGGCAAACGATCGCACTCACGCTGTCGCAATCGCCATCCGTCGTGGTTTGTTGCAAGTGTGATGTCCGTCTCTCCCTATCGATAACTACAGGGTTGAAACTGCACAATTCCCGGTTTCGCTGGGACGGCAACATACGCTAGCCTTGGGTCGTTCAGGGCGAGAGCTGTACGACTGCTCCCTTGAGGAGAGTCAGTGCAGATGCTTTTCGGCGACGATCAGTTCACGGACCCGCGATCTCGAATACGTTCGACTGGCCTTGAAAGGGACACGAATGTGACTTTGCCTCGACTGGCCGCTTCTTCCTTCGACACCATGGACGCGCGGAAACTTCATCGGCTGCTCATCTGGCTGCTGTCGGCCCTCTGCTGTCCCAATCTGCTAGCTCTCAGCGACCGGACCATCATGCAATACACGCATACCGCCTGGGGCCCGCAACAGGGAGCACCGTACATCGTCTCCTCCATTACGCAGACCACGAATGGCGAACTTTGGCTTGGGACTACTACGGGCTTGTATCGGTTTGATGGTTTGACCTTTGAACACTATGAAGATCCTCAGTCCAAACTCCCCCTTCGAGAGTCCGTCCCAGCCGTCTTTGCGCTCTCGAACGGCGGCCTGTGGGTTGGATACAGCTCTGGAGTCCTGGCTCGTATCAATGTGAATGCAACCGCGGCGACAACGACGGATGAAGTCGTGCCCTATGGGTTTGTGCAGCAGTTCGTTCAGGACCAGCAGGGGACATTGTGGGCTGCGGCAATTCATGGATTGCTGCACCTCGTCGATGGCCACTGGAAGCTCGTCGGGGAAGACTGGAACTTCCCGTCGAGACACCCGCGGGCAGTATTTGTTGATCACAAGGGGACACTCTGGGTGTCAACCGAGGACACGCTGGTCTATCTTCCAGCGGGCACAAAGTCGTTTCAGGCCACCGGGATTCACGTGGGCGACGTAACTCAAATTACTGAAGCGCCTAACGGCAAACTTTGGATGACGGAAACGAACCGGTCGGTCCGTCCCGTGCCGCTGGGAGGAAACCTGCAGCCCACAGATGACACGGAGATCCTCCTCGGATCGCAGGCGATCCACTTTGACCGGGAAGGAGCGCTATGGGTTACCACAGTCGGCGATGGCATGCGCCGGTCGATAGCCCCGCAGCTTCTCAGGGGCAAGATAAGCCAGGCCAGTACAGCTGTCGAAAAATATACATCGAAGGATGGCCTTACGAATGATGTAGTGGGGTGTATCTTTGAGGACCGCGACGGGACGATATGGGTCGGTTCCCTCACAGGCCTCGACCGCTTCCGAAAGACCAGCTTGGTTCCGGTGCCTACTCCCGTGGCAGTTTCCTTTCCGCACCTGGTTTTCGACGATTCAGGAGATATGTGGATCGGCAGCGACGGACGAGACATTATCCGGATGCACGATTCGGTAATGAAGAGCATTCCTGGCACAGAGGGATCAGGCCACCCTTACTCCGCTCCGAGTGGAGTGACGTATTGGCCGGGTAGCACCAAGATTACCGTCCTGAAGCATGGACACTTTTCCGATATCCCTCTTCCCGTTAAGCCCGGGTCCTCGTTCGTCAACTCGAGGATATTCCTGACCTCCGACCGCGAGGCTACTCTGTGGGCTGCCGTCGATCGTCAAGGGATATTCTTCTTTAGGGACCATCGATGGACGCTGCTCGAAGCGACTCGAGGTTTCACCGATTCGTTCCCGATGGCGGCATTCACGGACTCTCTCGGGCGAATGTGGTTCGGCTACTACGACGGCTCGATCGTCTTTATTGACAATGGGGAGCTACATCAGATTGCCTCATCCCAGGATTCCCCGGTCAGTCACGTGCGGCGCTTCGGAGGCAACGATCAGCATGTCTGGGTAGCAGGAGACAGCGGAGTTGCTTTCTTCGATGGAACACGCTTTCGCCGGGCGTTGCTCTTGAATGAGGATTCCAACTCCAAATTCAGATGTGCAACGCAACTCACGGATGACAGTCTGTGGCTTTGCGGACTTACGGGAGCTTTATGGATCGCCCCAGAAGAGGTGCATCTAGCCATCAGAGACCCTGCCCATCAGATGGTCTCCAGGAGATTCGATACTTTCGACGGTCTACCCGAAAATGAAACGTCTTCTGTGACCCAGGGTCCCGACGGTCGAATCTGGTTTACCACCATCGACAAAATTGCCTGGACCGATCCCTCAAAGCTTTCGCACAACACAACTACCCCTCCGGTAGTCATCCGGTCTGTAGACGCGAATGGAAATTTGTACGGCCCTTCTCCCGACATCAAGCTGCAGCCACGCACAAAGACACTTGAAATCACCTATACAGCTTTGAGCTTGGCAGTTCCGGAACGAGTGAAGTTTAGATACCGACTCGAAGGAGTGGATCGAGATTGGCAAGCCGCAGGTGCTCGCCGAGAGGTCTCTTATTCCAATCTCGGACCGGGATATTACAAGTTCCACGTCACCGCAACTAATGACGACAATCTCTGGAGCGGCGATGGTGCAACGCTAGACTTCACCATTCCTCCTGCCTGGTATCAGACGTCGTGGTTCTACAGTCTTTGCACCTGTATCGTTCTGCTTCTTCTTTGGAACCTCTATGCGTTCCGAATGCGGCAGGTTGCACGTGCAATCGGCGCACGATTTGACGAGCGCCTGGCCGAGCGCACCCGCATGGCGCGCGAACTGCACGATACATTTTTGCAAACTGTCCAGGGCAGCAAGATGGTTGCCGACGACGCGCTGGATGCCGGCTCGGATGAAGAACGCATGCGCCATGCCCTGGAACGCTTGTCGCTTTGGCTGGACCAGGCTGTTACAGAAGGTCGAGCGGCCCTTCATGCGCTCCGTATTTCGGTTACAGAGCGCAATCACCTGGCTGAGTACCTTGAGCGCGCGGCGGGGGATCAATGCCGATCCACGTCTATGTCCGTGGCGATCACAGTTCTTGGTGATGCGAAAGATCTGCACCCGATCGTGAGGGATGAGATCGCTCGCATTGGAGAGGAGGCGATCCGGAATGCTTGTTCCCATTCCAAAGGGAGTCAGTTGGAGATCGAGCTCAGGTATGCAGATGATCTTCATCTACGGTTCAAAGACAATGGCACCGGTATCGATCCATTCATTATTGAGTCCGGCAAAGCCGGACACTACGGTCTACAAGGGATGTGTGAGCGCGCGAACCGAATAGGCGCCAAGCTAAGCATCAGGAGCGGACTCAATTCCGGCACTGAAGTGACACTGCGTATTCCAGGCAGCGTTGTATATCGTACGGAACGCCATACATTCCTTGATCGCCTGAAGCAAATGCTCCGACGACCGAAGGATGTTTTCGATCGGAACCGGATCGACAGAGAAGAGCGATGACGTCGAACAATTCCCGCCGATCCAGTCACCACTAGGAGGAGCTATGAAAGCTGTTGGATACAAGACTCCGTTGCCCATTGAAGATCCGCTATCCCTACTCGACATCGAGGTTCCCGTTCCTACGGCAACGGGGCGAGATCTACTCGTTGAGATCAAAGCCATCTCCGTAAACCCCGTGGACGTGAAGGTGCGTGCCAGCAGTCGGCCCGAAGGGAGCGAGTACAAGATTCTTGGCTGGGATGCAGCAGGGGTCGTAAAGGCCGTGGGTTCCGAATGCTCACTCTTCAAGCCAGGAGATGAGGTCTATTATGCAGGATCAATCGTCCGCTCCGGCACCGACGCTGAGTTCCATCTCGTCGACGAGCGCATTGCAGGAAAGAAGCCACAGATCCTGAATTTCGCACACGCAGCAGCGATGCCACTGACCACGATTACGGCTTGGGAATTGCTCTTCGATCGGTTCGGCGTGGCATCCGAGTTATTGGCAACCAAGGGCAGCCTGTTGATCGTCGGAGGTGCCGGCGGCGTAGGCTCCATCCTCATCCAAATCGCACGTAAACTTACGGTACTTACGGTAATTGCGACTGCCTCGCGTCCGGAGACCCGGCAATGGTGCCTCGATCTTGGAGCGCACCACGTCATCGATCACTCGAAGCCTTTGCCTGAGCAGCTCCAATCCATCAGCATCCCCAACGTGGAATACATTGCGAGCCTAACCTCCACTACAACCCACTATCCAAGCCTGGTCGAAGTGCTAGCCCCGCAAGGCAAGCTAGGTGTGATTGACGATCCAAAATCGCTCGATGTGACACCACTCAAAACAAAAGCCGCTTCGCTCCATTGGGAGTTCATGTTCGCGCGCTCACTCTTTGGTACTCCCGACATGATCAAACAGCATGAGTTGCTGAATCGGGTTGCAGATTTAGTCGATGCCGGCGTTCTTCGAACCACTGTCGCGGACAATCTCGGAACAATCAACGCTGCCAACCTCAAGAAGGCCCACGCACTGATCGAAAGTGGCCGCGCTAGGGGCAAGTTGGTATTGGAAGGATTCTGATTGTGCTCCGAAGGGAACTTCCTTCGAATGAATGAGAGAGTATTTACTCCACCAAAGGAGATGAATTCATGGAAAGGCTCGGTGTAGGCATCATCGGCGCCAGTCCGTTGCGTCCTGGATGGGCAGTAGCCGCACATATCCCGGCTCTCAGGGCGCTTCCACAGTATGAGATTCGAGCAGTCAGTACAAGCGACAGAAACTCAGCGGCAGCCGCACATGCTGCATTCAGCGTGCCTGCCTATGACAATGCCGAAGATCTGATCCGCCAGGCAGATGTCGATCTTGTGGTCGTGACAGTTCGCTTGCCCAGCCATCACGCCATCATCTCCGCGGCTCTCGAGGAACGCAAGATGGTCTTCAGCGAGTGGCCGCTTGCTGTAAATTCGGCCCAGGCCCGGGATCTGAAGCAGAGAGCCGATACAGCAGAACTGCGGACCGCCGTGGGCCTGCAGGCCCGATTCTCTCCGCAGATTCAATACGCGTCCAAATTGATTGAAGAGGGTTACATCGGCAAGGTCCTCTCAACATCGTTGGTGGGGTCTGCCTCTGCGTGGGGAGGGGTTACTAATCGGAATTCCGCGTATTTGTTCGATGACGCGAATGGCGCGAGCCCGCTGACAGTCTCGATGATGCATGCCCTTGATGGTCTGAACTTTATGCTCGGCGACTTCAAGCGAGTCTCAGCTATCACCGCCACCCGGCAGACAGAGGTTCTCGTCACCGACGACGGTTCCACGATCCCTTCGACCATTGCCGATCAAGTCGGACTTTGCGGCGAACTACAGAGTGGAGCAGTCGCCTCGGTCTTCTATCGTGGAGGGCAATCGCGCGGAGACAACCTTTACTGGCAGATCACGGGCAGCGATGGGGACCTCGTCTTCAACGCTCCTACTGGAAACGTGCAAGTCGGTGAGTTGGTCCTCCGTATGGGGCGTGGCTCCGAAACTGAGGTTACAGCTGTCGACGTTCCAGACCCCGCCAGAGCACTCGCCCCCGACATTCCACGAGGTTTTTCCTCCAACGTAGCGAGACTCTATCTGCAGTTTGCCCGCGACCTGCAGGAAGGCACTCATCTCACTCCTGATTTTTCCTACGCCTGCGCTCGTCATGAATTGGTGGACAGCATCCGCCTTGCAGCAGCGACCGGACAAGCATCACGCATTGAGCGGACCACTTCATAACGTCAGGCTGACAGGAGAACAGCAAATTGAGAACACTTAGGGCTTGTGTGATCGGCGGAGCCTGCATCTTCATCGGCTTGCAGTTCGTCCGGCCGAGTATTCCATCGTCGCCGCCCAGCACAGAGGTGCAGGTTCCACCTGCGGTCGGCAACATCCTCACGAAGGACTGCTATAGCTGTCACTCCAACGAGAAGCGTCTGGCATGGTTTGATCAGGTCGTGCCGGCCTATTGGCTCGTCCGCAGTGACGTCTTGACAGCCCGCGAACATCTGAATTTCTCCATACTGGGCGCCAAGCCGGCCGCGGCACAAAAAGCAGCCTTATATGAAGCTGCAAATATGATCCAGCTGGGGGCAATGCCCCCGCCTCGATTCTCCAGGCTACATCCTGAAGCCCGCGTCAGCCCTGAAGATCTTACCGTTCTGAAGAACTATCTAAATCCATGGCGGCCTGATTTGCCAGCAACGACAACAATGACGGCAAATAATCCGGTAAACCTGGCGACAGTTCCTCCAGAATCCAATGGGGAACACCTTGATTCGGAATTTGAGAATTGGCAACTCATCAGTAGCACTGATCGCGGGGATAACAATACGTTCCGATTCGTCCTCGGAAATGAAATCGCCATGCATGCAGCGCAGAGTGGCCAGATATCGCCATGGCCTGACGGAAGCCGTCTCGCAAAGATTGCATGGCAGCAGGAAATGGGCACCGATGGACTGGTTCATGCGGGCAAATTCGTGCAGGTAGAGCTGATGACAAAGGACAGCCATCGTTATCGGCTGACCAAAGGCTGGGGCTGGGGGCGGTGGCGTGGCGTCGATCTAAAGCCGTATGGAGCTGACGCCCATTTCGTGAATGAATGCACGAGCTGCCATTTGCCCATGCGGGGAGACGACTATGTATATACTTTGCCGATCTCTGCAGCGTCCTCAGATAAGAATGAGCTTCTTAACCAGCGCGCCGCAGCGCTCCCCCAAAGCCTGCCC
>Ga0335075_10002084_pt1 | contig 32502 bp, 33 predicted proteins | sample Lox_Sample_24_FD_206723 | JGI IMG/M metagenome (GOLD analysis project Ga0335075, IMG submission 206723) | Soil microbial communities from Loxahatchee National Wildlife Refuge, Florida, United States - Lox_Sample_2.4 | ecosystem: Environmental > Terrestrial > Soil > Wetlands | place: USA...
GGCCGCTTCTTCATCTCTTGTTTGAAGTCGGCCAATCGTTTGAAGGAGTTTAGCGTGGTGCTCTTCCAAACCTTCCGCGACGATCTCTCGCAGGGCAGACGGGCTGACATCACGAAGTCGCTTTAGAGCTTCTTGTGGAGCAGATTCACGCTGGTTCTTCCATCTGCGAAGTAGCTCTACAGTATAAATCTTCTCCTTTTCCCGCGTATCTACGATGTCATGGTGTGGACTGCATAGGAGTATCAAATTCGCGTGCTCTCGTCGCTGATCATCGTTCATATAAGAGTCGAAGCGCACGCTGCCTGGGTAGGCGCCACGGATATGAGCTATCTCAACGGTTAGGTATGGCTCACCGTTAACTATCCGCACCACGGTTTCATAGCAGCCAGGCCAGTAACACAGGCCCCCGCTGTAGTGCGCAAGAGCCACGATGGTTCGTCTTGTGTAGTCGCGTGGACCAGGCATGATCATATTCTTTCGTGGCTATGCGTTCGGTTCTGTACGACATAGTTCCGCCGACTTAACCGTCGGCTCTCGCAGTAAGCGTGACCCGTCGTGGTTCACGTCGCCCCCACGCTCGATTATCTCCAGCACATCCAGCATGTCAAGGGAGCTAGGGCGCTTCGGGTCCGCCCTGGCTTGCGTTGAATGAAGGGTCGGAAACTGCTGTTCTGCCCACCTATTCCGGCGAACCGCATTAGAACCGCACTGTTCCCGCACTGGATCCGCATTAATACCGCATTGGAACCCCGTCGCGTTCCGACTGGAATACAGGCATGGAAATCAAGCCAGCCGAAAAGGCCGCTAGCCGGTCGCTTCAGGCGTCATGCGAAAGGGGTGATGTCCGATGACATTCGCCGACCCAACAGAGCGTGCTCACCTTATCCGGGGATTCCGCGGCCTTGCGGATTACCTGGAATCAATTCCCGAACTTCCCGCCCCTATCTATTCCACTGTGTACGCGTTCCCGTCCCATGGCAACTGGGCGGATATGTGCGCCGACATCGAGGCTATCGCCGGGTTCCTGCGCGTTCCCGTCGGCATAACCGCCAGCGGCCATTACGTCGCCGTCCGGGCCTTCGGGCCGGTCGAGTACCGCGCGGTCGCCATCCCGTCCGCCAGCGACGGCCAGGAAAACGAGTAAGCACGATGTCCCCGATCATCGTGCTGGCAGGCGTGGGGGTCATCGCCGTTTCGGCGGCCGTGACCCTCACGGTCCTGATCATCGGTATCCGCGGGGCTGACCGGCGTCACCTGGCGAACGCTCCGCAGTCGCATTCTGAGGAATTCGCCCGCCGGCTTCTCCTAGGCGTCCGCTACCCCGCCCCCTCCACCGAATCCGAGCGTAACGGATCGAGGTGGCCGGGGAAATGAGCCGGGTCGCAGAAATCATCGCCGTTACCTACATCGTCCGCCACTGCAACGAGTACGGGTGCGAAAAGTGCATTGCCCGTGCCCGGTGGAACCGCCGCAAGAAGTGGCACCGCAAGAATTCTGCCCGCCGCGCTGCCGGAAGGAAGTGATGCGACATGACCGTCACGATTCCCCTAGTCGCCGTTATCGGCGCCGCCGTCTGGATCTGCTACAGGTACATGGGCCTTCGGCTCTGGCACCTGATCGTGTGCCTTCTCCTGGGATTCCTGCTAGCCGCTACCGGCTTCGCGCCGGAAATCCAGCAGTTCCTCAACTCGGTCATCTACGGAGGGCACCAGTGAACGCCCCCCGTCTCAGCCTGAAAGTCATCTACGCGAGGAACGACCGCGCCCGCCGCGTCATCGCCTGGGCCAAGTCCGTCATGCCGGCCAATTCCCAACTGTGGGAGGAGGCAGACCGCGCACTAACCGACGTCCCGGTCATGGGCGCGGCGATCACCCGGCTCGCTGCCGAACTCGCCGAAGCCCGGCTGGACCAGGCGAACCTGCTCGCGGCCATGCAAGCCACCATCAGCGCGCAGGCGGACGGGGAACGCGACCCCTTGTACTACCTGCGGGACGAACTGGAGGCGTGGCAGGCGCGCTCTGCGGGTCACGGGGGCGCGTCGTGAGCGGCTACCGGCACATGCGCGGGCAGGCGCGGCAGGCGCGGCGCGCGGGCATGCAGCCGATGATGGTCATCAGCCCCGGTGACCCAGTGCCCGAACTTGCCCTGACGGTCATCTCGCGGTGGGCGTGGCGCTACCGCAGCGAGCTAGCGCCCGTAACCGTTGCGCTTCTGGTGGCGGGTGCGGGATGGTACGCGCACGCCGCACTGCGCGACTGGTGGCCGGTTATCTTCGCCGCCTCGGGCTCGGCCGGGTGCGTGCTGGCCGCCTTCGGCGCGAAGCTCGGCATGCCCGCCCGGCTGGAACGCGCCTACGCGGCGGCAACGGTGCTGGCGGGCGGGACATGGGTCACGGCGGCAGCCGTGGCCGGGCCGTCCGCCGCACCTCTGCCCCAAGCTCTCGGCATCGGCACGCTGGTCCTGTCGGTCCCGTGGTGGGCCAACCGCCGCCGGCGGTCGAAGGTCCGGGTGGAACGCGCCATCGCGGCATGGCCGGACATCGCCCGCAACGCCGGTCTGGACGGGTCGCAGGTCATGCACGCCGTGGTGGACCTGTGGGGGTGGCGTGCCCGGCTGCGGCTGGCCCGTGGCCAGACCATCACCGACGTGACCGCGAAGATACCCGCGCTCGAATCGGGCCTGGGTACCCAGCGCGGCGCGGTACGCATCTACCCCACTCCAGACAACCTCGCCAACCGCTGCGAGCTGCGGGTGCTTGACCGTGACCCGCACGCCGACGCGATCGGCTGGCAAGGCCCCTCGGTTACCTCCATAGCCCAGCCCATCGTCCTGGGGCCGTTCGAGGACGCCGAACCGTGCCGGGTGTCGTTCCTTCGCCGGCATGCCATCCTCGGCGGGGCGACCGGATCGGGCAAGAGCGGCGGGCTCAATGAACTCATCGCGAACCTCGCCGCGTGCCGGGACGTGGTGATCTGGGCGGTTGACCTCAAGCGCGGGATGGAACTGCGCCCGTGGGCCGCGTGCATCGACCGTCTCGCGACCACCCCGGCTGAAGCCGCCTCACTGCTGGCCGACGCTGTGACCATCCTCTACGGCCGCGCTGACCACCTGGCCGCACACGGACAGCGGGAGTGGCAGCCGTCGCAATCGATGCCCGCGCTCGTGGTCGTCATCGACGAGTACGCCGAACTAGCCGAGCAAGCACCCCGCGCCATGAAAGACACCGACACCATCGCCCGGCTAGGCCGCGCGCCGGCCGTGACCCTGGTAGCGGCCACCCAGCGCCCTACCCAGAAGGTCATGGGACAGGGCGCGGTGCGCTCTCAGATGAACATCCGCATCGCGTTCCGTGTCGAGGAACAGCGAGACGTCGACCTGGTACTCGCACAGGGCGCGCTGCGCGCCGGATGGCACGCCCACAAGCTCAACGCCCCCGGCAAGTTCCTGGTCAGATCCCCCGAACACGACACCCCCCGCCGCGCCCGTGCCTACCTCCTAACCGACAACGACGTAACCCAGGCAGCCGCCCAGTACGCCAGCGGCCGGCCGCGCCTGGACCCCGTATCGCAGGCCGCGCTCGCTAGCACGCAGTCGAGAAACGTCGACAACACCGATCCTGAACAACCCGACGACACGCCAGACCCGGAGAGCACCCTGTTGGACGCGCTGTCGGCAGCGCCCGAACAGGGGGTCTCCGTGGCCGAACTCATCGCCGCCACGGGCAAGAGCCGCCGGTGGGTCTACTACCGGCTACGCGAACTCGCATCAGCCGGTCGGGCCGTGCAGACCACGCGCGGACTGTGGCGGGCCGCGTGAACGGCTACCTCACCCCGTGGGCCAACCCGCTAACCGGCGTCACGGGATGGCAAGTCCTGACAAACGCGGAATGCATCGCCGTGGCCATAGCGGGCGATTCCGGAACCGTCCGCCTTGACCGTGACGCGCAATGGCACGCCCGCATTCCCGAGCCGACACTTGCCGTCGCCGTCACCGGCGCAGACGACAGCGCCCTGTGGTGCCAACTCGCGAATCTGCCCGCCTCATGCACGCTCGCCGTGGCATTCACCCCGTGGGCACCCCTAACGGTGCTCCAGTGCCCCGTGAGCGCGCTGCCGGCGGGCGGAACCCTTTCGGTGCGGGACGTGCGGATAACGACCCGCATGGGCCGCACGGTGCGGTACCTCATCCCGCAGTTCACCCCGACCTAGCGACTCTTGAGACAAACGAAACCGCCCGCCCCCGGAGACGGGGGCGGGCGGTTTCCTCTTGCCGAACGGTCTTGTCAGCCTGCGAGTTCGGTACCGTCGGGGGTTATCTCCATTCCCGTCAACGCCACGCGCCGCGCGTGCCCGACAGGATGCAGCGCTACGCGGACTTCGAACTCTGCGAGCATTTCGCGCCGGCGCGCGTTGTCCGCGTTCTGCCATTCCTGCGCGATGGTACGGCCGGCGGGCACCGTGCGGATACCGGGCTTGCGCTCGGGAAGCGCCTTAAGCTCCGTGATCTCATCGCCGATGCGCTTGTATTCGGTCCGGAACCACTCGGCGTCTTCGGGAGAATCGTAAAGGCCGGCGTTCCTGTCGTCCCGCAACCGCTTGCGCGTCGCGTCAAGCTCCGCGATCTGCGCCGCGTGGCCGGTACCCGGATCGTAGATCTTCCGCATCACGTCGCCCGCCCCGTAGCGCGCGAGGAACCATTCTCCGACCTGCGCGTCAAGCGCGGCCACGCCGATAGCGGGAGCGGGCTTACAGTCCGCTGATGCCAGGATGCCGCGCACCCGCGCGGTGCACCCGTAGGCGCTTGAGTCCGCGCGCCGGCCGGTGAGGTACAGCCGCGCGCCGCAGTTCCCGCAAAACGCGATGCCCGACAGCAGTTGCACGCCCTTAGGCGCGCGACTGCCGGCGCGCTTGGGCGCCGTCGCCTTGACCAGCGCCTCGCGGGTGGGGCGGTCCCATAGCGGTTCCGCGATGCGTACCGGCTTGCCGTCGTTCATGACCGGCCGTCCCCCGTGCATCAGGTAGCCGAGCGCTGCCTCACTGGTCAGGATGTGGATCACGGTCTTGGCCGTCCACACGTGGCCTTTCATCGGGCGCGCGTACAGCTGCGCGCGACGGTCGGACGGTGCGGGTATCCCCTCGCGGTTCAGCCGCGCCGCTTCGGTGGCACCCGTGACCTTCCCGGTTTCGTCTGCCAGGACGCGACGCGCTACCTCGCGCATGATCTCAGCGGCTACCTGGTCTATCTCAACGTGATCGATCTTGGCCGTAGGCGACAGCCGCACGAACATGTACCCGTAGCTTGGCCGCTGCTTCGGTTCACCGCTTTCCCGTGCGCGCACCGTCTCGTCACGGTTGCGTTTTTGGATCGCGCGCAGTTCCATCTGTGACCCCCATGCCTTGACCAGCCACTCATTCTCTTGATTCGGGTCGGAAAAGTCCCACGCCCCCGCGTGGTCGGCCGTGACGATCACGCGATCCTGACCGGTCAGCAGCGTTTGAGTGTTGAGCGTGTCGCGGACGTTGCGGCCCACACGGTCGACCGTCGGGGCGACGATGCCGTCATACGGCCCCATCTCCCCGCGCAGCCACGGGCCAAGCCCCTTACGCGTCATCGGGTCCGTAGCGCCGGACACCTCCCAGTCATCCGCCCACGCGATGATGTGCCCGCCCGCGTCGGCCGCTGCCTTAAGGTCCTGGTCACCCTGCCGTTGCGGGCTACTGGTCTTGTCTGTCTTCCTGCTCAAACGACGAACCGCTACTAGGCAGCGCCCGCACCCGTCATACTCAGTTGTGAGCATGTCTTCCATGATGCCTCCCACCGTGTGTGGATTGCGGAAGCATCCGGGCGGCAAGGACAACTTCAAGGCCGACCGGCTGGCGGGCGACGAGGCGCTGGAAGCCTTCCCCGGCCTGATCTCCTCGGTGCGCGCCAACCGCGCGTTCCTCGCCCGGGTGGTGCGCTACCTGGCGACGGAGCGTGGCATCCGCCAGTTCCTCGACATCGGCACCGGCATCCCGGCGTCGAGCAACACGCACGAGGTCGCGCAGGCCGTCGCGCCGGAGGCGCGGGTCGTCTACGTCGACAACGACCCCATGGTGCTCGCCCACGCGCGGGCCCTGCTGAGCAGCAGCGAGCAGGGCGCCACCGCCTACCTCGACGCCGACCTGCGCGACACCGGCAAGATCCTCGAGGCCGCGCGGGGCACGCTCGACTTCAGCAAGCCGGTCGCCGTGATGCTGATCGCGGTCCTGCACCTGATCCGCGACGCGGACGAGCCCGCGGCCATCATCGCGCGGCTCATGGAGGCGGTGCCGCCCGGCAGCACGCTCGCCATCTCGCACGTGCCCAACGACATGCACATGGGCGCGATGTCCGACATGAGCGACCGGCTCAACCGGCTGCTCGCCCAGCCGAGCACGTACCGCAGCCAGGCCCAGGTCAGCAGCCTCTTCACCGGGCTCGAGCTGGTGGAACCCGGCGTGGTCCCGATACAGCGGTGGCGCCCGGACACCGAGGCGGAGGCCGCGGCGGTCGCGGCGATGTGGGGCGGCGTCGCCGTCAAGCGGTAACGCGGCGCCGCCTCACCTCGCGGCCCGGCCGTTCTTCAGGCGGAGATCACGTGCTCGGCGGGCCCGCGGCCGGTGTGGAGGTCCCAGTAGAGGCGCGCGATCTCGTCGGGTTCCTTGAGCGGCGTGCCTGCCGGGGCGCCCGGCGTGCCGGCGATCCAGGTGCCGATCGCCACGTGGCCCGCGTAGACCCCTTGGCCGGCCAGGGCGCCGTTGAGGGTAAGGGCGTATTTGCGCAGGGCCGCGCCCGCCATGCCGGCGCTGACGAATACCGGCGCGGGCGTGACCGAGGAGGCGCCGGTGGTGTAGAGCAGCGTCCCGCTTCCGGCGGCAAGCATGGCCGGCAGCACCGCGCGCGTCGCGGTGACCGCACCGTAGCAGACGCACTCAACCTGCGGCCCGAGGTTGTCCACGGTGACGTCGAGCGGCCCGGTGCCGCGCAGGGCGTCGATGGTTCCCGCGCCCGGGCTCGAGTAGTGCAGCACGTCGATTCCGCCGAACCGTTCCGCGGCGCCGCTGAGGGCCGCGGTCAACGCGGGGCGGTCGGTGACGTCGGCGGGGAAGCCGGCCGCGGTGACGCCCTCGGCCGCGAGTTTCCCGGTGAGCTCGCCGAGTCGCTCCGCCGAGCGGGCGATCAGCGCGACGTCGAAGCCGTGACCGCCGAAGACCTTACCGAGGGACAAGCCGAGGCGGCCGCCGGCGGCGACGAGCGCGATTGCGGGCATGCTGATCTCCTTGGTTGAGGGGTCACCCGCAGGGCGGGCGGATGCGATGGCCCCAGCTCATCACCGGTGCACGCGGCGCGTCCAAGACCGGCCGGGCCGCGACCGATAGCCTGAGGGAATGGACCGACTGGAGACCAGGGAGCTGGCGTACTTCCTGGCGGTGGCCGACGAGCTGCACTTTGGCCGTGCCGCGGCCCGGCTTGGCATCGCGCAGCCCGCGCTGTCCAAGACGGTCAGGCAGCTGGAGCGCAGGCTGGGCGTCACCCTGTTCGAGCGGACAAGCCGCGCGGTCGCGCTGACCGAGGCCGGCCGGGTGCTCAGCCGCGAGGCGCGCGTCGCGCTTGAGGCGGTGTCCGCCGCGGCGCTGCGAACGCAGCGGGCCGGCACCCGCGACCCGCGCCTGATCCTCGCGTTGAAGCCCGGCGGCGACGCGGGCCTGCTCCCTGCCATCCTCGCCGCGTACGAGCGCGAGCCACGGGTCGTGCCGGCCGAGGTGGTCTTCGGTGCCGGCCCGGCGCGCATGCTGCGCGAGGGCCGGGCGGATGCCGCGCTGCTGTACGCGCCGCCCGATCCGCTCGACGGGCTGGACACCGAGACGCTGCTGAGCGAGGCGCCGGTCGCCGTGCTGCCCGCGTCCCACCCGCTCGCGCGACGGCCGAGCCTGCGCCTGGCCGACCTGGCGGGCGAGACCCTGCACCGGCAGCCAGACGATCCCGGCGCGACGAAGAGCCTCAGCGAGCTGATGCACCTGATCGCCCTTGGGCGCAAGGTCGCGGTGCTGCCCCGGGTCCTGACCAGGCCGCTGCGCGACGACCTGGTCACCGTTCCGATGGCGGATCTCCCCCCGGTGGCCCTCGTGCTCGCCTGGCCCGCCCACAGCACGTCCCTGTCGGTCGCGGCCCTCGCCCGCGCGGCCGCGGCCGCCACCCGCTCGGCCGCGGTCGCGCCCTCCGCGATCACCGCGGGAGCCCCGGCGGCGAGCAACACCTAAGGGGCAACCGCGCCGTTCCAGGTCGGGTCGCCGTAGCGGCCGACGCGGATGCTGGAGAACCGGCCGGCCGGGTTCACGTCGTAGTGCACGAAGCTGGTGAGGCTGACCACGTCGCCGGCCTTGAGCGGGCCGCGGGTGAAGCCGTCGAAGTCCTTGAGCGCGTGGAACTCGGTCGCGAGCTCCACCGCCACGTGCCGGTGGTCCATGACGAGGAACTGGATCTCGACGGACTCCCGCACGTGCTCGTGAAACGGACGGTAGAACGCGACGACCGCGTCGCGGCCGCGCAGGGTCGGCCCGTTGCCGAAGGAGAAGAGCACGTCGTCGGCGTAGTAGCGGACGAGCGCGGCGTAGTTCGCCGCGTTGAACTCGCGAAGGTACGCGCGAAATGCCGTCGGGTCCATGGGTCAGCTCCGTTCTAGGGTGGCGTAGCGGCCGCGGTAGTAGAGCAGCGGGCGCGCGGACGGGCCGGCCGACAGCCCGTGCACCGCGGCGACCACGATCGTGTGGTCGCCGCCTGCGTGCTCCGCCTCGACCACGCAGTCAAGCCAGGCCACCGCGCCCTCCAGTCGGGGCGCGCCGAGCGGCGAGGCGGACCAGCGGACACCGGCGAACTTGTCGGTGCCCGGCCGGGCCATCGCCGCGCTGAGGCCGGAGTGCGCCTCGGCCAGGACGTTGACGCACAGCCGGCCGACCTCCCGGATCCGTGGCCAGGTCGTGGAGGTGCGGGCCGGGCTGAACAGCACGAGCGGCGGGTCGAGCGACAGCGAGGAGAACGACTGGCAGGTCAGCCCGAGCGGCCCGGCGGGCCCGAGCGCGGTGATCACCGTGATGCCCGAGCAGAACCGGCCGAGCACCGCGCGGAACGTCGCGGGGTCAACGGCCGGTGAGGCATTCCGCATCGGCTGCCCTCCCGAGGGACCTAGCCCGGAGATCTGTGCGTTTCCGCCAGTATCAGAAGGGCGAGGCGGCCAGTCACGGGAACGAACGCCCAAGGATTGCCCGCATGGTCGTGCGATTCGTACTATCGGCGGCATGGACAAGGCAGCCAGGGCGGCGGTACTCGCGGACTTCGTCGCGTCCCTGCCCGGCGGCGCGCGGTCGCCGGCCGCGTCGCCGGCCGCGTCGCCGGCCAACCGGCCCGCCGACCTCGCGGTCGCGGGCGCCGGCCTGCCGGCGTCCGCCGTCGGCTGGGCGGTCGTCCTTGGCCGCACGTGCGCGGACGCGGTCGTGGCGGCGATGGGGCCGGACACCACGTGGCTGCCCGAGGACGAGACGAGGCGCGGCATCGAGTTCTCTGTCGTGTCCGCGATTCGCCGCCTGACCGCCGACGTGCACGAGTTCCCGCTCAGCCCCGACCAGGTCTCGCTGGCGCACAAGATGGCCAGGCACGGCCTGCCCCACGAGCGGTACATGCTCGGGCTCAGGCTCGTGCAGGAGATCCTGCTCGAGGCGCTGCTCGACGAGGCCGCACGGTACCGGCCCGCGTCCGGCCAGGCCTGGCTGCACGCCTGGCTGCCGGGCGCGCTGGCCCTGTCGACGAGCAGGTTCCTCGACGAGAGCGCCGCCGCGATCGTCTCCGAGTACCTGGCGGAGAGCCAGCGCGCCATCGCGCGGACGGTCGCGCAGCGGCGGCAGACCCTCGCCGCGCTGCTCGCGGGCGAGCACGTGCCCGACGACCGGGCCGTGCGCACGCTCGGCATCGACCTGAGCCACCAGCACCTGGCGGTCGTCTTGTGGGCCGGGGAGCAGAACCCGCCGCCCGGCGCGCGGGCCGAGCTTGAGGCGGCCGCGGGCCGGGCGGCCGCCGCGCTGCGCGCACCGGGGCACGTCGTGGTTCAGGACGAGGGCGACGACACGGCGGTGCTGTGCTGGGTCAGCGGCCCGGTGCCGTTTCCCGCCGACTACCCGGGCCGCCTCGCCCGGGCGCTCGCCGCCGGGGAGTTCCGCGCGGCCGTCGGCGCCCCCGGCCAGGGCGCGGCCGGCTTCCGGCGCAGCTACCTGGCGGCCCGCGCGGCCGAGCGGGCCGCCCGGCAGGGCTTGCCCGGCAAGGTCACCGCCTACCGCGACGCCGACCTCATCGCCCTGCTCACCGCGGCGCCGGAGCTGGCCCAGCGGTTCGTCGCCGATCACCTCGGCGGGCTCGCCGCCCGCGGCGACGAGACCCTGGCCGACCTGCGGGCCACCGCGCTGTGCTACCTGGAGTGCGGGTGCAGCCTGGTGAAGACGGCTGCCGCGCTGCACGTCCACCGCAACACCGTGCTGTACCGCCTCGGCAGCATCGAGCGCCTGCTCGACCGCGAGCTCGGGAGCGACCCCCTCGCCACCCACGCCGCGCTCGCGCTCGCGCAGCGGCTCGGGCCCGCGTTCTTCGACCGCGACTTCACCCCGCGACCCCAGGCCGACCATGGCCTCGCGGACGTCACGTACCTCTAGGCCGGGGGGGCTTGTGCGAAACGCATGGCCGCGATGGCGAAGATTGGGCACCCGTTCCGAAGACGACGGTTTGTTCTCTGGTGATACTGGCTGATACGCACAAGTATGCGCGATCGGAGCACGGTCATGCGCAGGACCCACGAGCTTGAGCAGGAGAACGGCAGGCCATGACCGCGACCGACCCGACCTTCGAGTTCGGCATCTTCGACTCGTTCGACCAGGGTGACTCCACCCCCGGGCAGGTGATCGCCAGCCGCCTCGACTTCGCCGTCGCGGCGGAGCGGGCGGGCATCAGGCACTACCACGTCACCGAGCACCACGGCACGCCGCTGTCGGTCTGCCCGTCGCCGAACCTGTTCCTCGCCGCGCTCTCGCAGCGCACCGCGACGATGCGGATCGGCGCGCTCGTTCACGTGCTGCCGACCTACGACCCGCTGCGCCTCGCCGAGGAGATCGCGGTGCTCGACCAGCTCACCGGCGGGCGGCTCGACGTCGGCGTCGGCAGCGGCGTCAGCCCCTACGAGCTGGCGTACTTCGGCATTGACGCCGCCCAGGCCCGCGCGCGGTACGCCGAGACGTTGCGGGCCGTCACCCAGGCGCTCACGACGGGCCGGATGCGGCACTCGGGCACGCTGCTGCGCGACTATGACGTCGAGCTGTCGGTCGGCCCGGTGCAGCGCCCGCACCCGCCGCTGTGGTACGCGTCGTCGAACACCGCGACCGCCGAGTGGGCCGGCGCGAACGGCGTCAACTTCGTCGGCCGCTGGAACGACGCCGGCTTCGTCCCCGCCGCCCGTGCGTACTGGGACGCCAGGCGGTCGCGGGCGGACACGGCGGCCGGGGCGACACCGCGCATCGGCACCGCCGCGCACGTCTACCTCGGCCGCACCGACGACGAGGCCGTCGAGCGGTTCCGCAAGGCCAACGAGGTGTTCGCCCGCCAGTTGCTCAAGCTGTGGCACGACAACGGCAACCACAATGCCGACCACCTCTACGACACCGACCGGACCATGGCCAACGGCAACTCCCTGGTCGGCTCCGCCGAGACCGTCGCCGCCAGGCTCGCCGCGCAGGTCAGCCAGGCCCCGGTCAACTACTTCGAGGCGACACTCGCCTTCGGCGACCTGACCAGGGAGGAGGCCACGGCCAACCTGGCCGCCTTCGCCGAGACCGTCATGCCTGCCGTCAGGGCCGCGTTCGCCGCCAGGCGGCCGTGAACCTCGAATCGGTGCGGCCTTAAGGTCATAGAGCTTGAATAAGTCAAGTAGGTAGACTTTGAAATCAACCAATTCGTGACTAGGCTTGGGTCATGCGTAGTTACGGCCAGTACTGCTCCGTCGCCAAGGCGCTCGACGTCGTCGGCGACCGGTGGACCCTGCTGATCATCAGGGAGCTACTGCTCAGGGGCGCCTGCCGGTACACCGACCTCAAGAACGGCCTGCCCGGCATCGCCACCAACCTGCTCGCCGACCGGATCCGCGAGCTTGAGTCGGCGGGCCTGGTCCGCAGGGAGGAGGCGCCGCCGCCGGTCGCCACCACCCTCGTTCAGCTGACGGAGGCGGGCGCCGAACTCGAGCCGGTGGTGCGGGCCCTCGGCTGGTGGGGGCTCAGGTACATGGCCGGGCCCGCGGACACCGACGAGTTCCGCAGCCAGTGGTTCTGCTACCCGGTCGACTTCTTCCTGCGGGACCGCGACCCCGGTGGCCCGCCCGCGACGATCGAGCTGCGGACCGGCGGAGATCCCGCGGTCATCGAGGCATCCGGCGGCGCGGTCCGGATCCGGGCCGGCTCGGCGACCCGTCCCGACCTGGTGCTCACCGGGCGTCCCCAGCTGATCAACGCACTGATCACCGGCCAGCTCTCCGCCGACGAGGTGACCGCCTGCGGCCTGGAGATCAGCGGCGACGCGAGCGTCCTCGACCGCGTCCTGCCGGGCAAGGAGGCCGCCTATCACGGCCAGCCCCAGCCGGCCGGCGGCACCAGGTAGGACCCGCCGGCGGCACCAGGTAGGACAGGCCGGGAACGGAGGGCCGTCCAGTCTGTTAGGGTTTACGCCGCGGTCATGGAAGGCGGGAGGCAGCGGCCGGCGGGAATGAATCGGGCGCCGGATCGGCTGCAACCACTGGTCGTCGTTGTCTTGTGCATGCGTATCGGTCGCGCGCTCGCGGGGGTACCCCTCGCTGGCCGCCCGCACAGACCTGGAGAAGTCACATCGGGAACCGGCCCAGGTGACCGTCGGCCCACGCTACTTCCGTTGCGGCGGTAGCCCGTGCAACGGAGCGGGAGTTTTAAGGTGCTATCGAGGCAGGACGGTCTTTCTTTGATCGAGGACAACGACGCGGACGCGAGCGGCTTTTCCGAGCTGGCGCTGGCCCCTGAGCTGTGCCGGACATTGTCTGGCCTGGGTTACGAGGAGCCGACGCCGATACAGCGGGCCGCCATCCCGCCCCTGATCGCGGGCCGCGACCTGGTCGGGCAGGCCGCCACGGGGACGGGGAAGACGGCCGCCTTCGCGCTTCCCGTGCTCGAGCGGTTCCTCGCCAGGAGCGGGCAGCGGGGGCTGCTCGCCCTCGTGCTCGTGCCCACGCGCGAGCTCGCGATGCAGGTCTCCGAGGCGATGCACCGCTACGGGCGCGACATGGGCGTGCAGGTGCTGCCGATATACGGCGGACAGCCGATTGGCCGGCAGCTGCGCGCGCTTGACCGCGGCGTCGACGTCGTCGTCGCGACACCCGGCCGTGCCCTTGACCACATCGCCAGGGGGACGCTGAACCTGAACGACCTTGAGATCGTCGTGCTCGACGAGGCCGACGAGATGCTCGACATGGGCTTCGCCGAGGACATCGAGGCGATACTCGGCAAGACGCCGGACAGCCGGCAGACCGCGCTGTTCTCGGCGACCATGCCACCGCGGATCGGCGGGATGGTGCGCCGCTACCTGAGCAACCCGGTGCGGGTCGAACTCGACCGCAAGGCGTCGGCCTCACCCGAGGGACTGCTCGTGCGGGAGACCGCCTACGTGACGCCGCGCGGGCATAAGCCCGCGGCGCTCGGGCGCGTGCTCGACCTGGAGGCGCCCGCCGCCGCGGTCGTCTTCTGCCGGACCAGGGACGAGGTGGACCAGCTGACCGAGACACTGAACGGCAGGGGCTACCGCGCCGAGGCGCTGCACGGCGGAATGGACCAGCAGCAGCGCGACCGGGTCATGGGCCGGCTGCGGGCCGGCGGCCTCGATCTCCTCGTGGCAACCGACGTCGCCGCCCGGGGCCTCGACGTCGAGCAGCTCACGCACGTGATCAACTACGACGTGCCGAGCGCGCCCGAGTCCTACGTGCACCGCATCGGGCGCGTCGGCCGGGCGGGCCGCCAAGGCACGGCCATCACCCTGGCCGAGCCGCGCGAGCTCAAGATGCTGAAGGTCATCGAGCGGGCGACCGGGCGGCCGATCGCGATCGAGAAGCTGCCGACCGTCGGTGACCTGCGCACCAGGCGGCTCGAGCTGACACGGTCGGCGCTGCGCGAGATCGTGCTCAACGACGACCTCGACGCCTACCGCGCCGTGGTGGAGCCGCTCGGCGACGAGTTCGGGATTTACGAGGTGGCACTCGCCGCGGTCAAGCTGGCGCACGAGGCGAGCGGAACGTCGCGCGACGGCGACGAGGAAGAGTTGCCCGAGGTCGACCTGGCCGCGCTCGACGACCGCGGCGGCCGCCGCAATTCCGCCGGCCGCGACCAGCGGCGCGGTCGTCCGGCCGCCCAGGGCACGACGCGCCTGTTCGTGGGGACCGGCCGGTCCTCCGGAGTCCGGCCGCAGGATCTCGTCGGCGTGATCGCCGGCCAGTCTTACCTGTCCGGCCAGGACATCGGCGCGATCGAGATCGCCGATCGCTTCTCGCTCGTGGAGGTCCCCGAGTCCGCCGCCGACGACGTGGTCGCGGCGCTGCGGCAGGTGAGCATCAAGGGTCAGAAGGCCGTTGTCCGCCGCGAGCGCTACCGCGCGGCCCCACCGCGAGCGCGGGCCCTTCCCGCCGCCCGCGGGGGAAGGCGGCAAGGCCAGCGTTGAACCGCTGGTGCGGTCGGCACCATGAGCCCCGGCTCCGTGAGTTACGCTGGGTGCATCCTGTCGGCCTGACGACAGCATGATGACAGTCAGCATGGAAGTAGGACCGCGCGTTTTCGCGCGGGCGCCTGCGCGAGCGGCCGCGATTATGCCGCCAGCTTTGGCCCGGGATCGTGGAAAGGCACTTACCGCTTATGGCCTACAGTGGCAGCGCCGGGAGACGGCGTCACCTGCCGTCCAGCCCCTTCAAGCCCGCGCCGGAACCCCCGGCCGCGGAGCGCTACGAGCTCGACGACCTGGTGACGCACGACAAGTACGGTCTCGGCCGTGTCATTCTCGTCGAGGGCGATACCGCCGTGGTTGTGGACTTCGCGCCGCGGAAGGTGCGGATCATGACGCCGTTCGCCCGGCTGACCAAGCTCTGACCCTGGCCGCTACACGATGAGGGCGCCCGCGTCGACGGGCAGGGTGACGCCGGTGATGTAGCGGGCCTCGTCGGAGGCGAGGAACAGCACCGCGTTGCTGATGTCCACGGGCTCGACCCACGGCACGGGCAGCGCGTTGGTGCTCTGGAAGAGCGGCTCGGCCGACTCGCGCGTGGGATGCGGGTTGTCCGGGTCGAAGAGGTGCCAGACCTGCTCGTTCTGGATCATGATCGTGTTGACCACGGTCGGGTGAGCCCCTGAGGCCGAGCACCGAGCTGGTCAGCACGACGGATCCGCCGCCGGCGGCGATGAGGTGGGGGAGTGCCTGCACCCGTCCTGGCATCCGCCAACTCCTTCGTTCGCTCCCGTGGTCACCCGGACGCGTCGTCGCCGGCCGGAAGCGGCTTCTCCCGGTATACGCTCATCGGCCTCGCCTGGTGCTGTAGGGAGAGCGGCGCGCGGCGATGCCTCCGCGCGGCCGGTGGCGCCGCGCGGGGAACGGGTCGACGCGCAGCGCCCAGGCGGCGAGCCGGCCCCGGCGCAGCCGCGCCCAGGCCGAGCTTTCCGCGTCCTCGCGGCCCGCCTCGAGCCAGTTCTCCATGTGCGCGGAGCGGCGCCGGCGACGCCGGCCGGCCACCGCCCGCCAGGCGAACAGCGCGAGGGCCAGCGCGCCGGCGGCCACGCCGGCCGGAGCGATGCCCTGAGCGCCGAGATTGGCGGCCGACAAGGCCAGCACGGTGGCCGCGGCGGCGACGCCGAGCAGCCAGCCAAGGCGCCGCCAGCCGATCAGTTCGGTCAAGCCGTCGACCAGCTCAATGGCGTACTCGAACGGCCCGCCGGAGTCAGCCCCGGCGCTCAGGGTGGACAGGTCCACGAACCGCACGCGCGGGGCGAAGTGCCGCACGGTCGCCTGCAACCGGGCGGTGTCGACGCACCACCCGTGCGCCGTCAGCACGTTCGCGGCGGCGTAGGGCGATCCGTCGGGCGCGATGAACGCCGGGTACGACGGGTGCCGCCGCAACGCCCTGCGCCGGGCCGGCCGGGCCCGCTGTGGCGGGCGCGGCGCCGCGGCCCTGGCCGTCGGTCCGCCGCCGACCGTGTCGCCGCGGCGCACCAGCCCGACGATCCTCAGGTGGTTGTACCGCCAGACGACGATGTCCGTGACGTCCTGCCACGGGTACGGGTCGGCCGGCCCCGCCGGCGGTGGAACGGCGCTGCCCCAGATGCCGTGGGCGTCGGCGTGCAGGGCGGTTCGCGCCAGCAGCCCGCGCGCCACCACCATGCGGAACCAGGGTGGCATCGGGAGTCCGAGGCTGCCAAGCGCCGCGCCGATCGTCCTGGCGGATCGCCAGTCCCAGCCGTAGCGAGCCGTGTAGCGCCACTCCCCGGCCTTCGCGTTGCCCATAGCCGGGACATTACGCCCCAAACACCTGAGTTGCCGATAGCTGGCGGTACTCACCCGAGCCGCAGCCGGACCGCGCCAAGCACGCCGGGCAGCAGGACCGCGAGCAGCCGGAACCACGCATCGAGGTCGCGCTCGTCGCGGTAGCGGAACCAGATGTCGTGATCGGGCCCGTAGGCCGCCGTTACCTGCCTTCCCTGGGCCAGGTACTCGTCCCGCGCCCGGTCGTCGAGCGTGCGCAGCACCGGCGCGGGCGCGGGTGGCAGCCGCCTGATGACCGCGTTCTGCACGGCCCGCACCCGTTCCCTGCCCGCGTCGTCAAGGAGCTCGCAGAACCGGAAGCCCGGCCCGAGGACGCCGACACGCGGCTGGGCGCCGCGCCGGAACTCGATGATGAACCTCGACCCGTACCAGCCGAGCGCGTCAGGGTGGCGCGTCGGCTGAACCCAGGCGACGACGAACTCCTGGCCGGCCGCGCGCTGCCACGCGGCGGCGGCCGACGGCTCGCGGCGCGCGAAGCCCTCGGCGGCAAAGCCTGGTCCAAGCGCGGCCAGCGCCTTACGGTGCACCACCCGGGCCGGTACGACGCCCTCCACCACCCAACGATAGCCAAGACCCGCGCCCAGGAAGAAGCTCACCGGGGCGCCGGCGGGCCGGGAACCCTGTATCAGGGCACGAGCACGATGCGGCCGAACACCTCGCCCGCGTCCATGCGACGGTGGGCGTCCGCGGCGGCGTCGAGCGTCATGATGTCGTGCACGACCGGGTGGATCTCGCCGCGGACGGCGGCGGCGAACTGCTCGGCCCTGACCCGTGCCAGCTCGCCGCGGGGAATGGTGTCGAGGCTCAGCGTGCCGAAGGAGACCGAGCGCAGGAACGCGCCGAGGATCGCCGTGCCGAAGTCCGCGGGCGGGTACCCGCCGACGACGCCGACCGCGACCAGGCGGCCGTTCTGCGCGAGCCGCTGAATGAACGACGGCAGGTCCTGCCCGCCGACGATGTCGATGATCACGTCGAAGAGGGCAGGGGCCGACTCGTCGCCGGCGCCCGCGCGGTCGAGCACGTGCGTCGCCCCGAGCGACCTGAGCCGCTTCCCGCGTTCGGCGGACGAGGTCGTGACGGCCACCGCCGCGGCGCCCGCGCGGGCCGCGAGCTCGACGGCCGCCACGCCGATGCTCCCCGCCGCGCCGCGCACCAGCACGGTCTCGCCCGCGCGCAGGTGCGCGCGGGCGTACGCGAAGTGCGCGACCGGGGCCGCGCTGCCGAGCGTGACGGCGTCCGCGGAGGGCAGTCCCGGCGGCAGTTCCACGAGGTCGTCAGCGCGGGCGACCGCTTCCTCGACGTACCCGCCGCCGGTGCCGGTGAACGCCCAGACCCGGCGGCCCGCCCAGGCGCCGTCCACGCCCTCGCCGGCCGCCGTGACGATCCCGGCGACCTCACTGCCCGGGATCATTCCTTCCGCGAATCCGTATCCGCCGAGCGTGCCGCGGCGGATCACGGCGTCGACGCCGCCGACGCCGATCGCCTCCGTGCGGATCACCACCTCGCCGGCGCCCGGGGCCGGGGAGGGCCGGTCGACGGCGTCCATGCCGTCGGGATCGCCGAAGGCCCGGATGGTCACTGCGCGCATGTCGTTCCTCCGTGATCGTCGGCTACGGGCCGTTACCTAGGTGAGACGCTAGCGGACGCCCCCGTCCACTTGGCTAAAGTGAGAGGAATGACCGGGACATTGCCTCACGTGCTGCGCTCCGACGCGCAAGGCAACCGTGATCGCGTCCTCGAGGCGGCCCGTGAGCTGTTCGCCGAATCAGGACTCGGCGTCACGATGCGCCAGATCGCGCGGCGGGCCGGAGTCGGGCCCGCGACCCTCTACCGGCGGTTCCCGACGAAGCGGGACCTCGTGCTCGAAGCGTTCACGGACGAGCTTGGCGCCTGCGGCGCGATCGTCCGCGAGGCCGCCGCGGATCCTGACCCATGGCGCGGGTTCTGCGGCGTCATCGAGCGAGTCACCGTGCTCAACGCGCGGAACCAGGGGTTCACCGACGCGTTCATGGCGGAGCACCCGAGCGCGATCGACTTCGCCGCGCACCGGGCGGAGCTGACCAGGGAGATCGCCACGATCAGCCGCCGGGCCATCGCGGCCGGTGAACTGCGGGCGGACTTCGTGCTCGATGACTTCATGCTGGTACTGATCGCCGGGCGGGGGCTCGCGACCGTGCCCGCCGGAGACCGGGTCGCGGCGGCGCGCCGGTTGGCGGCCCTCACCATCGAGGGGCTGCGGGCCAGGGACGCGAACTACCCGCTGCCGAAATCGCCGCGCCTCGCCCCGATGATAATCAGCGCGGGCCCGCCGGCCGGACCCGCGCGTAACGCCTGGTTAAAGAAACCCTCCTCGGTCAGGCCGGCGCGTGCGGTAAGGATCGCCGCGCCGGCGGGCACGATCAAGAACGCGCGTCGGGAAAGGCGCTCGATGTCGCCGTGGAGACCGAGGATGAGGCCAGAGACAAAATCGATGATGCGCGTGGCAAGCGCGTTGTCCACGTCTTCCAGATTGATGATGACCGGAATTTCCTGGCGATAGTATTCGCCAACGGTGGCGGCATCTCGGAAGTTTCGCGGACGCACTATCGCGATGTGGAGTCCGTTACCCGGGCCAGGCGAGCCACTCGGGTCTTCGTCGTCGTCCTGATACTCACTGACGCCCTCGTCGGCGTACCAGTCCTTGTCGGCCAGGTCGTCATGACCGGGCCCGGCGAGACCGAACCAATCACGGGCGTTGCGTTGCACCACGCTGCCCCCTCCGTCGGTACGAGCCGATGCATGGTCGCCCGTCAGGCCAGACTTCAGCTGGTGACCGAAACCGCGGCGAACCGGACTGCACCAGACCCTAACAACGGAAACCGCCCGCGGCACTTCAACACGCCGTACGTGAGTCGCGCGGCCGGTCGCGGCGCGCGCGGACCCGGAGGCCAGGGGGATTTCAGGTGCGGCGCTGTGGCGAGGCCGAGGTCACCGGGCGGTGCGGACGGTGGGGCGCTTGTCCTGGCCGGGGCCGCCGCGGGCGAGCGAGCAGGTAGCCCGTCAGCGCGGCGGCGAGGCCCGCAAGCCCGGCCGCCAAGAAGCCGGCCCCAGGCACCGACTGGTCGATCGCTCCCCCCACGAGCGGGGACCCGAGCGCGAAGCCCGCGCTCAGGGCCGACGACTGCAGGCCGGTCGCCTCGCCGCGGACGCTGGGGGGCGCGAGGCGGCTCACCGCGTCGGCCACCGTGGAAAGGGTCGGCGCGGTGAGCAGCCCCGCACCGGCACCCGCCACGCACAGCCAGCGCCAGTCGTGGGTCAGCCCGGCGGGAATCGTCGCCAGCCCGAGCAGCCCGAGCAGCAGCCACGTGGGCAGCCGCCAGGGGAGGACGCCGTACACCAGCCCGCCGACGGTGGAGGCCAGGCCGTAGACGGCCACGACCACGGCGGCCAGGGACACCTGGCCGGCCTCCTTGAGCGTGGCGACGATGGCCAGGTCGGTACCGCCGAGCAGCATCGTGGCGCCGAACGCCATCACCAGCACGGCGACCATTCCCCGGCCAAGCCACGCCCGGCGCGGTGGGCGGCCGGCCGCGCCGGCGTCCGCCTCGCCCTGCGCCCGCAGCGGCGGGTTGAGCAGCGCGATCCCCGTTCCGCCGGCCACGATCGCCGCGCCGACGACCCATGCCACCGCCGTCGGGGACACCTTCGCCGCGCAGAGGATCACGATCGGCGGGCCCACCACGTAAGACAGCTCGCCGTGGACCGATTCAAGCGCGAAGGCGGCCTGGCGCTGTCCCGCCGTCGTCATCGCGGCGATCGCCTCCCTGGTGACCAGCTGGACCGGCACCATCAGCAGGCCGGCCGCGAAGGCGGCGCCAAGCAGGATCGCGTACGGCAAGGCCGGCACGCTGACCCAGAACGCGACCTGCGCCGCGGCGGTGACAATCAGCACGGCGCGCGGGCCCCGCCAGTCGATCACGCGGCCGAGCAGCGGCCCGCCGGCCGCCATCCCCGCGGTCATGGCGGCCGCGACGCCACCCGCGGCCGCGTAGCTCATGCCCAGGCCAAGCACGACGTACATGGTCAGCGCCATCACGTCAGCCGTGATCGCGGCGCGGGCGAGCAGCGCGACGCCTAGCAGCGGCGCCATCCCCGGCGCGGCGAGTACCTGGCGGTATCTGGTCACCCGGGTGACGTTAGATGAGCCGTCATGCCATGGGAAGTGATTATTTCGTTGGAGCGGACATAATGGATGCTTATGGCCAGGGATCTTGAGATCGTGTTGCTGCGGTCGTTCGTCACCGCCGTGCGGATGGGCAGCATCAGCCGCGCCGCGACCGCGCTCGGGCACACCCAGCCCGCGCTCAGCCAGCAGCTGCGCAAGCTCGAGGGCGCCGTCGGCCGCCCGCTGCTTCACCGGTCGCCTGCTGGCGTCTCGCTGACCCGGGCCGGCGAGGAGCTCCTGCCGTACGCCGAGCGGATTCTCTCGCTCTCCGTCCAGGCACTCACGGAATCCGGCCGCGCGCTCACCGGCCACTGCGGCGTCGGCATGCTCGAAGACCTCGCCGCGTCCCAGCTTTCGCACGCCCTGGCCGAACTCGCCCGGCTGCACCCGGGCGTGACGCTCGAGGTGCTCAGCCTTCCCGGTGCCGCGATGCGCGAGGCCTACGACACGGGCCGCGTCCAGCTCGTGCTCGACGAGGTCCTTTACCTTCCGGCGGCACCGCGCTGGACGGTACGCCGCCCGCTGGCGTGGGCGGTCGGCCAGGGCATCGACATCGCCGCGGATCCGCTGCCCGTGGTGCTGTTCTCCAGCACGTGCACCTGGCGGACGGCGGTGCTCGAGGCACTTGAGCGCGCCGATCGGCGCTGGCAGGTGGCGTTCGAGAGCAACTGCCTGGCCGGCGTGCTCGCCGGGCTGCGGACCGGGCTCGGCGTGTCAGCGCTCCTGCCCGCGAACCTCGAGCCGGCCATGGCCTGCCACGACGCGGACGCCCTGCCCGGCCTGGCCGACGTCGAACTCGGTCTCACCCGCCATCCGCGGACGGCGGGCGACCCGCTCATGGATGCCGTGGAAACCGCGCTGCGCCGCATGATCTTAGTCGCTCGTTCACCTCTCACTTGCGGCGCTCGTGTCCCCTACGCGACCATGACGTGATGGAACCCCGGGTGAGTCCGCTCGCGCTTCCCCGGCGCGGGCACTTCGACCTGGGCACCGGGTACCACGGCGACGTCTGGCTGGACCTGGACGCGCTGTTCCTGCGCCCCGCCCTGCTGCGGCCGCAGGTCCGCCGGCTCGCCGGCCTCCTGGCGGAGCACCGCGTCGACGCGGTGTGCGGGCCCTTGGAAGGCGGCGCGTTCCTGGCCCAGGCGCTGTCGGACGTCATGGAAACCGCCTTCCTGCCCGCTTACCGCGCGCCCGCATCGCCGACAGGACTGGCGACGGCGTACCGCCTGCCCGCCGTGCGCGGCGGGATCGGCGGCTGGCGGGTGGCGATCGCCGACGACGCGGTCAACGCAGGCACGGCGGTCCTTGCCTGCGCCGGACAGCTGCGCGACCACGGAGCGGTCCCGGTTGCCGTCGCCGCCCTGCTGTCCCTGGGCCGGGCCGACACGACCGTGGCGGCCGAGCTCTCTGTGCCCTTCTACGCGGCCGACACGCTGCGAAGCGAGGCCTGGCCGGCCGGCGAGTGCCCGTCGTGCGCCAGCGGCGTGCCCCTGACGAACCCGGCGGCGTACCCCTGACGGACCCGGCGGCGTACCAGTGAGGACCCGATCCGCGCCGATGGCGTCCTGCCGCTTGGCCCGGCGGTTGACGTGTTTGAGCAGGCGTGCTACCTGAGAGGATCTCGGCATGGAGGTCTTGAGCAGCCGCATCTTGCTGAGCCCGGTCGACCTGGATCGCAGCAGGCGCTTTGACCGTGACGCCCTGGGCCTGGCGGTCTACCGGGAGTTCGGGCCGGCGTCCAATCCGGGGGTGGTGTTCTTCCTCGGGCAGGGGCTGCTCGAGGTGTCCGGCCACGGGCCCGGCTCCTCGCCCGGCCCGGTGATGATCTGGCTGCAGGTCCGGGACGTGCGGGCCGAGCACCGCCGCCTGGCCGCGGCCGGGGTCCGCGTTCTCCGTGAGCCGACCGACGAGCCCTGGGGCCTGACGGAAATGTGGGTCGAGGACCCCGACGGAGTCCGGATCGTTCTTGTCGAGGTCCCGGCCGGCCACCCGTTGCGCCGCGACCCGCGATAGCCGCCCTAACCTCAAGCGGTCGGTATAGCCCGCTATGTCGCGGTTTGCCACGCACCCGTTAACGTGTAAATTCCGTACAACGTGAAGACTTTTTTCAACGTGAAGGAAAAGCTCGCCTGACGAGTGCTTTATTTACATCACGAATTTTATTTACACGCAGGACAGAATTTACCGGTTAATTCTCGGTGCGTATACGGTGAAATATCGGACATGTGCGCCGGCGACGCGAATGACGGCCCGGGGGGTCATGGCGTCGGGACCAGTTCAGGCGTGCGGCAGCTCGCGCCAGGCGCGGACCGCCGTGACCAGTTCGGCCACGTCGCCGGGGTTGGCCAGCGTGCGACCGCTGCTCGCCTCGATGCGGCGCAGCCGGTAGCGGACGGTGTTGGGATGGCAGAACAGCTCCGCGCCGGCCGTGGTGGCCGAGCCGCTTGCCCGCACCCAGGCCTCGAAGGTGCCGAGCAGCAGCGCGAGCTCGTCCTCGGCGAGGTCGAGCAGGCTGCCCAGGACCGCCCGCGCGGCCTCGAGGGCGGCGTGCGGCGCGGCGGCGACGAGCAGGTCGATGGGGCTGTCGCGGAACTGCGTGACGCCGGTCCCCTCGGGGTTGCTGCCGAGCGCGAGCCGCGCGAGGTCGAGCGCCCAGCTGGCCTGGTGCAGCTCGGCGAAGACGGGGCTGGCGCCGACCCGGCCGGCCGCGTGCCTGCCGAGGGCGGTGAGCGCGGCGCCGTTCCGCGTGCGGTCGGGCAGGGAGAGCACGCCGAGCGACAACTCGGCGTCGAGGCGCCACACCGACCTGACGTCGAGCACCGCGAGGGCCGACTCCGCGCGCGGTATCGGGTCGTGGCCCGGTTCTGCCTGGGCCGCGATCACGAGAAAGGCGCCGTCGAGCGGCAGCCGCAGGGCGTTGGCCACCTCCCACAGCGTGCCCCTGGCCGCGGCCCCGGTAAGGATGACCTCGATGAGGGCGGCCTTCTCGCGTTCCTGGGTCCTGAGCGCCTCCCTGGCCTCGTCCCGGTACGCGGCCAGCGCGGCGTCGCTGTAGGTGTTCTGCACGGCGAAGACCGCGCCGGCGAGGTCGATCACGTCACCGTCGGGCACGTCGGGCAGCCCGCGGGCGGTGGCGCCCATCGCGGTCCACAGCTCCGCGACCCCCACCCGGTACGCGGTGAGCATCTCGGCCAGCGGCGCGCCTTGCGCCGCCCGCGTGCGGCCGGTCGCGTGCGGCGCGCCGAGGTTGGGCGTGGCGGTCCCGGTCAGGCTGGCGAGGATGTAGTCGATGTTGGCGCTGACCGACGTGCGCAGGTCGTCGACGCTGACGATGTCCTGCCGGGCGTAGAACGGTATCTCGGCGCGGATGCGCGCGACGATACGGTCGGTCAGGGCGGGCAGGTCGTCCCTGAGCGCCGCGACGATGTGCGCCGCCGTCTCGTGGTGACTCATCGACGTTGATGCGGTCATGCCACTCATTGGACCGCGCGCGGCCCGGCCGGTTCAACGGTGAGCAGGAAATCGCTGACCAGCGGCGCGAGTTCGGCCGCGCGGGTGAGCAGGCCCAGGTGGCCGTCCCGGTAGACGTGCAGCCGCGCGGCCGGCAGCAGCGCGGCCATCAGCCGCGCGTTCGGCAGCGGGATGACCGGGTCGTCGTCGCCCGCCAGGATCAGCGTCGGCTGCCTGATGAACCGCAGCCACGGCAGGCTGGTCCAGCCCGCGGCCGCGAGGAGCTGGTAGGCGTAGCCGCGGCGCGAGGCCGGGTGGCCGCGCGCGACCGGCGCGGCGAGCCCGGGGCGGCGCCGGATGGCGCCGCCGTAGATGTCCCCGGCGATCCGCGCGGCGTGGGCGGGGTCCCGGTGCCTGCGCGGGGAGGCCAGGTGCAGCAGGACGCGGGGGCTGGCGGGGATCATGAGGCTCCCGGTGGACGTGGCGACGAGCACCAGCCGCCGGCACCGCCCCGGGTGGCGCAGCGCGATCTGCTGCGCGAGCCCGCCGCCCCAGGAGATGCCGAGCACGTCGAAGCGGCCGAAGCCGAGCTGGCCCATCATCCGCCCCGCGAGCCGGGCCAGCCAGGGGACGGAATAAGGGAGCCGGGTCGGCGGCGAGCCGCCCGCGCCTGGCACGTCGAACCGCACGACCGTGATCTTCTGGTCGAGTTCGCCGGTGAACGGGGCCAGGGCCTCCAGCGGGGTGCCGATGCCATTGCACACGAGCAAGACCGGGCCGCCGCCGGCACCGGGACGGACCGCGACGCGCAGCCGCCGCCCGCCCACGACCATCGTTCGCACCGGATCGGCCGTGCCCATCACGAGGCCCGCACGTAGCTGCCCGGCGCGGGCTCGATGACACGGAAGCGGTCGCCGCCGAGCGCGGCCGGGGCGGGCACCCGGCCGCCCGAGCGGGCGCCGAGCCAGGCGGCGTAGTCCGGCCACCACGACCCCTGCTCGGTGGCCGCCGACCCCTGCCAGGCGGCCGCGTCGGCGGTGACGTCGTCGCTCGCCTGGTAGCTGGACTTCTTGCTGCCCGCCGGGTTGACCAGCGCCGCGATGTGCCCGCTGGTGGACAGCACGAACCGGGTCTTGCCCCCGAGCAGCCGCGCGCTGCGGTAGCAGGACTGCCAGGGGCAGATGTGATCGGCGACCCCGGCGACGACGTAGCTGTCCAGGTCCACCTGCCCCAGGTCGACCTCGGTGCCGAGCACGGTGAGCCCGCCCGGGCTCGCCATGGAGTTCGCCACGGCCGCGCGGACGAAGTCGCGGTGCAGCCCGGCGGTCATCCGGGTGGTGTCGGCGTTCCAGTACAGGATGTCGAACTTGGCGGGCTCGCGCCCGAGCAGGTAGTTGTTCACCCAGTAGCTCCAGATCAGGTCGTTCGGCCGCAGCCAGGCGAAGACCTCGGCCAGCCGCCGGCCGTCGAGGTAGCCCTTCCGTGCCGAGGCCGCGATCGCCGCCTCCGCCGTGGACTCGTCCACGAGCGCGCCGACCGCGTCCGTGCGCGACTGGTCGAGCATGGTGACCAGCAGCCCCAGGCTCGCCAGGCGGGGACCGCCGGGGCCGGCCAGCCGCGGCCGCACCGCCGCCGCCAGGCTGGCCAGGATGCCACCGGAGCAGGCGCCGAGCAGGTGGACCGCCGTCGCGCCGCCGATGTCGGCCACCGCGCAGGCCGCTTCGCCGACGGCCCGCGCGTAAGCGTCGAACCCCCAGGACGCGTGCCGCGCGTCCGGGTTGCGCCAGGACATCACGAACACCTGCTGCCCCTGGCTGACCAGGTACTCGATGAGGCTCCGGCCGGGCGCGAGGTCGAGGATGTAGTACTTGTTGATCGTCGGCGGGACGATCAGCACCGGGAACTCGCGGACCGTGGCGGTGGACGGCTGGTACTGGATCAGCTCGAAAGACGGTGCGCGCAGCACGACCGCGCCCGGCGTCGTCGCCAGGTCGGCGCCGACCGTGTAGGCGTCCGGCGGCACCATCGCCGGCACGCGCGGCGCGACCGCCATGTCGGCGAGGAAATGCCGCAGGCCCGCCAGGACGCTGCCGCCGCCGGAGTCGACCGCCGCCTTCCACGCCGCGGGCGACAGCAGCGGGCTGTTGCTCGGCGCGAGGGCGTCGACCAGGTTGCCCACCGCGAACCGCACCCGCTCGGCGTCGCGCCAGTCGAGCGGCGCCTCGTTGACGAGCCCGAGCGTCGCGTCCCCGGCCGCCAGGTAGGCCTGCATGACCCGGCGCAGCACCGGGTTGCCGGTCCAGGCGGGGTCGGCGAACCGGCGGTCACGCGCGGCCGGACCGACGTCCGAGGCGCCGCCGGCGACCCGGGCGAGTTCGGCGGCCAGGCCGCCCGCCCGCGCCGCGACCAGGCCGGGCCGGCCGGCCAGCGCCCGCGCGAGCCGCAGCGCCGGGCCGCCGGGGAAGAACCGGCCAAGCGGGCCGAGCGCGGCCTGGGTGAGGAGCATGTCGAGCGCGGCGGCGACCTCGGGCGAGCCGTACCCGCCGCCGCCGTCCGCCTGGCCAGCGGTCATGACCGGGCCGCCGGCCGCGCCAGGTGCGCCGGGATCACGATCTCGCGCTTGAGTATCTTCCCGGTGGCGCCCTTCGGCAGCCCGTCGGTCAGCCACACGTGCCGCGGGTACTTGTACGCGGCGACGCGCTGCTTCACCCAGTCGCGCAGTTCTTCCGGTGCCGCCGCCGCACCCGGGCGCAGCGTGACGGCGGCGGCCACCTCCTCGCCGAGCGCGGGGTGCGGGATGCCGATCACCGCGGCCTCAAGTACCGCCGGGTGCTCGTAGAGCACCTCCTCGACCTCCCGCGGGTAGACGTTGTAGCCGCCGCGGATGATCAGTTCCTTCTTCCGGTCCACGATGAAGTAGAAGCCGTCTTCGTCCCGTCGCGCCAGGTCCCCGGTGTGGAACCAGCCGCCGCGGACGGCCGCCGCGGTCGCCTCGGGTCGCCGCCAGTAGCCCTTCATGACGTTGTGCCCGCGGATCGCGATCTCGCCGACCTCGCCCGGCGGCGCCGGGACCTCGCCGTCGTCGGCGCTGACGAGCCGCAGTTCCACGCCCTCCACCGGCAGGCCGATGGACCCCGGCTTGCGCCACTCCACCCGGTTGAACGTGGCCACGGGCGACGTCTCCGACAGGCCGTACCCCTCAAGGATCACCGCGCCGAACGCCTTCTCGAAGCCGTGCAGCACCTCGACCGGCAGCGCGGCGCCGCCGGAGACGCATAGCCGCAGCGACGACGTGTCCGCTCCGTCGCCGCCCTCGCTGAGCAGGCCGACGTACATGGTCGGCACCCCCTCGAACACGGTGACCCGGTCCCGCTCGATCACCCGGAGGGCGGCGGCCGCGCTGAACCGCGGCATCAGCGTCAGGCAGGCGCCGGACAGCACCGACGCGTTGAGCCCGCACGTCTGGCCGAAGCTGTGGAACAGCGGCAGGCAGCCCATCACCACGTCGTCGGGTCCGAGACCGAGCAGCGAGGTGGCGGTCACCGAGGCGTTGCGGCGCATGTTGGCGTGCGTGAGTTCGGCTCCCTTGGGCGTCCCGGTGGTGCCGGAGGTGTACAGGATCACCGCGGTGTCATCGTCGGCGCGCCGTGCCACCTCCGGCGGCTCGCTCGACGGCCAGCTGGCGACCGCGTCGAGGGTCGCCGGGCCGATGACGAGAGCCGCGGCGCCGGCCGTCGCGGCGCCCGCCTCCGCCTCGCCCGCGGCCGTCTCCCAGGCGAGCACCAGCCGGGCGCCGGAGTCGCCGAGGTAGTGCGCGACCTCACGGGACTTGAGCAGCGGGTTCATCGGGACGACGGCGCCGCCCGCGCGGAGCACGCCGTAGTAGAAGACAGGGAACTGCGGCACGTTGGGCGCCATGATGCCGACCGGGTCGCCCGGCCGGACACCGCGCGAGCGCAGCCAGCAGGCCGCCCTGGCGCTGAGGTCGTCGAGCATGGCGTAGGTGAGAACGGAGTCGTCGTGCCGTACGGCGGGGCGTTCCGGGTACATCTGCGCTGCCTCGCGCAGGTCGAGGGCCAGGTTTGTCATGGTGATCACGCTCCTGCGGCGAAGGCGGAACGGCCGGTGATGTCCCGGCCGACGATGAGGTTCTGGATGGTCGCGGTGCCCTCGAAGGTGTGGATGGCCTCGATGTCGGCCATGTGCCTGATGACGTGGAAGTCGAGCAGGATGCCGTTGCCGCCGAGCAGGTCGCGGGCCTCGGCGAGCACCTCGCGCGCGGCGGTGGTGTTGTGCGCCTTGGCCAGGCCGGCCAGGGTCGGCTCCATCCGCCCGGCGAGCGCCAGGTCGGCGAGGCGGCGGCAGTACAGCTGCATGGCGGTGACCTTGGCGAGCATCTTCACGAGGCGGTCCTGCACGAGCTGGAAGCCGGCCAGCGGGCGGCCGAACTGCGTCCGCCGCCCCGTGTAGGTCAGCGCCGCGTCGAAGCCGGCGACCGCGTGCCCGAGCGCGGCCCACGCGCAGGTCGCCCGGGTGCTGGCCAGCACGGCGGCGGTGTCGCGGAACGACCGCGCGCCCGGCAGCTTGTTCTCCGCCGGGACGCGGACCCCCTCCAGGTCGATGGCCGCCTGCCACACCGCGCGCAGCGAGGCCTTTCCCTCGATGACACGCGCGTGGTAGCCCGGCGTCCCCTTCTCCACGAGGAAGCCCTTCACCTGACCGTCCGCGGTGTCCCTGGCCCACACGACCACCACGTCGGCCACCGTGCCGTTGCCGATCCACTTCTTCTTGCCGTCGATGACGTAGGCGTCGCCGTCCCGGCGGGCGGTGGTCTCGAGCGCGACCGAGTCCGAGCCGTGGTCCGGCTCGGTCAGCGCGAACGCGCCGAGCAGGTCGACCCGGGCGAGGCCGGGCAGCCAGCGCCGCTTCTGCTCCTCGGAGCCGAGCATGGCGATCGAGCGCATCGCCAGCCCCGCCTGCACGCCGAGGAACGTGCCGATGCTGCCGTCACCCCGGTTCAGTTCCATGGTGATCAGCCCGGCGGCCAGCGGGTCCATGTCCGGGCAGCCGTGGCCGGCGATGCCGTCGCCGACCAGCCCGGCCGCGCCGAGCTTCCTGACCAGGGACAACGGGAACTCGGCCCGCTCCCAGTACCCGTTGATGACCGGCAGGACCTGGTCGCTGACGAACCCGCGGGCCCGTTCCAGGTAGTCGAGTTGCGCGGCGGTGAACTCCTCGCGCAGCTGGAAGTAGTCGGTGCGAAGGGCTTCCCCAAGCCCGGATTCGAGACCCACGATGGCGCCTCCCTGTGTGAACGGCTGGTGACCTCCTCATCGTGTTTCCGTGACCGCAAGACCTCCATGGCCTGACGGACAACGCGATCCCGGCAGCGGCTGTTCGCACGGACAACGGCAACCGCGGTTCGCGGTGGCGCGGCCGGTCCGGCCCGTGCCGCCCGCCATTTGGCGCACGTCGTGAGTGATTCCGAACGGTTGCGTGTTTTACCGTGCCCCGCCGATGAATTACCCGCGGCCGCGCGGTCATCAGTGCATGCGTGTTCCGCTGCTCCCCGAGCCGGGCCCCCGCCGCGTATACGGCCTCGTGACGCTGGTGAACACGTTCGGCTTCGGCCTGATCGTCACCTCGATGGTGCTGTACTTCACCCGCGTGGTGCACCTGAGCAGCAACGAGGTCGGGGTCGGGCTGACGATTTCCGGCCTGGTCGGCCTGATCGCCGGCGTTCCCATGGGCGACCTCGCCGACCGCTACGGCCCGCGCGTGATCGTGCGTGGCACCTTCCTCGTCGCGTTCCTGACGACCGTCGGCTACCTGCTCATCAGGAACTTCGCCGCCTTCGTGGCCGTCGCCACGGTCGACATGCTCGCGATGAACGCGAACGGCGCGGCGGACGGCGCGCTGCTGCGCCGGGTAGGCGGCGAGGGCGGGGGAGACGCCACGATCTTCCGCTCCGCCACGCACGCGCTCACGAACGTCGGCATCGCGCTCGGCGCCGTCGGCTGCGCGATCGCGGTCCAGATCGGCACGCCGGACGCGTACCGCGCGCTGATCGCGGGCAACGCGCTGACCTTTCTCGGCGCCTGGGCGGTCAGCGTCCGCCTGCCGAAGTACCCGCCGCTGCCCGCCCCGGACGACGGACCGCGCTGGGGCGCGCTCACCGACCGCCCGTTCGTCGTCTACTGCCTGCACAACGCGCTGATGAGCATGCAGTACTTCGTCCTGCTGACCCCGCTGCCGCTGTGGATCGTCAGCCGGACCCGCGCGCCCGGCTGGACGGTCGGCGCGGTCCTGCTGCTGAACACGTTCATCGTGATCGCCTTCCAGGTCCGCGTCGGCCGCAACGTCTCCACGATCACCCAGGGCGACGCCGCGATCCGCACGGCGGGCCTGCTGTTCCTGATCAGCTGCGGCGCGATCGCCTTCACCGCCGGCCTGCCCGGCTGGGCGGCGCTGCTGCTCGTCGCCGCTGCCATCGCCGTCCACTCCGTCGGTGAACTGCACCACGCGTCGGGCACGTTCGCCCTCGACTTCGGCATGGCACCCGAACACGCCCAGGGCCAGTACCAGGGCCTGGCCGGCCTCGGCCTCGGCGCGGGCGCCGCGTTCGCGCCGATGTTCATGCTCGGCCTGTGCCTGACGTTCGGCACCGCGGGCTGGCTCGGCCTCGGCGGCTTCTTCGCCCTGCTCGGCCTGGCCGCCGGCGATCGCCCGCTGGGGCGCGCGGACCCGCCCGCAACAGCCCGCGACCGCCCCGCTGACTCCCGAGCCCGCCCCGCTGGCTCCCGAGCCGGCCCCGCCCGTCCCGTAAGCGCCGCCCGCCCGCCAGCGCCTGGGCTCCGCTGGCTCCCGGGCCTGCCGCGCCTGTCGGGTAAGCGCGGCCCGTCCCGGCCAGCGCCTGGGCTCCGCTGGCTCCCGGGCCTGCCGCGCCCGTCGGGTAAGCGTCGCCCGCCCCGCCAGCGCCTCGGCCCCGCTTGCCTCTCCCTCGGGCCCCACTGGCCTCTGCAGCCCTCTTTGTTGGTGAACTGACAACTTTCGCGGGCGGTTTGCCCCGCTTTGGGGGTGCGGATCACCAACAAAGATGAGGATCACCGACAATGATGCGACCGGGTGCGTCGGCGGGCGGTGCTCGTCAGCCTTCTTGATAGGCGAGCTGGCCGGCGATGACCGTGGCGGCGGGGGACAGGAGCGGGAGTTCCTCCTCGGGGCAGGTGAACGGGTCGGCGCGGTAAGCGACCAGGTCGGCCGGCGCGCCGGCGACGAGGGCGCCCGCGGCCTTGCCGCCGAGGAACCGCGCGCCCGCGACGGTGTACAGGCGCAGTGCCTCCGCCCGGCCGATCGCGTGCTCCGGGCCGAGCACGCCCGCCGGGGTCGCGCGCGTGGTCATGCCGGCGACCGCGCGCAGCGGGCTCAGCGGGCCGATCGGGTGATCGGTGCCTGCGCTGATCCAGGCGCCCGCGTCGACCAGGCCCCGCCAGGGGAACAGCGCCGCGGTCCGGTCCTGGCCCCAGGCGGCGAGGAAGGCCGGCGCGAGCCCGTCGAGCAGCGCCTGCTGGACGGTGACGTGCACGCCGAGGCCGGCGGCGCGCGCGATGTGCCCCGCGATCAGGCCGCCGTGCTCGACCACGAACATCCCGGCGGGCGCGTCGCCGGCCAGCGCGCGGGCGTCGGCGATGGCGTCGAGGAGCGTGCCGACCGCCAGGTCGCCCATCGCGTGCGTGCCGACCGGCCAGCCCCGCCTGCCGCACGCGGCCAGCGCGTCGGCGAGGGCGTCCCTTTCCCACATCAGCTCGCCGAGGTAGCCGGGCCGGTCGGCGTAGGGGCGGGTCATCGCCGCCGCCTCGACGCCGCCGTCGAGGACGAACTTCAGGCCCCAGACCCGCAGCAGGCCATCGCCGGCGCCCGGCGTGATGCCCTGCCGCTCCAGGGAGTCGAGGTAGGCGTCGACCGAGCCGGCGGCCGCGATGGCCGCGGGCGTCGTGATCATCATGGCGTGGGCGCGGACGGACAGCCGCCCGGCGGCCTGCGCGCGGACGTAGGCGTGCCACTGCGCCGGAGTGACGGCGGCGTCCCGCACGGTGCCGAGCCCGTGCGCGGCATAGCCCGCGGACGCCCGGGCGAGCCCGTCGATCAGTGCCGCTTCCGGAAGCGGCGGCAGCACCCGCTGCGTGCGCTCGAGCGCC
>Ga0335075_10002085_pt1 | contig 32495 bp, 22 predicted proteins | sample Lox_Sample_24_FD_206723 | JGI IMG/M metagenome (GOLD analysis project Ga0335075, IMG submission 206723) | Soil microbial communities from Loxahatchee National Wildlife Refuge, Florida, United States - Lox_Sample_2.4 | ecosystem: Environmental > Terrestrial > Soil > Wetlands | place: USA...
TCTCGGGGTATTGCGCGGCAAGGTTGCTGTCGATGCGGCTGAGGTCGGCGCGGGCCTGATTGGGGGTGACGCCAGGTTTCAGCCGTCCGATGACGTCGAGCATGTGAGCGCCGCGCTGCTGGGTCAGCGGCGTGTCGCCGCCGGGATCGATGGCATCGGTCGCCAGGGTGGTCCAGAGCTGGGGCGCGGGATCCTGGAAGGGAAAGCTAAAGCCCCGAGGCATGACTCCGGCGACGATGTAGCTGTGGTCAAGGTTGATGGTCTTCCCGACGATGTCAGGCCGTGCGCCGAAGGTGGATTGCCAGAGCTCATAGCTGAGCATGACGACATGCTCTCCAGGCTTCTCATCGTCGGGCGTGAAATCGCGGCCAAGTATGGGATGGATGCCGAGTACACGGAAAAAGTCCGACGAGACGGTCTCACCTTCCAGATTCTGCGCGTCGCCGGCGCCAGTGAGGACGAACTCATCGTCACGATAGGAAGCCATCGCACTGAAGGAGTGATTCTGCGCGCGCCAGTCGAAGAAATCGGGATAGCTGAGGATCTGCGGAGCGACGGTTCCGGTGCGGTGGCTCTCGTGCTGAAGATCCATCAGCCTGCCGGGCTCGGGGAAGGGCAGCGGACGAAGCAGGACGGCGTTGACCAGGCTGAAGATGCCGGTGGTCGCGCCGATTCCCAGGGCCAGGGTGAGGATGACTGTGATGGCGAAGCCGGGGTTCTTGCGCAGCTGGCGGATGGAGAAACGGATGTCCTGAAGAAGGTTTAGCATGGCAGCTCGAAGCATCAGGGAGCACGCCAGTGGCCATTGGCAGCGTGTTAACTGTCGATAAATGTGATGATTCGGGATGAACGGAGGGAGGGTCTTCGGGCCGGAGTGTCCGAAATCGGAAGCCGCTGTCCGGTGGCAGACAATGACAGCAAGAAAATCGGGAGACCACTGGGGTCTCCCGATTGCGTCTTCAGATGCAAAATCCGATGTTAGACCGGCTGAACGTTCTCAGCCTGCAGACCCTTGGGGCCGCGAACGACGTTGAACTGAACGCGCTGCGCTTCCTGAAGGCTGCGGAAGCCGTTGGCGTTGATCGCCGAGTAGTGAACGAAAATGTCTTCGTTGTTGCTATCACGGGTAATGAAGCCAAAGCCTTTGGCGTCATTGAACCACTTGACAATACCCTGTTCCATAACTGGTGTTCCTTTAGGGGGTTAATTCGCTTGAAGATTTCGAGGAAGGTGTGAAGGCAAGCAAGTGCTTTGGAGCATTACGTGCGATGTTAGACCCACTCAAGTACGAGCGTAGCTCCAGTATAACGCAGCTGAGGGCTGAAGTCTTAAGGTCTGAAGAATTTGCAGGCGGGGAGATGGGGACAATCCCCAGCGGCGAATGAGTGAAGACGTCTAGCGGTGGGCGACGGCTTCGTCCGCATAAAGCGCCGCAATTTCGGGCGCGTATTTCTCGAGAATCACACGGCGCTTGAGTTTGAGACTAGGCGTGAGCTCTCCGGAGGCGAGGGTCCACTCGTCGGGGACGAGGTGGAAGCGCTTGATGGTCTCAAAGTTGGCGAGGCCTTCGTTCACACCGTCGACAGCCGTCTGATACTGGGAAATGACACGCGGGTTGGCGATGAGCTCGCGGCGGGTGGGTGCGGCAATTCCCTGCCGGCCGGCCCATTCCTCGAGCACGACGAAATTCGGCGCGATCAGAGCCGAGGCAAACTTGTGGCGGTCGCCGACGAGCGCGGCATTCGCGATGAGAACGTGGGCCGTGAGCTTGTTCTCGATGGGCTGCGGCGCGATGAGCTTGCCGCCGGAGGTTTTGAGCAGCTCCTTCTTGCGGTCGGTGACGTAGAGGAAGCCATCGGAGTCAATGCGAGCGATGTCTCCGGTGCGGAAGTAGCCCTGCTCGTCGAAGTTTTCGGGCAGATGAGGAGGCTGCTTCCAATAGCCTTGAAAAACATTGGGCCCGGCGACGAGCAGTTCGCCGTCGTCGGCCAGACGGCAGGAGACATTGGGCAGCGGCTTGCCGACGGAGCCCATGCGGTTGGCGTTGGGGGTGTTGATGGCGAGGACGGGCGAGGTTTCGGTGAGTCCGTAGCCCTCGAGGATGCGAAGGCCGACGCTCGCGTACCAGTTGCCGGTGTCGAGGCCGAGGGGTGCGCCTCCAGCGATGAAATAGCGGACGCGGCCGCCGAAGGCCTCTGCGATTTTTTTGTAGACGAGGGCGTTGGCGGCTTTCCAGCCGAGCGAGCCGGGCTTGTGGCCCTGCGAGACTTCGTCCTTATGCTTGCTGCCGGTGGAGACAGCCCAGCGAAAGAGACGGCCCTTGACCGGAGAGGCCGAGGCACGGCGCTCGACTTCTTCGCGGACCTTTTCATAGACGCGAGGCACAGCAACCATGATGGTCGGGCGAACGGAAGTCATAGCGACGGGCAGCTTGTCGAAGGCGGGACAGTAGGCGACGGTGACGTTCTGCGCGTAAAGGGCGTAATCGAGATGGCGCGCGGTGATGTGCGAGAGCGGCAGGAAGGAGATGCAGGAGTCTGTATCGAGGAAGCCGAACTCGGCGGTGGAGTAGTTGATGTTGGAGGCGATGTTGCCGTGGGTGAGCACGACTCCCTTGGGCTCGCCGGTTGTGCCGGAGGTGTAGATGAGCGTGGCGAGATCTTCAGGGCGGACATCGTAGGCGCGGCGATCGAAGTCGGTATCACGGGCGGTTGCGCGCGCGTCGGCATCGCGAATGAGCGAGGAGAAGAGCACGGCGTCGGCGGTTCCCTCTTCGTCCATGAGGACGATGTGCTCGATGGCGGTCTGGGCGCGGGTAGAGGCGACTTTGTCGTACTGGGCGCGGGTGGAGACAACGGCGATGCGTGCTCCGGAGTCGGCAAGGAGAATGGCGGTCTGCTCGGCGGTGAGGGTGGGATAGATGGGGACATCCACGGCTCCCAGGGCGAGGGCGGCGAAGTCGGCGACTGCCCACTCCCAGCGGTTCTCGCCGAGGATGGCGATGCGGTCGCCCTTCTGGATGCCCCAGTTTGCGAAGGCCTCGGCGATGGAGCGGACGCGCTGATAGACCTGCGAGCCGGAGATGGGATGCCAGGCGCCGGCTGCGTCCTGGGTGAGGATGGCGCGCTCACGGTTGGAAGCGGCAATGACGAAGAGGATGTCGTTGAGGGTCTTGAGATTCAACACAGCGGGTCAACTTTATCGGACGCGGCGAGGCAGCGCAAGCGCGCCCGTTGAAGTGGCGTGAACAGACGGCGCAGAGAGAGCGTATATGATCTTGCGTGACATAGTTCCCCCACAAACGATCGAGCCCTGTTTTTACAGCATTGTTTTTCGAGGAGAGCCTAGTCCATGAGAATTTTCGCGCTTTGGCGAGTATGGTTCCTGACGTCCGCCGCTCTCGGTTTGCCTTTTGCGAGCGCGGCAGTGAATGCGGCTGATCTGCCGGCGAGTAAACCACTGAAGGTTCCGGAGCTGAAGTTCGAGAAATACAAGCTCGCCAACGGGCTGGAAGTGCTGACCTACGAGAATCACAAGCTTCCGCTGGTGGCGGTCGACCTGTGGTATCACGTGGGTCCGGTGAACGAGAAGGCGGGGCGCACGGGGTTCGCCCATCTGTTCGAACACATGATGTTCGAGGGATCGGAGCATGTGGGCGAGAAGGCGCATATCCGCTACGTGGAGGGCGCAGGCGCGACGGATATCAACGGCACGACAGACTTCGACCGCACCAATTATTTCGAGACGATGCCCAGCAATCAGCTGGAGCTGGCGCTGTGGCTGGAGAGCGACCGGATGGGCTTCCTGCTGGAGACGCTCGACCGGACCAAGCTGGCCAACCAGCGCGATGTGGTGCGCAATGAGCTGCGACAGGATGAAGGGCAGCCGTATGACCTGGCCGATGAGGAGATCTATCATCAGCTCTTTCCGAAGGGGCATCCGTATCACGGAGCGGTGATCGGGTCGCATGCCGATGTGGAAGCGGCGCGGCTGCTCGATGTGCGCGACTTCTTCGAGCACTACTACACGCCGAATAATGCGAGCATCGCGATTGCCGGGGATTTCGATCCAGCGAAGCTGAAGGCGCTGCTGGAGAAGTATTTCGGGCCGATTCCCAAGGGGCCGGAGGCAGACAAGGTGACGGTGACGACGCCTCCTATCACATCGGAACGCAAGGTCACCATCACGGATACGGTGCAGCTGCCGCGGGTGTCGCTGGCGTGGCTGACTCCGCAGGCCTATAAGCCGGGCGATGCGGAGACGGACCTGTTCGCGACGATCCTGGGACATGAGAAGTCGAGCCGGCTGTATCGCAAGCTGGTTTATGAGCAGCAGATCGCGCAGTCGGTGGAGTGCGCGAATGACTCGCTCGAGCTGGCATCGGTGACACAGTGCGATGTGATCGCGCGGCCCGGGGTGAAGGTCGAGGATCTGGAGGCGGCGATCGATAAGGAGATCGAGTCGCTGCGCAGCGAGGGACCGACGGAAGCGGAATTGAAGGAGGCGCGGAACGGAATTCTGACGACCAAAATTTCCGGGCTGCAGCGGCTGGGAGGTTTCGGCGGCATCGCCGACACGATGGACCGGTACAACCAGTACCTGGGCACTCCGGATTATCTGCGGCAGGATATTGCGCGCTATCAGGATGCGACCGTGGCTTCGGTAAAGAAAGTGGGCGAGGATTACTTCGGAAATTCACAGCGGGTGGTGGTGATTACAGTGCCGGGCAAGAAGGTCACCGAGGATGTTCCGAGGAGTCCGGCGGATACGGATGCGAATGTGCAGGTGAAGAATCCTTATAGCCCGGAATTTGAGGCGGCGCAGGAATGGAGGAAGACACCGCCGGCACCGGGTCCGCAGCCGGAGCTGCACCTGCCGGTTCCGGATATCTTCACGATGCCGAACGGGCTGAAGGTCTACCTTGTGGAGGACCATGCGCTGCCGGTCTTCAGCGCTACGCTGACCAACCTTGCCGGGAGCTATGCGAATCCCGCGGGCAAACCCGGGCTGGCGGCATTTACGGCGCGGATGCTGACCGAGGGCACAACGGACCGCTCGGCCACACAACTGGCGGACGACACGGCGAGCATCGGGGCGACGCTGGCGTCGGAGGCGACGATGGATGGAGCCGCGGTGCACGTGAGCTCGCTGAGCAACAGTGTGGATGGGTCGATGACGCTGCTCTCGGATGTCACCGAGCATCCGGCATTTCAGGCGTCGGAGGTAGAGCGCGTCCGCAAGCAACGACTGACGGCAATTCTGCAGGAAGGCGACCAGCCGATCGCGGCGACGCTGCGGGTGGGCATGAAGGTGCTGTATGGCGATTATCCATATGGGTATCGCGATATCGGCACGACGGAATCGGTGAATGCTACGACGCGCGACGATCTTAAGAGCTTCTGGTCGGAGGAATATGCTCCGCAGAGCGCGGCGCTGGTGATTGCGGGAGATGTGACCAAGACCGAGGCGCAGAAGATCAGCCAGCAATATTTTGGTGGGTGGTCGGCGAGCGGGAAAGGCGCCAGCGTGCAGTTGCCGGCGCCTCCTCCACCGCCGACGCGCAAGGTGGTGATCGTGGACAAGCCGGGGTCGCCGCAGACGACGCTGATCGCCTTCGGCGAAGGCCCGCCGCGCGCGTCGAAGGAGTATCCGGCAATCAACGTGATGAATGGCGTGCTGGGCGGCCTGTTCTCGAGCCGGATCAACATGAACCTGCGCGAGAAGAACGGGTATACCTACGGTGGATTTTCGGGGTTCTTCTTCTATCGGGATGGCGGCCCCTTCTATGCCGGGGCGCAGGTGCGGACGGATGTGACGGCTCCGGCGGCCAAGCAACTGTTCTATGAGCTGAACCGCATCCGGACGGATCCACCGACGGCGGCGGAGCTGAAGCTTGCGAAGGATAACCGGCTGCTGTCACTGCCGGGAAACTTCGAGACGGTGTCGGAAACAACCGGGTTGATGAGCGAGCTGTTCACCTACAGTCTTCCGGCGAACTACTACCAGGAACTGCCGGGCGCGTATCTCAAGCTGACTCCAGAAGAGGTGGAGAAGACGGCGATAGAATACGTGCATCCGGAGAACCTGATCGTCATGGCGGTGGGCGACCGGACGAAGATTCAGACGGATCTCGAAAAGCTGGACCTGGGGCCGATCGAACTGCGCGACGAAAACGGGGATCTGATCAAGAAGTAAAGTCATTCAGAGCTTCGGGCGGATTTTGGCTGGGGAGGGTCCCCCCTCCCCAGTGGCCGACTGTCAGAACTAACAGTTTTCTGTGGGAGCGAGTAAAGAGAGGATCAATCGTGCCCGCCGAGGCGGGATCGCGCGCGGTGGCGTAGAAGAGGATTCTGTTGATGCTGGCGCTGCTCAAGCCGCGGACGAATGCGGAAATCCAAGAGCTGTTTTACAGCTATTGAGACCCGGGATTGTGCCGCGAAGGCCGCGGAATCGCTGCATTGCAGAACGGAGCCAACCGGTGACGAAGACAGGCAGCCCATGACTCCGAATGCAGCGAATGCAGCGCAAAACTCACCGGAGATGGTCGGCAACGCGGTTCCACGGGAACAGATATCGCGCCGGGTGGCGTCGGTTGACTGGATGCGCGGCTTCGTAATGGTGCTGATGATCATCGATCATGCTTCGATGGCCTTCGACGCCCATCATGTGAGCGAAGACTCGGCCCTCTATGCCAATTCGGCGACAATGGCGCTGCCGGCAGCAGAGTTTTTCACGCGCTGGATCACACATCTGTGCGCACCGACGTTCGTGTTTCTGATGGGCACCTCGCTGGCGCTGAGCGTGGAACGGCGCGTGGTGAAGGGCGTGAATGCGTGGGAGATCGACCGAGGCATGCTGACACGCGGGCTGATCATTGCGCTTCTCGATCTGACGCTTATCTCGGCGGGGTCCGGACACTGGAACTTCGGCGTGTTGTATGCGATCGGGCTTTCGATGATCTGCATGGCACCGCTCAGGCGGCTGCCTACCTGGGCGCTGCTGCTGTTGTCCGTGGGCTGGATGGCGCTGGGCGAGATGGTGACGGCGAGGTTCTGGACGCCGCCCGGCAACTCTTCTGTTGCCGCCGCCCTGACGGTTGCCAACTATGCGAGCGCCGACCTGGCGATCAAGTATCCGGTGATTCCGTGGCTGGCGATTTCGATTCTGGGCTGGGTCTTCGGACGATACCTGATCCGTTATGCGGCGGGGCTGAGCACGGTTTCAGGAAGGAATGTGCTGTGGATCTGCGGCTGCGCGAGCCTGATCGTCTTCGCGATTGTGCGCGGCCTGGGCGGATATGGCGATATGTTTCTCCATCGCACGGACAATTCCTGGGAACAGCGGCTGCACGTGAGCAAGTATCCGCCGTCGCTGACGTATTATTCGCTGGAGCTTGGCATTTTGTTTCTGTGCCTGGCGCTGCTGAGGACGCTGGAGCTGCGGATCGGAGTGCGGGAGAATGGCCCGTTCTATGTCTTCGGGCAGACGGCGATGTTCTTCTATGTCGCGCACCGGCTGGCCTTCGAAGTGCCGGCGACCTATTTCGGCCTGCGCGGGTTCGACGGCCTGACTGCTACCTATGTTATTTCGGCGGTGATGCTGGTGCTGCTGTATCCGGCGTGCCTGTGGTACCGGAGGGTCAAGGCGGCCCATCCAAAGTCGGTACTGAAATATTTGTGAGGGACGAGCCTCAAGAGATTGCGCACAGCGGAAACTTCTTTGCATTGAGACAAATCTTCGGGACGGCCTGGATCATCCATGAGTTAGTGGTTCCTGGAGGTTAGATTTGCAGATCTCTGTTGACGATGTGACTCGCGATTCCTCTCCGAAACAGCAGGAGCGGACAGGAATTCGCCTTCCCCGGATCGCCATCGTGGGGACCGGCTTCGTCGGGTCAACTACCGCGTATGCATTGTTGATGTCAGGAATGGCGGCCGAGATCGTGCTGGTCAATCGCGACAAACGGCGCGCCGAAGGCCATGTTCATGACTTACGGGACGCCGCAGTGTTTTCTCACCGCGCCCGCATTGTTGCAGGAGAGTTCGGCGACTGCTGCTCTGCTGACGTAACGATTCTTACTGTGGGAGTCAGCCAGACAGGACAGAGGTCGCGGCTGGAAGGCTTGAAAGAAACGGCAGCGATTCTCAAGGGCCTCGTTCGTGATGTTGCGCGCAATAACCCACGTGGGATCCTGCTGGTCGCTTCGAATCCCGTCGATGTGATGACATATGCCGCCTGGAAGTGGTCAGGGCTGCCAGCGAGCCGGGTTATCGGTTCGGGCACGTCGCTGGACACCGCACGCTTTCGGCGGCGGCTCGCGGAGAGATATGGCGTGGCTTCAGACAACGTGCATGCCTACATCATCGGAGAACATGGCGACAGCCAGTTTCCGGTGTTGTCGTCGGCACGCATCGCCGGCGCGCCTATCGAGGTGCTCTGTCAACAACTGGGAGTACCGTACGACGAAGACGAGCTGGGAAGAATCGCCAATGAAACGCGCATGGCCGGCGCGAAAATCATCAGCGCCAAGGGAGCGACCTACTACGGCATCAGCACGGCACTGGTGCGAATTGTGCGCGCCATCCTGCGCGACGAGCATGCGGTATTCACTGTCTCCAGCCTGGTTCCGGAATCTCTGCAGTTGGGAGCCGTGTCTCTGTCGCTTCCTACGATCATCAGCCGGTGCGGGGTCGATCGCGTGCTGACGATTCCACTGAATGCGTCGGAAGAGCGAGCCCTGCAGGCTTCGGCTGAGACTCTCAAGCAATACCTTGGCTGGCTGGAGGATTGAGGGGAGTCTCGAAAGCGGGTGTGAGGGCGCAGGAATTGGTTGCCAGGCGAGGCTGTGCTCCAGCCTTATCCCTTTTTTATAGTTTTAGGCGTGTACTTGAGTAGAAGGACTGGTTCAGCTTAAGTAGATTGGGGAGCGTTATCCAATCCGCGCGCAAGCTTCCTCGAACACGACCCAATGGGTGCTGAGAGCGGAGCCGCGGTCCAGGAAATCGACGCAGCTGGAGTGTCGAAATGCGTCGTTCGTCCCGCGACTGCTGCGGACATACCTTACATCACCGCGATTTACGGCGAGTTCGTCGCGACGAGCACGGCAACATTCGAGATTGTGCCTCCAGATGAAGCTGAGATGTTGCGAAGATGGCGGGCCGTTCGGGAACGCAATCTGCCGTATCTTGTCGCGGAGCTTGAGGGCTATGTTGTGGGCTTTTGCTACGCATCTCAATTCCGTCCTCGTGAAGGCTATCGTTACACGGCGGAAGACTCCATCTACGTGCGTCCGGACTGCATCGGCCACGGGGTTGGCAAGGCGCTGCTGACTGAGCTGATCTCGGAATGCCGGGAAAAAGAATGCCACTCGATGGTTGCGTGCATCTGCGGTGAGAATCCCAAATCAGTGGCTCTGCATGCCTCGCTTGGATTCAAGGAAGTGGGCTTGCTGCCGGAAGCGGGGTACAAGTTCGGAGAATGGCTGCGGTTGCTGATCATGCAGCGGATGCTGGGATGAGGGATTTTCGTCTGCAGTCGCTTCGGCTCTGCCTGCGCTCGTGCCTGCGGCCCCACGAACGAAGACCCTGTCCGTGGGGACCCCGGCCTGCGGCAGCGGTGTGTCGTTCGGACTGGACTCTTTTCGCCGGACTAAAGCCCCGCGCTTCTACCAGGCCCTGCGGGGCAAGGCTTGGGTTGAACCCACGCTTGAAAATCCGGACGTGAGAACTGCCCACTCAAGCAAAGCTTGAGTGGGGCACCCGGCCTGCGTGGTCGGGCCGCAGCTGATTATCTTTTATAGAGTGCGCGTTTTCGCGTATCTACTTTTTCCTTCTGATTTTTCTTTCGCGCATTGCCTCCTTTAATTCCACTCGTGATTCTGAGTTCCTTGCCGCCGGTTCTCTTTTTCCGATCCGGAGATTTTTCATAAGAAATCCTCCGGGTACAAGCACGTTCCACTTCGCGGTTGAATTCCGTCAGCGTGTCGTAATAATCATGAAATTCGCCACTTTCGGCACGGTCGAGAAACGCCCTTGCGATCCTATTAATCTTCTCAACGTACCCAGGGTGTTTGGCGCACTGCTTAATCGCTTCTTTGCCTATGAACTCGAAAGGCATTGTCTCCGACTCCTCATGGCTGACCGCACTAATCCTCTTCCGATTTGTCATAAGTTTCTCCTTCGGTTCCAAATGAAAACGGCTCGGAGCCGTTTCCGGTTCCGAGCCGCCACTTGATCCCACTAGGGAAGTACGTATCTCAATTAATTACATTTTGGGACCGAATCTTTCGCGTGTCAATGATCCTTAGCCACCCCCTGCGTCTAGCTCGCGTAAGTCAGCGCCTTCACGTCAAATGATGCCAATGCAGAGGATCATTTCTCCTCATTCAACGGCTCCCAATAAAGATTTCTACCTCCGTTCTTGCTTTCGAGTTCTACCAGCTCCCACGTTTGGCCGGTTTGGGTATCAATCCTGACAGCTGTTTTGTGTTTCATCAAACCACTCATGGTTGTCAAATCGAAATCGACAGCGACTACTTGATAGCGGCCATTCGTCCCCGGAGAGAGCGGCAATGCTTTACTACTTTGTGCATGGGCATAGACCCACAGCCCAATCACGAAGAGAAGACAGAGAAGCCCTGCGATTTTGATTTTCATGCTTCACCTCACAGGGAACATTAGCAGAACTGATGTGCCAGTCCTTGCGGTATCGAGCGAAGCACCCTACTGAGAATGCAGTGTCTGCCGCCACTAGATGTGCAGGTGAAGGGCTGTGTCTTGTAGACGCAGCCTCAATTTTTATCTGAGCGTTCACGCCTGGGGTTTCGGCGTGAGGCGGACGAAGCGCGGGGCGAGCGAGTCCCAGTCGGCAAGGAGACGGTAGGCACGGGTGCTGAAGGTCTTCTCGGCGTGGAGCTGGACAAGGCCGTAGATTTTCTCGCGGCCTTCGGCGTCGAGGGTTTCGTATTGCTCCGCCTTGAGGAAGTCCTCGTGGTAGAGGACGTCGCGCATGAAGCTGCCGTCCTCGTCGAAAACCCAGGCGAGACCGCCGGTCATGCCGGCTCCGAAGTTGAAGCCGGTGGAACCGAGGATGACGGCGAGGCCTCCGGTCATGTATTCGCAGCCGTGATCACCGACGCCTTCGACAATGGCAAGGGCTCCGGAGTTGCGGACAGCGAAGCGCTCACCGGCGCGGCCTGCGGCAAAGAGGGCTCCGCTCGTGGCTCCGTAGAGCGCGACGTTGCCGAGGATGACGTGCAGCTCGGACTGGAGGGCGGCACGGCCCTGTCCGCGAAGGATGATTTCGCCGCCGGAAAGGCCTTTGCCGACGAAATCGTTGGCGACCCCTTTAAGGATGAGCTGCATGCCCGGTACGGCGAAGGCTCCGAAGGACTGGCCGGCAACGCCGGTCATCTTGAAGACGATCGGGTGGGCAGGCGCTGCGGCGCCGTTGGTTCTGAGCAGGGCGAGATCTCCGGCGAGGCGCGCGCCGAGGGTGCGGTCCTCGTTGGCGATAAGGGCTTCGTGGACGAAAGGCTCTCCGGCTTTGCAGGCGGCGAGAGCGGGCTCGACCCAGGCGTCGTCGATGGGCGGGTGGAGGGTGGGGCGATTGTTGCGCCGACCCTGCCAGTGCGTCTCACCGCTGGGCGAGGCTGCCAAGAGGGGCGCCAAGTTGAGAGCTCCATCGAAGCGGACCTGCTCGAGGAGGTCGGTGCGGCCGATGGCGGCTTCGATGGACGGCAGGCCGAGCTGCGAGAGCAGGAGCTGGAGGTCGCGGGTGAGCTCCTCGAAGAAGCGGATGATGTGTTCGGGTTTGCCGCGGAATTTTGCGCGCAGATCGGGGCGCTGCGTCGCGATGCCCGTGGGGCAGGTGTTGAGATGACACTGGCGGGCCATGTCGCAGCCGAGCGCGACAAGGACGGCGGTGCCGAAGGCGTACTCGTCGGCTCCGAGGAGCGCAGCGATGAGGATGTCGCGGGCGGTGCGGAGGCCTCCGTCGCAGCGGAGACGGACGCGGCCGCGCAGGCCATTTTGTAACAGTACCTGTTGCGCTTCGGCGAGGCCGAGCTCCCAGGGATTGCCGGCGTACTTGATGCTCGACAAAGGAGACGCGCCGGTGCCGCCGCTGTGGCCGGCGATGACGATGTAGTCGGCGTAGGCTTTGGCAACGCCGGCCGCGACGGTTCCGACGCCGACTTCGGAGACCAGCTTGACGCCGATGGCAGCGCGGGGATTGACGCGCTTGAGGTCGTAGATGAGCTGAGCGAGGTCCTCAATCGAATAGATGTCGTGGTGCGGCGGCGGCGATATGAGCTGCACGCCGGGCTGCGCATGACGCAGGCGCGCGATGAGCTCGGTGACCTTGTGGCCGGGAAGCTGTCCTCCTTCGCCGGGCTTGGAGCCCTGCGCGATCTTGATCTCAATCTCTTCGGCGTGCATCAGGTATTCAGCGGTGACGCCGAAGCGGCCGGAGGCAACCTGCTTGACCTTGTTGTTGAGCAGGTGCGAGGGGGTGGGCGTGCCGTTGACATTGATGTCGACGTTGGGCTGGTAGACGGCGGGGTCTTCGCCGCCTTCGCCGGTGTTGGAGCGCGCGCCGATCATGTTCATGGCGGCGGTGATGGTCTGGTGGGCCTCGGGGCTGAGCGAGCCGAGCGACATGGCGCTGGCGATGAAGCGCTTGTACATGTGCGCCGGGGCTTCGACGTGTTCGAGGGCAAGGGGCGCGCCAGCCGGACGGATTTCGAGCAGGTCACGGAGGACGGTGGGCTCTTTTTCGACGGCCTGGGTGGAGAAGGCGGTCCAGGCGACGGCGGGATCGGCGACGGCAGAGACGCCGCGGGCGCTGCCGACGACGGTTTGCAGGGCCTTGACGGTCTGCGGTTGCCAGGAGTGAGGCTCGGCCGTGTCGGCCTTGCGGAAGCGGACCCATCCGTAGTCGGGGAGATCCTTTCTGATGGTCACGACAGGCGCAGGAGCGCCGTCCTCACCGGGCTCGGATGGAGGATTCTGGCTAGCGTTCCAGACTTCGCGAATCTGTGTCCGGATCTGGGCTTCGAGCTCAGGGAAACCGATGCCACCGAGGGGCGCGGGCGTTCCGAAGAAACAGCGGTCAATGACTTCGGGGCCGAGGCCGAGGGAGTCGAAGAGGTGGGCGCCGCGGTAGCTGTCAACGACGGAGATGCCCATTTTGGACATGATCTTGGCGAGGCCGAGATCGAAGGCGTGCAGGAGGTTGGCTTCGCCCTTCTCCGGGTTGATGCTGCGAGCGGTCTCGAGGGCGAGCCAGGGGCAGATGGCTCCGGCGCCCATGCCCAGGAGAACGGCGGCGTGGTGAAGATCGCGACAATCGCCGGCTTCGACGGCGAGTCCGACGAAGGTGCGGACACCGGCGCGGATGAGTGCGTGGTGGACGGCTCCCGTGGCGAGGGCCATGGGGATGGGAATATTATTTTCGATCGGCAGGCGGTCGGTGAGCAGCAGAATGGCGGCTCCTCCGCGGACGAGATCGATGGCCTTTGCGCAGAGCTCGTCGAGAGCGGCGACCAGACTGGAAGCAGGGCTGAAGGCGCATTCGAGCACGGCCAGCGGCAGATTGCTGGCGAGCGCGTGGCGGCGGGCGTGGAGATCCTGCATCTGCGCCAGGGAGAGAAATGGCGACGACAGCGAGAGACCGGAGAGCGGCGAGTGCTTGTCGAGCATGTGCGGCCAGGGGCCGAGACGGGTGTGGAGCTGCACGACGCGGGCTTCGCGGATGGAGTCAGTGGGCGGATTGGTGACCTGCGAGAAGCGCTGCCGGAAGTAGGCGTAGACGGGCCGCGGCGAACGCGCGAGGGGCGCGAGCGGCGTGTCGTCTCCCATGGACCAGACGGCGTCTTTGCCATCGGCGGCCATGGGCTTGAGGATCATGTTCACGTCTTCGCGGGTGTATCCGAAGGAGAGCTGCAGACGCTGGAGCTCGGCGGCTCCGAGCACCGGGCCGGGAACGTGGTCGACGAGGGTACTGTCTTCGAGGAGGCTCTGATATTCAGGCGCGGCGCTGTCGAAGATGGCCTGGATCTCTTTGTCCTCGAGGAGGACGTGTTCGTCGAGGTCGGCAACGATCATCTGTCCGGGGCCGAGGCGGCCGCTGTGGACGATGGTTTCCGGGTCGAGGTCGACGAGGCCGGCTTCAGAGCCGAGAACGACGAGCTTGTCTTCGGTGAGGAAGTATCGACAGGGACGCAGGCCGTTGCGGTCGAGGACGGCGCCGATGAGATCGCCATCGGTGAAGGAGACGGCGGCTGGGCCATCCCATGGCTCGGCGGAGTCTCCGGCGTAGGCGAAGAAGGCGGAGAGGTCGAGGTTGCCGGCGGGCTGGATGAGCATGCGGACGGCTTCGGCGACGGTGCGGCCATTGCGGGCGAGCAACTCTACGGCTTCGTCGAGGCTGGTGGAGTCGGAGCCGTTCCGCGTAAAGACGGGATCGAAGTCGCGGGAGAAGGTCGCGGCGCGAGCGTCCATGCGCGCGCGGTTGCCCCAGACGGTGTTGATTTCTCCGTTGTGCGCAAGCATGCGCAGAGGCTGGGCGCGGTCCCATGAGGGCGCGACGTTGGTGGCGTAGCGCTGATGGAAGAGCGCGAAGGGCGTCTTGAATTCGGGATTGGCTAGGTCGGGGTAGAAGTCGGCGAGCAGGCGGCCGGCGCACATGGCTTTGTAGACCATGTTGGAGGCGGAGAGCGAGCAGACGTAACCTATATTTCCGCTGTTGTTGCCGTTTTCGGGGTCAACGCTGCGCTCGAATTGCTTGCGAGCCAGATAAAGGCGGTGGGGCAGCCGATCGGGGTCGCCGGTGATGAGGACGTGGCGGATGATGGGCAAGGTCGAGAGGGCGATCTCGCCGAGGATCTCGGGGCGGGTAGGCACATCGCGCCAGGCGAGGACGGTGAGGTTCTGGGCGGCGAGGGCCTCCTCCAGCTCTGTATGAGATTCCACTGTGTCGGGCGGAAAGAAGACGACGCCGACGGCCAGTGGCTGGGCGGGATCAAGGGTGACCCCGACGGAAGCCAGGAGATAGTCGCGGGGGATGGCCGTAGTAATGCCGATGCCGTCGCTGGACTTGCCGTCGGCGGCTACCGCTCCGCGGTGCTCGAGGCGTGCGAGGGCGGTAAGTGCTTTTTCAAGAATGTCGTGCGAAGGGATATTGGTGAGTGTAGCGACGAAACCGACGCCGCAGGATTCGTGGTCGAAACGGGGATCAAGTAAGCTGCCCGCAGAACTCGGTGGGCGCTTCGATGATAGCGGGGAATTATTAAAATTTATGCAGCCCATGAGTTACTATACGACCTCCCTGTTTCACTTACATCAATAAAGTGCAGTGGAGACGCGGCTGCTCCGCGCTCTATAAAAAACTGCAATGAGATGTATCAAGAAAAATTATCGAGGTGCTGCTTGACAGCGACGTCTCGTATATTTATACATTAGATTGCATGTTTATGCATGAGGCGTGGCTATTTTTTGTGAGCCGCGAATTTTTATTTTGACGAAATACGACCGGCACAATGCGATTCGAGAATTAGTGGCAACGGCCAGCGTGAGCAGCCAGGATGAACTCCGCCGCAAGCTGGTGCGCCGTGGCTTTGATGTGACCCAGGCTACGGTCTCGCGAGATATCCACGAGATGCGCCTCTACAAGGGTCCGAACGGTTATGCACTGCCGAATGGGGTGAACGGGATCGAGGAAGAGAACGATATGCCCGCAGTGCGAGAGGTGCTGGAGAGCTTCGGGTTGAAGGTGAAGCAGGCGCAGAACCAGCTGGTGCTGATTACCACTAATGGTGGCGCGCAGCCGGTGGCGCTGGCGATCGATCACGAGGACTGGGATGAGGTGGTCGGCACGATTGCCGGCGATGATACGGTGCTGATTATTTGTCCGGACCAGAAGCGGGCCTCGCAGTTGCGGGGACGACTGGAAGAGATGATCGGCTAAGGACTGGCCGTCCAGGCATAGGCGCTTCGCAAAGGGCTCAGGAAGACATTAAAGACGAGAAGATGAAGGGTCAAATACAAACCGCGGTGATGGGAGTGAGCGGCTATGCCGGCATGGAGCTGGCACGGCTGTTGCTGCATCATCCTCGACTGAAGGGAGTGCCCCCAGTGTTTCTGGGGCGGGCGGACGCAGCGTCGGAGGCGTCGCTCACGGCGATGCATCCCCAGCTGATGGATAACAACAGGGCGGCGGCGCTGAAGATTGAGCCGTTCTCGTGGGAACTGCTGAAGGCGCGCGAGGTTAAGGTGCTGTTTCTGGCGACTCCGCATGAACAATCGCGCGAGTGGGCTCCGAAGGCGCTGGAGCGGGGGCTGCGCGTGATCGATTTGAGCGGCGCGTGGCGGCTGAAGGCGGCATCGAATCGCGCGGTGTACAGATTCGAGGATGATGGCCAGCGGCACGCGGTCGCTGTGCAGGCGAAGGCGGTGTATGGGAGTCCAGAGCTGCATCGCGATGAGATTCGCGGGGCGGAGCTGGTGGCGAATCCGGGCTGCTACGCGACGTCGGTGATTCTCGCGCTGAAGCCGTTGGTCGCCGCGGGCTGGATGGATCTGGAGCGCGGGATTGTGTGCGATGCGAAGTCGGGCGTGTCGGGCGCGGGAAAGGCTCCTACGGAGAAGACGCACTATATGTATGCGGCGGACAACCTGTCGGCGTATGGAGTGTTTGCGCATCGGCACGTGGGTGAACTGCTCGAGCAGCTGGAGCTCAAGGATGAGCAGATCGTGTTCACGCCGCATCTGCTGCCGATTCCGCGCGGAATTTTGTCGACGATTTATGTGAGGTTCCGCGAGAAGAAGACGGCTTCTGAGGTAGAGGCGCGGTATCGCGAGTTCTACGCGCAGAGCCCGCTGGTGCGGGTGTTTGCGGCGGGGCAGCTGCCGCAGATTCAATATTCGGTGCGGACGAATTATTGCGATATCGGATTCACGCTGAACAAGGATGGGCGGCGGTGCGTGATTGTGTCGTGCCTGGACAATTTGCTGAAAGGTGCGGCGGGACAGGCAGTTGAGAATCTAAACCTCATGTACGGATGGGGAGAGGCGGAGGGATTGGCATGAAATTTGTAGTCAAGCTCGGAGGAGCCACCCTCGAGAATCCTGAGCTGCTGCACACGTGCGCTCAGGCGATTGCGGAGCTGGTGAAAGACGGCAACCAGGTTGCGCTGGTGCATGGCGGCGGCGTGCAGCTGACGCGGACGCTGAAGCTGATGGGCAAGCAGAGCGAATTTGTCGCAGGCCTGCGCGTGACTGACGCGGAGACGCGCGATGCGGCAGTGATGGTTCTGGGCGGCCAGGTGAATAAGGCGCTGGTTGCTGCCCTGGGCGCGCATGGGCAGGCTGCAATGGGGCTCTCAGGGGGCGATGGACTGATTTTTCGCGCGCGCAAGAAGAGGACAGCGCCGGACCTTGGGTACGTCGGCGAGATTGCCGCATCGGATCCTCGATGGCTGGATGCGATCTGGAAGATGGGCGCGGTGCCGGTGGTTTCCAGCCTCGCGCTGGGCTTTGATGGCGAGTACTACAACGTGAACGCCGACGAGATGGCTGCGGCGTGCGCGGGGGCGTGCCATGCTGATGCGCTGGTCTTTCTGACCGATGTGCCGGGAGTACGCGGCGCGGATGGTGAAGTCATGCGCTGGCTGAGCGTTGGCGAGATTGCGACGCTTACGAAGGATTCGGTGATCAGCGGCGGTATGCTGCCCAAGCTGAGCGCGTGCCGCGAGGCTCTGCTGCAGGGGGTGAAGCGAGTGCGGATTCTGCCGGCGGAAGTTGCAGCGGTGCTGCCGGATCTATGCAGCACGCGGGTTGTTCACGGGACTGAAGTATTAGTGGCGTAGAAACAGAGCACAGAGCACAGAAGGGCTGAGGATTGGCGTCATATCGAGAGTTGAAATCTGGCAGCGAGCGATCGAGTTGTCGGTAGCGATTTACAAATTAACGACAGCATTTCCCAGAGGGGAAGTATAGGGCCTGAGCTCACAACTTCGACGTGCCGCGGTATCGAAGAAACAGGCAAGATGCTCTGGGCATTACAAAAGAAAATCTGAGCCCTGAGCGTTGCGCTCTGTGCTCTGTTACGGAGTAACAATGACGCTGGAAGAAATCAAAGCGATAGAAGCGAAGCTGCTGCTGCCGACTTATGAGCGGAACCCGATTCATTTCGTCGGGGGCGAGGGTGTGCACCTGATCGATGATAAGGGTGAGCGGTATCTCGATCTGCTGAGTGGGATTGGCGTAAACGCGTTGGGGTATCGGCATCCGACGATTGAAAAGGCGATTGAGGAGCAGAGCAAGAAGCTGATCCATATTTCGAATCTCTTCTTTCACGAGGGGCAGGCGGAACTGGCGCTATGGCTGACGAAAATGTCAGGCCTGGACCGAGCATTCTTTTGTAACAGTGGGACAGAGGCAATGGAAGCGGCGCTGAAGCTGGCCCGGGCGCACGCGGGATTGCTGCGCAGCGAAGGCAGGACGATTGGGACGAAGTTCCTGGCGCTGGAGAACAGCTTTCACGGGCGGACGATGGGATCGGTGGCGACGACACACAAGGCGAAGTATCGCGAGCCCTTCGATCCGGTGATGCCGGGCGTGGAATTTGTGGCGTTCGACGATGCTGACGATCTGAAGGCAAAGTTTTCGAGCGATGTATGCGGCGTATTGATCGAGGCGATTCAGGGCGAGGGCGGGATCCGCCCGGTATCGCGGGAATTTATGGCGATCGCGCGCGCGCTGACTCAGTCCACCGGAGCGCTGCTGATCTGCGATGAGATTCAGGCAGGGCTGGGACGAACCGGCAAATGGTTTGCGTACCAGCATTACGACGTTCGGCCGGATGTTACGACGATTGCGAAACCTCTGGCTGGCGGGCTTCCCCTGGGTGCGATGTTATGCACGGAGGAGGCAGCCCGCGCGATTCATCCGGGCATGCATGGGACGACGTTCGGGGGTGGTCCGCTGGCGTGCGCGGTAGCTGTTGCGGTGATTGACACGATCGAGCAGGAGAAGCTGCTGGAACATGTAACCGAGGTGGGTACATATTTTCACAGACGGCTCAATGAGCTGATGGAGAAGCATTCGGCCATCCTTGAAGTCCGCGGGATGGGGCTGATGCTGGCGGCGGAGCTGGACTCGGCTGATCTGGCGAAGCAGGTTGCGGGCGCGATGCTGGAGCGGCGCATCTTAATTAATCGAACAAGCGAGACGGTGCTGCGTTTTCTGCCGCCGTTCATTCTGGGCAAAGGCGATGTGGACCATGCCATCGATGCCCTCGACTCAATTCTTACCGCGCACGCACCGCAGGCAGCGGGCGTTGCGTCTACGTCAGAGAAACAAATGGCGGGAGGCAAACACGTTGACTAGCAATACTTATATCGAAACGGAATCGCAGGTGGGCGTACTTCCCTCCCCTGCCGAGGCACTTGCAGGACGCGATCTCTGCTCGATCGCCGATTTCTCCACTGCCGAGATTGCAGCGGTGATGGATCTGGCTCATGCGGTGAAGGCTCGTCCGCAGGATTATCGCTGGGCGCTCGATGCGAAGCAGATGGTGATGTTCTTTGAGAAGGCGTCACTGCGGACGCGGCTGACCTTTGAGGCGGCGATCAATACGCTGGGCGGATCGGCAATCTTTGTCGATCAGACGCAGTCGCCGATCGGCGAGCGCGAGTCGATTTCGGACATGGCGAGAAATATCGAGCGCTGGGTGTCAGTCATTGTGCTGCGCACCTACGCGCACGAGACGATCACGGAGATGGCCGAGGTTGCGGCGTGTCCGGTGATCAATGCGCTGAGCGATCTGGAGCATCCGTGCCAAGCGCTAGCAGATTTTATGACGGTGCAGGAGCGCTTCGGTTCGGCGAAGGGGCTGAAGTTCACCTATGTGGGCGACGGGAATAACGTTTGCCACTCGCTGATGTTGACGGCGGCGCAGCTTGGCGCGCACTGCATCATCGGCTCTCCGAAGAATTATGCACCGAAGGTAGATATCGTCGCCCAGGCGCGGGCGATTGCGAATAACACCGGCGGCAGCGTTGAGCTGGTGAATGATCCAGTCGTGGCGGTCACGGGCGCGGATGCAGTGTATACGGATGTCTGCACGAGCATGGGCTTCGAGCATGAAGTGACGAAGCGGGCTCCTATCTTCAAGCCCTACCAGGTGAATGAGCAGTTGATGGCGCATGCGGCTCCGCATGCGGTGTTTATGCATTGCCTGCCGGCGCATCGCAACGCCGAGGTGACGGATGCGGTGCTGGATGGTCCGCAGTCGGTGGTGTTTGAGCAGGCGGAGAATCGGATGCATGCGCAGAAGGCGCTATTGCTGATGCTGCTGGGCGGAAAAAAAAGCGCGGGCGCTTAGAGTTGCGGTTTTTCCGCCCTTCGCCTAACTTCAGCGCGAAGGATGGCCCGCGCGCAATTTCAAAGACTGGAAAAATTGTGAGGTTTTGAAAGAGATGTCTGTGATTCTTGAAAGTCTGCCGGTTGGTGAAAAGGTCGGCATTGCTTTTTCCGGGGGACTCGATACCAGCGCCGCACTTCACTGGATGAAGCAGAAGGGCGCCCTGCCGTATGCCTACACGGCCAATCTGGGGCAGCCGGATGAAAGTGACTATGACAAGATCCCCTGCAAGGCGCTGGAATACGGCGCGGAGCGGGCGCGGCTGATCGATTGCCGCGACGCCCTGGTGCGCGAAGGGATCGCCGCGCTGCAGGCGGGCGCATTTCACATCTCCACTGCTGGTGTAACGTACTTCAACACCACACCGATTGGACGCGCGGTTACCGGTACGATGCTGGTGACGGCCATGAAGGAAGACGGCGTCAACATCTGGGGCGATGGCTCGACCTTCAAAGGGAATGATATCGAGCGCTTCTATCGCTACGGCCTGCTGGTCAATCCCAATCTCCAGGTCTATAAGCCATGGCTTGATCCGGCTTTCATCGATGAGCTCGGCGGGCGTGCCGAGATGTCGGCCTTCCTGCAAAAGGCGGGCTTCGGCTACAAGATGTCCGCCGAGAAAGCCTACTCCACCGACTCCAACATTCTCGGCGCAACCCATGAGGCGAAGGACCTCGAACAGCTTTCGAGCAATATCCGCATCGTGGCTCCCATCATGGGAACGGCCTTCTGGCGTGACGATGTCAATGTCCGGCCAGAAGAGGTGACGGTGCGGTTCGAACAAGGCTTTCCGGTAGCCCTCAATGGCAAAGAGTTTTCCGACCCGGTCGAGCTGTTGCGTGAGGCCAACCAAATTGGCGGCCGTCACGGCCTGGGCATGAGCGACCAGATTGAGAACCGCATCATTGAGGCCAAGAGCCGCGGCATCTACGAGGCCCCGGGCATGGCTCTGCTCTTCATCGCGTATGAGCGCCTCATCACGGGCATTCACAATGAGGACACGATCGAGCAGTACCGCGAGAATGGCCGCAAGCTGGGCCTTCTCCTTTACCAGGGACGCTGGTTCGATCCGCAGGCCATCATGCTTCGCGAATCCGCGCAGCGCTGGGTGGCAAGCGCCATCACGGGCCAGGTGACGATGGAGCTGCGCCGCGGCAACGACTATTCGATCCTGAACACAGAGTCACCGAACCTGACCTTCCACCCTGAGCGCCTGAGCATGGAGAAGACCGACTCGGCTTTCTCTCCACGCGATCGCATCGGCCAGCTCACAATGCGCAATCTCGACATCACCGACACGCGTGCCAAGCTGATGACCTACGCCCAGACGGGCCTCATCACCCTGAGCCATGGCTCAGAGATGCCGCAACTGAACAGCGGCACGAATGATGGGGGCGGGAAAGCCGGGGGGACGAAAGACAGGGCGACCAAGAAAGGCGGAGAGAATTCATGAGCGAGCATTCCGCCAAAACCCCGATGAAGATGTGGTCAGGTCGCTTTCGCGAGCCACTGGACCCGGTGTTTGATCACTGGCAGCGCTCCATCAAGTTCGATCGCGCCATACTAGCCGAGGAGATTATGGCCAGCAAGGCGCACGCGAAAGCGCTGCTGGTCGCCGGTGTGCTGAGTGAAGATGAGTTTGTCCGGATTGTGGATGGTCTGGAGGGGATTGCCTCACGTTTCATCCAACGGCCTCACGAGTCCGGGGAAGAGCCGCATACGCCTGAGCCGATGGGTTCGGATGCCGAGGACATTCACCACTTCGTCGAGATGAATCTGGTAACGCAGGTCGGGGATCTCGGCCTGAAGTTGCATACAGGACGAAGCCGCAACGAGCAGATCGCCACGGACCTGCGGTTGTATGTGCGGGAGCGCATCGGGATGTTGATCGCGCATCTTGGCGCGTGGGCGACGGCGCTGGTCGAGCAGGCAAAGGCGAGTGGGGATGCGGTGATGCCGTCGTATACGCATCTGCAGCGCGCGGAGCCGGTGCTGGTGGCGCACTGGCTGCTTGCGTATGTGCAGATGGCGCTGCGCGATATTTCGCGGCTGGAGGATTGCGCGCGGCGGCTGAATTATTGTCCGCTGGGATCGGGCGCCGTGGCAGGCGCGACGCTGGCGCTTGATCGCAACATTGCCGCGCAGGAACTCGGCTTTCTGGCCCCGACGGCAAACAGCATGGATGCGACCAGCGATCGCGATTTTGTGCTCGAGTACCTGCAGGCGTTGACGATGATTGGACTGCACGCAAGCCGCTTTGCTGAGGAGATTACGCTGTTCGCGACGGCGGAGTTTGGATTTGTCGAGCTGCCGGAAGCGTTCTCGACTGGCTCGAGCGCGATGCCTCAGAAGAAAAATCCCGATTTTACGGAGCTGGTTCGCGCAAAAGTGGGACGCCTTCACGGCGCGGCAGAGACCGTGACGCTGCTGCTCAAGGGATTGCCGCTCGCATACAACAAGGATATGCAGGAGACGCAGGAGCCGGTGTTTGCAGCGACGGGCACGGCGCATCTTATGACGTATCTGCTGGCGAAGTTTACCGCAGCGCTGAAATTTCGCATCGAGCGGATGCGAGCGGCGTGCGAGAGCGGATATCTGAACGCAATGGCGGCGGCGACGTATCTTGTACATAAGGGAGTTCCCTTTCGCAAGGCGCACGAGAAGATCGGCAACGCTGTGCGGTATTGTCTGGATAAGGGCTGCGAGCTGGGTGATTTGACGTTGGACGAGTTGAAGCAATTCGGACCTGAATTTGAAGAAGATTTTTTTGCCGCGGTGACGCTGGAAGCAACGCTCGATTGCCATGATGTGATCGGTGGGACAGCGCGAAACCGCGTGCATGCCGCACTGGTGGAGGCCGAAGCGCGAGTGCAGGGAATCGCGGATGTGTACGGATCTGTAGAGGTGGGCAACACCATAAGCGTGGGCGATGCCGGGGTGATCCATGCTGGTGCGTAAGGCGCGCCTGCAGGACGCGACGAATATCTACGAACTGGTGAACAGCCTGTCGCACGACGGCACGTTGCTGCGGCGTGTCTTTTCGGAGATCTGCGAGAACGTGCGCGACTTCACGGTCGCGGAAAGCGAGGCGGGCGTGTTCCTGGGATGCGGCGCGCTGCATCTCTATGGGCCGCATCTGGCGGAAGTGCGATCGATTGTGGTGAAGCCCGAAGCGAAGAGCCAGGGCGTGGGCGGACGGATTCTCTTCGCACTGCTCGACGAAGCTGAAGACCATGGCATCGGTTGTGTTTGCCTGTTTACGCGCATTCCCGACTTCTTTTTCCGCTATGGTTTCCGCGAGGTGGAAGACCGCGCGGCGCTGCCGGACAAGATTTTCAAGGACTGCCAGAATTGTCCGCGTCTCTACCGGTGTGACGAAGTGGCAATGGCGCGCGGGCAGGTGCCGAAGATCTCCATACTCGGTCCTCGACTGGAAGCGGAGCAGCTCGTGAAGCTGACCGTCTAGGGCGCGATTCCACGAGAGACGCTATTGTTCGTTACAATTGGCGTTTGCAGACGAGGACGAGTGAACGGACCGTCGCGCATCTACTGAACGAATGAACTGGAAGCTGGAACTCGCGCTCTTCTCCTGCGCTGTGCTTGGGCTGCGGCACGGGTTTGATTACGACCATCTGGCAGCGATCTCGGATATCACGGCGGTACAAAAGGACTGGAAGCAGGGCATGCGGCTTGGGGTCACATACGCCCTGGGGCATGCGCTGACGGTTGTGGTGCTGGGCGCGCTGGTGGTGATGCTTCACATCCCGTTGCCGGCGAGGCTGGATAACTGGACGGAACGGTTGATTGGCGCGACGCTGATCATTCTTGGCATTGGCGTGGTAGCGAACCTGATCCGGCATTCACACTCGCACGCAGCGATGCAAAGCCGCTGGGCAATTCTTATTTCAGGCTGCCAGTATGCGTGGTGGCGCGTGACGAAGATTTTCGACAGGGACAGACCGCGTCCGGAACCATTCTCGTGGAATTACAATGGGCAATCAGTTTTTGCAATCGGCATTCTGCATGGGCTGGGCGCGGAGACACCGAGCCAGCTGATGCTGTTTCTGCTGGCGGCAAGCCTGGGCGGAACGGCTCGCGGATTCATGGGGCTGATTGCTTTTGCCGTGGGTCTAGTTGCGATGAATACGCTGATGACGGCCTCGCTCGGGGGGATTTTTTATGCCGGGCTGCATCGGCCAGCTTTCTATCGATGGGTCGCTGTAGCAGGAGCGGTGTATAGCTTTGCCATCGGTGTTATTTTTCTTCTTGGTTCTTCGTGGCGGCTGCCAGCGCTGGGCGGCTGACTGCGTTTCAGGAAATCAGGCGGCCTGATCCGGTATCGTGCAAGGTCGCCGCTCCCGGCTGGTCGCGCCGACTTCAGGTCTGCCTTCTGGTCTGATTTCAGTTGCGGCCGCTCCGGATATTACCATCTGCTAAAACGCGGAACGATGGAGTGTAAGCCACAATGCATTTGACCGGCGCATGGATTCTTCTGATCTGCGCGACGATTGGAACGGCGACGATGCTGTTCCTGCTGCACCTCACAGAGCTTGGCGTACTGCTGCATGAGCATATTCCCGATCGGCCCAAGCGCAGGCTTTTTCTTGCATCAGTGAGCTTCTTTCTCACCTTTCTGGGCGCGCGGCTACTGGTGCTGGCGATCCTCCACAACATCGGGCCGTTTGGATGGGTGACGATCGGGGGCACACATGTTCATCACCTGGTGTGGGGCATCCTGATTCTACTGGTGGTTGGATATGCGTGGCTGGCCGAGGTGGGATGCGGATCGAGTCCGACCTCGATCTTCTGGAGCAGACTGATTTCGATTCTCTACGGGATCGGGGCGGCGCTGACGCTGGACGAGTTCGCGCTCTGGCTGAACCTGCGAAATGTCTATGCGCTGCCTGAGGGACGGCTGAGCATCGACGCGGTGCTGCTCTTTGGAGGGCTGCTGCTGATGGGTGTGTGGGGCGCACCGCTGCTTCGAGCACTTATCGGCAAGCGCCGCGGGGCGAGCCCTTCGGGCTGATCGTATCCATCACGGTTGCGTATTCTGGAGGGATGGAATCGAGGCCAGCTCGGTCTCAGGATAGTAGTGGCGAAGAATGGCTCCGAAGCTTGCGCCCTCGGCGGCCATGCCTGCTGCTCCGTATTGACAAAGGCCGACGCCGTGGCCTGCGCCCTCACCGATGAGCGTGACGCCGCCGGCAGACTGACGGCTGATGTAGTGATTGCCGGGGATTGCTGACCATCCGTACTGACGACCCAGTGCGAGGCGCTGCTGTTCGTCGGGACGGGCAAGATCCCGGGCTTCGGCGCGAGTGAGCGCCCGGGTCCACTTGACGGGATGGCGGCGGCAATAAGCACAGGCAACAGAGAAATACGGGTATCCAGTGGATGAAATGCCGATTTCGCGCAGGGTAGACGTGGAGCCTCCGCAACGACTGGAGTACATGGCGGCGAGGGGACGGCCATGCCAGGTGAGGATGAGCCCGCGGGTGGCCTGTGTCGCGTTGAAAGCTGGCGATCCGGGAGCAGGCGGCTGGCGGAGAAACTGGCAGTGTGTTGTGTCGCAGAAATCGAAGTCCTGATGGCGGGCACCAGCGTAGAGGAACGATCGGGCGACGACTGCTTGAGCTTTGAGCGCTTCTGTTCCTGCACCGGGAGGGCTTTCGGCGGCAACAATGGAAGCTGTGGCTGTTTCGATGTCCATGGAAACGACGGCGACGAGTTGCTCCGCGTTTGCGGATATGGTCAAGGTGCCGCGGAGATGGCGGGCGATCTTTGCGGGGATGGACACAGTGAAGTCAGCCGCGCCACCGTCCCGGGCGGCGACGGTGATCGATGACACGACTTGCGTTCCACAGTGGAGTTGGCCGCTCTCAAGGCGGATGTAAATCTTCGCGTGGCCGGGCTCTCCGTTGAGAATGAGGCGATCGGAGCCGCATTTGACAACGAGAGCTGCGGTACCTACGGGCTGAATTTCCAATTGGCGCGGATGAAAAAGGGTGAGGATTCCGATGCGCACGGTCTGCGCCGCGGCGGAGATTGAGCAAAGTGCAAGAAGCAGAACGAAGCGCATCCCTATTGTCCGAATTCCAGAGTGTGGACCATCTGTCCAGCGGTTCGCGCGGCAGTGGCCCCTGTGACTCCGTGAACGCGCACGAGCAGAACGATACGGGGATCGTCGGCAGGATAGAGGACCACGGCAAAGCCATCGGCTGCTCCACGAGGAATGTGAGTGCAGCGGGTGGTGCCTGTCTTGGCAAGCGCTGCGCGAGCGGGAAGCGCGAGTGAGACGGCATGTGCGGTTCCCGTTGCGGCGGATGCCTGCATGCCGGCGAAGATATCCGGGGCGTAGTCGCGCGGCTGATGCGCCAAGACAACGTAAGCGCGCACCAGCACTAAGGGCGAGACACGCCAGTCCGTCGAAAGTCCTGCGAGAGCTGCGGACTTCTCAGCGGCGGTTACCGGAGGGAGACCGAATGCAGTCAACACTGCGTTGGCCTGATCGATCGGGATCTGGCGCGACAGGGCGAGAAAGTAGGCGTTACAGGACTCAGCAATGGCCTGGGCTAACGTGATGCGTCCGTGGCCTTGCGGGAGCCAACAGGAACTGCGCTCCCCTAAGCACACAACGGCTGGAAACCGGCGGTGATTCTGCGCATAGGCGACGGCTGTAAAGGGCTTGATGAGTGAGCCAACAGGAATCGGCTTATTGGGATTCGTCCACCGCTGCGCGATGACGGCTCCGGATTGCGCGTCCAATAAGAGATACGAGAAAGAGGGCGAGGGATATTCACGGTCCAGCGTGGATTGGGCTGTCTGGGCAAACAGAGACGTAGCTTTTACGTCCTGCGCACCCGCTGTCGAATGCAAAAGTAATGACGTGACCGCGATTGCGGCACAGACGACTGTACATCGCCGCGCTATTGCCATTGATACGTCACCGTTTGTGTAACATTCTGGCCGGCGTTGCGCACAACCATCGATTCGGATGATACTCCGGAAAACACCTGGCTGAAGCTGGCCGCGTTGCCGGAGAAGAAGGCAGGCTGACGAGGCTGATTCGGGTCGCTAGAAAGAGCAGAGCTACCCCGCATGCCGGCGCGGTCGATGAAGGCAACGATTCTATAAAAGTTACCGCTCTCGCTGGGGTGTTTGAAGCCCGACGTGTAAATAGACGGCGTGTCAGAGGGTGAAGCGTGATTCAGACGGTCGGCGACGGAGAGCAGGAGTGGCGGGTCGTTCGAAAGGATGAGGTATTTGCCATGTGCTGCCAGCGCAAGCTTCAATAGTCCGTCGAATTCGGCATAGCCTTTTTGATCTTTCCAACCGAGGCCCAGTCGGGCGGTGGTGATTTGAGGCTCCAGGGCGGCGGCGAGGGTTGATTTCAGCTGGTCGGAATTCCAGTCAACGTCGGCGGAAAGAACAATCGCCGAGGGAAATTGTGCGAACGTCTCTCCGGCTTGCATCGCGGAAGATTCACAAAGGAGCAGGCCGTTCACCCGGGCCGTCTGAAGGATCGACAACAGCGGCTGCCACATATCCGCAGTCTTCGGCTCGGGCGGGGCATTATCGATTCGGGTTTCGAAATCGGAGGCCTGACCGGTATTCTGATCTGTCATGGTTACACTTGGCGCATATTGGTGGGTTGACAGCGTGTATGGACGCGGATCCAAGAGCTTGTCCTTCAGCAAATCAAGCGTCTGCTGTGGCGTGGGTGCAGAAAGAGCTTTGTAAAAGCCAATGCCAGAGGGCACGGCGGCCGCGAGCTGAGATATGTCCGGGTTAGCAGGAGCGCCGTCCGATGCTATCTTGCGGAGGAGCACGCGCTCTTCGCGATAGACCTGATTGCTGCGATATAGGTCAGAGATGGCGGCGCGGTATTGCTTCATTTCAGTGATGTTCTGCTGGATCCAGTAGCTTCGGAAATAGGGCGAGGGAACAATTTTCTCGAGATTGAGCACCATGCGGAGATCGCCTGGCGATTTGGCGGCGGCGATGGAATCGGCGTACCAGGCTTCATCGCGTAGCGAGCGGCCCTGTGTACCGCTGATTAACGCCAGCGCGTTTGCAACGAGATCCTCGCGGGTTGCGAGAATCACCCAGTCGCCGCTGGAGGCGAAGGCGACGGTGCGTTGCGACTCGGGATCGGTACGTGCGTAGAAATCGAGCTTGCCTGACCGGCGCAGCTCGAACTTGCTACGCGACTGCCACAGCGTGCTCTGGGTAAAGGTTGCCGATGGCAGGCGCGTGATGTAGAGGAATTCGAGCTTGCCGATGTCATACCAGGCAAAGGCGCTGTCCTTGCCGGCGACCTGGGCAAGGAGCTGCATATCGGGCGGCAGTCCAGCGGCGGATGCAAACTCCGCCTGCGCCTGATCTAGCCGGTCGAAGAGGCGCGACTTGCTGAAGACGGCGTAGTTGTCGCTCTTGAGCCACGCCTGCTTTTCCGGGGAATTGTTCCAATCGGCAAGAAGCGCATGAAAGTCGGGGCTCTCAAGGTAGAAGAGAGCGCCGTCGGGCATCATACCGGCGAGCGGCTGCTCTGTGGGCGCGAGCAGCAGATGAGCAGCAAACATGATGGCCGCTGACAACACGAATATCGACGTTACCAGGAGAATGCGACGAGTGCTCATGGCTGCTTCCTCTCCGCGGACGCCTGCAGGCGCGGCTGCACCGCGTGATTCTGGTCGAGGGTGTCGTGGATCCGAGGGGCTCGCTGCTGATTGGCCGATCGCCGATGGATTTCAATGCGCAATTGAGAGATTGCGGTTGCGATCTCCTTACGGCGAACCGGGTCGGCTTCGAGGCGCGACGCCTGCCGGTAATAAGAGAGAGAGCTGCCGGGATCATCGAGCTGGCGATACGAAGCTGCAATTCCGGCAAGGAGGGCGGCACGTTGAGCTCGCGGCAGAGTGTAAAAGCGGCTCGGTCCTGCGCCATAAGACTCGCCGAGATCCGGCTCGGGCTCCGGCTCCTCGTCAGGCTGCGAGACGACAAGACCGGACTGCAGATATGGTTGGCTCGGAGAGCTCCGGCGACCGATCAGGGGATCAGCAACAGCGATAGCCAGATGGGCCTGCTTTACGTCGATCGCCGCGCGGAGCAGTGAGATACGGACGGAGTCGTCTTGCGGATCGATCTCCAACACCTGACGCAGAAGAGCGATGCGCTGAGGCAGAGGGGCATTCGCTGAGGCCGCAATTCTAGCGGCGATAAAGTACGGGCGCTGCGCATCGGCGGGGGAAATGGAAGCATGGGCGAGCAAGTCGAGCTCGGCGCTGCCCAGATTTTGGACCGCTTGCTTCCCTGCTATCGCCTGAGCAGCCCGGGCGCGGAGATCGTAAGCCGCTGACTGATCTTTCGCAAGCGTGGCCAGGTCGCCAAGTGCGGTTGGTGTGCCCTGATTTGCTTTGAGCCTTGCGGTATCGAAACGAAGCCGATATGCGGGCTGCCAGGGAACTCCCGCAGTGAGTTGTGCGAGGAACGGAATCGCTTCGGCATGGTGTCCGGATCGTGTGAGGAGAGCAGCGGCGGAGTCCAGGTCGGCATACTGGTCGGCGGATACGAGAACCAGGCGCCGCAGCAGCGCGACGGCATCGGATATGTCACCGTTATCGATACGTATTTCGGCGAGGCCGAGGAAATTGGTTGCAGAGAGATCATGATTGTCGATTGCCGACTGGTAGACAAACTCCATGACGATGTCTCGGGAATGCTTGTCGAGGCCGGAACTAGCTCTGTGCAGCAATTCCGAGGGCGGCGCGATGGAAGGATCCTGCTTCCAATGGTCGACCATCGCGGCCAAAGTTCCTTCGTGAGCGGCGAGCTTGAACTCGAGAGGAAGCCACTGGAGCTGGTACTGCCTCTTGTCGTCGTCAGGAATTGCGTCGAGCTGCTGCTTCGCGGCGGCGTAGTCGGAAATCCTGATCGAAGATTCAATCCATTGCACTTCCAGATATCGCAGGCGGCTTGCGGCCTGATTGCGGGCTTCGCCTTCGGCAGCGTTGACGGTGTCGCGGGCGATCTCGACTTGACGTGCGCGGATGCGAGGACGCTGCGCGGCGGGTATCCAGTTGGCGTCTGCGATGGAGTCGAGGACGGCATCGGGCGGATTGGAGAGGGCGGCAAGATCGAGCATCCATGTTGTAGCGTCGGCGGGATTGCCGTCGGCCTTGTAGACGGCCTGCAACAGCGGCTCGGTCATGTAAGAGCCGTTGCGCTTGATGTAGCTGCGGAGCATGGCATCGATCTGAGGCCGCACGGTGGCGAACCGGCCGCGGGTGCCGAGATGTCCAACGATGGCGGCAAAATCAGGCCAGAAACTTTCGGGCACTTTACGAGCGTCGATCTCCTTCACCACCAGAGTCACCGCGCTCTTCCATGCATCGAGCGCCTCGGTCTTGCGTCCTACCTGCCACAGAAGCAGAGCCATGCGGTCATAGATCACGGGATTAGCGGGATGGAGCTGGAGAGCGGCGTTGTATTCGTCGAGAGCATCGGATAGCTTGCCGTGATCTCCGTACCAGGCGGCGAGCTGGGCGTAGGCACCGGCATCCTCGGGTTGGAGTTCGAGGGTCGAAGGCAGGTAGTCGCCGGCATTCGCCGCGTTGGCGAGGTCGAGATATTCGCCGTAGCGGGAGCCGTAGTAGAACCAGACGTCGCCAGCGAGCTGTTGATTTCGGTCTACGGGCTTGCCGATGCGCTCGCCGATGGGGGCGTCTCCAAGAGCCGTGTGAAAGGCGTCGCCGGTGGCAGCGTCGAGTTGATTGAGGTAGAAGCCGGTCAGGCCGGTGTAGCCAAGGGTCCAGACGGGCGGGAGTCCGGCGCCGCGCGCTTTGACGGATTCGAGAGCAACGACAGGCGGCGCATGAATGACGGCGAACTCAGCGGCCGCGTCACGCGCGGTCTTCGCGCCCTGCTGCGATAGAGCAATGAGTTTCTGCGGATTTTGTGCCAGCAATAATGCGTAGTATTGCTGGCGGAGTCCGTCATCGCCATCGTTGACGGGGTAGACTTTCTCGAGACAGCGCAGCTCTGAGGCCTGCGAGCCGGAATCGCGATAGAGCGCGGCGGCGTAGGTGTAGATCTGGGTCCTGTCCTGGGGAGAGCGGCTCGGGGCGAACTCTTCGAGACGCTTCGCCGCGGGATCGAGAAGCAGGCGGCTGCGCTGAAGATCAGCCCATTGCATCCAGAATCCGTTTTCGTGGGCGGTCGCGACCTTCCATCTCCAGTCGGACTGAAGTGTGGTGAGAGAGCCGGCTTCGACGGCAGGCAGAAAAAGCTCGCCGATGTCGTCGGCGGAAAGGTTCGCGGTCCTGGTCTGCAGAAACTGGACGAAGGACTGCATTTCCTCCGGAGTGTAGTAACTGTGGGCGGTAACCGTCATCTCCTTCATCGCGGCGGCAAAACCAGTTCGGCCAAGACTGAGGCGCGCCTGTTGCTGTTGCTTGCGCCACTCGTCATTTGTAACCGCGGCGATTCCCTTTTCTTCGACCTGCTTGAGGGTCGCGGAGATGCCCGGCATTTCTCCTGCGGAACTGAGAGCGGCGTTCAACCGGGCGTAGGCGGTATCGGATTTGCGGAGACGGGTGAGAATGCGAGCGTAGAGAGCTGCTCCGGAGTGGTTGGCTGCGTTGGCAAGCAGATCGGGTCCGGCGAGGTCTGTGCCCTTCTGGGCAAAGGTGAGAGCTTGATCGAGCATGTTCCAGGATTCAAGCTGGCGCGCGGCCTCGAAGTAGTCGGTGGGCTTGGGCTGCCTGCCTTCGATCAGAGCCGCCTGCAAGGCGGCGACGGCGAGGTCCGGCTTGCCTTGGCGGGCGCGCGTTTCGGCGACTTTTTCAAGCCATGACGGGTTTTTGTAGGTGAGGGTGTAGAGCTTCTCGTAATCGGCGATGGCGTCGTCGTAGTGCTGCAACTTCTGATTCAGAGCGGCGCGCGCGGTATAGAGGTCGACGCGGTCGGGGCGGATAACGATGGCCTTCGAGTAAGCATCGATGGCGGCGGGGTAATCTTCGAGTGTGGTCTCCAGGCGCGCGAGCACGACCATCCAGCGCGGATCGCGC
>Ga0335075_10002086_pt1 | contig 32471 bp, 45 predicted proteins | sample Lox_Sample_24_FD_206723 | JGI IMG/M metagenome (GOLD analysis project Ga0335075, IMG submission 206723) | Soil microbial communities from Loxahatchee National Wildlife Refuge, Florida, United States - Lox_Sample_2.4 | ecosystem: Environmental > Terrestrial > Soil > Wetlands | place: USA...
TGCGAGACCAGAATAGCAGTCCGAGGCCGAGTGTTTTGTAATAGTTATGTAATACCGGGAATTTGCGTTGTAACAGTTAATTGCACGCGAAGCCCTGTACGGAAGTACAGGTTCAGCGGCAGACCACCGCGGATTTGTGCCCCGTGGCTTGTTAATCCTGGCGCTTTCGCTGATAATTGACTCTCTCCGGTTCCGATCGGCACTCCGGCGCTATGGTGCAACGGTTAGCACGCGGCCCTTTCAAGGCGACAGAGGCTTCCCAAACAAAAGGCTTACACTGATTCTATAGAGGTTATCTGCGATGAAGTGCGAGGACGTGCGACCAGATTTGATGACAATGATGACAATTTGTCATCAATTTGCACCAAAACCGGGCAGTGAGTTTTTCGCGGATTTGTGGTCAGAAGATTTGGTAGCGCGTACGGGAGTCGGACCCGTCTTTGCGGCTTGAAAGGCCACCGTGCTAACCGATGCACCAACGCGCCACACCGAAAAAGTCTAACACTAAAAGAAAATCCTCACCAGAATTTCGATGAGGATTCTCCAAAAAAAAAGAAAGCCGCTCGCGATTTTACTTGGTGGCCTTCATCCTCGCGGTGACATGCTCCCCCGCTCGTTCCATTGCTGCCCGAACTCGCTTCGTGTTCAGGACGTTATAGCGGTCAAGCATTGCGCGCGTTTTCCAACCACCAATCTTGAGCACTGTAGATTCATCAATACCGGCTTCAAGAAGATTGATAGCAGCAGAGCAACGGCAGTCGTGAATGCGAACACCAGTGCGCGTCCTGGTTTTTTGATCCCACGTACCGAGTTTAGCCTTCGCAACAGCCTTGGCCCACTCCGGGCGGTAGTTCGTTGAATCAAAGACTGGCTTCGACGGATCACGGAACATTTTGCGGAGCATCGCGGCAATAGGTTCCAGTTGTTTGCCTGCCAGCACCAAAGTTAAAGGCTTCTTCGTTTTCGTGATTGAGCCGGGGAGTTCAATCGTCGAGCAATCCTTCGAGACCATATCCCATGTGATGTGCTGAAGTGCTCCCAAACGGCATCCTGTCGCATACATGGTCTGAAAAAACGGGTGCAGATGTTCGGGCAAAGCTTCGAGGATTTTAGCGAAGTCGGCGGGCTCGATAAACTGTCCCGTTGCCTCCGAATCCTTCGGCATGGGGAAATACGGAACATCTCGCATCCCGAGTTGCCCCTTCTTGCGGGCCAAATTGAACATGGCACGGAGGCACACGAGATTACGGCGAATTGTGGGGTCTGATACTTCGTCTTCATCGCGGCGATGTTCAATAAAATCCTCAATGGTTGCCGTGGTGATGCGGTCGAGGCGCTTATCTTTGAAAAACGCATCAATGAATTGAAGGCCATAATAATTCTCTTGCTCAGGTTTCCCCTTCAGATAGGATGCCCGGATATCCTCGTACCGCAGTTGCTTGATATCCTGCGCAGGAACAGCACCGCGCTCGCTATCGACCATTCGAGTGCGCAGCAGCTTTTCCGCTTCATCTTGCGATGAAGAGCCTACAGCTTCCTGAATCTGACGACCGTCGTGCCAATATCTGATGTAGAGGTTTTCGGTGCCAGGGCGGTTGATGATCGCGCCCATTCCGTGTGCTCGCCGCTTTTTCATAGCTAGTCTCCTACTCAATACTATAGCACACAACCTTTTTGATGTCAAGAAAAACCTTTTTGATGACATATATCGTGCTGCTACGTGCAGTGTTGTCATACCAGATTTTGACAAATGGTTCGGATTATGATAAAATCTATAGGTTGAGTTGATGACCTAAAAGACTCGACAGGCAACTACCGCTTGGTGGATGCCAGCTACATCCCGAAACCATCGGGCGCATTAGGTGATGTCAGAACGTCGGCAGCATTAAATAATGCCAACGGGGACGCCACCTACCACAGGTAAGACTCCTGCAGCGGAGCAAGTCTAAGTGGATGGCACCAGTAAGACAGGTGCGTCCATGCCTAACCGTAAGAAGAAAAATGCTGTCTCCGAAATAATTTCTCCGCAGAGCGGTCCTCGGGGGCTCGGTGTATCTGAAGCCGCTGTATACCTCGGGGCGACCGTCAACTTTGTGCGGGCGCTTATTCGGGATCGTGAGATTCCGGCCTTAACGCTTGGAAAGCGTCATGTCCTGCTTCGGGAAGATTTGGACGAATTTCTCGACGCACAACGCAGGCGTGTAGCGTGATTAAGACTAAGAGTGTCCTGACGCCGACTGAGGAAGAGGTTCGGCAAATCCTTCTTGCAGAGGGATGGACAGTTTTGCGCAAAGGATGGCCTGACTTTCTTTGCATTCGTCCCGACAAACCTTCGACAGTGATTGCGGTGGAAGTGAAGAGTGTTAACGATGGATACAGCCCAGAACAACAAACTGTCATTAGTGCTCTCGGAGAGTTTTTCCCGGTGTTCGGTTTTATGAATGGGAAGCGGATGATGTTGGCCCGCCCATACGCCGCAGGTGAGTTGGATGAGATCACCAATCGTCCGATGTTTTAGACCGGAGGACAGGCATGACCTCTTTCGGCACGATAGTTCTTTTCATGTTGTTGCTGTCGGCTCTTTTTGATGATGATGGGGGTAGGTGTGGAAAAAGGAGCGCAACAAATGAGCAACGAAAACGACAAAGACGTTACCGATTTCGAATCTACGGAAGAAATAATCTACAAAGAAACAGGCAGATTGCCCGCCACATTGTCAGGTTCCGGTGGCTCAGACGACGACTGGGAAAAACTCAAGAAAGTTGTCGAGGCTGCATTGCGCCCAGACAGCAATCCTTTGCCAGAGGATATTGCCGCTCTACGTGGAATACTGGAAGCCGTTCAACGAAAGGACGCAAAAAAGATATTAGACCTTGTGTTTCAATTGAAAAATGCGCCGCTGCAGAAGCGTCTTCGGACTTATGCGGGAAAACTATAGCAAGGTTCTCAGTCCGATCTCATTAGCTCCACGATAGGGTCTGGATTAATAAGCCCGTCGCAGGCGATGCGTCGTCCTAAGAACAAGGAGAATCCGGCATTGCCATTCACCTACCAATCTAGCGAAGAAATTAAAAAGGGTGACCGAGTGCTCTTCCACGGTGAACCAGGTGAGATCGAATTTGTGGCTGACGCGCTCATCGGCGATCCTGCAATGGATTGGTACGTCCAGAAGCACGGTGGAGGCGTCATGGTAATCGAGCCAAAATGTTTTGGCCGACGTTTCTGACAGAGACCCACACTGCCGAGGATTTGGTGTTCGTGTCCAGGGCCGAAACAGAAAGCTCACATGAAAACACTCACTAAATTCCGTGAGTACCTGTCTCAAAGTCGTTGACACGCGCCGATGGAACCCTGACAAGTAGACCCTTCGCTGACCATTTTTCTTTCTACTCTATTCAGGACTGCCATTCGCCTGCGCAGCGTCCGGGCAGCTTGTACGCAATTGAAGGGCCATTTGTGCAAACCGCCGATCTTGTAACTGAAAGTAATACAAGGGCTTCCAACAAAACTTGACAAGCTACAAAAAGTGTGGTATACTGGATGTACAAGAAATCAGTAAAGAAAATCTGTCTACCTGAAGGGCTCCCTAGAAATTTCCAGAAAGTGTACAAAATATGACGCTACAAACTCGTGTGGATAAACTCGGCCATTGCACCCAAGAACACCTCGCTGAACTTGCGAGCCGACTTGGACCGCTTTCGGTTAGCCGCCCGGAGGTTTGTAGGTGGCTGTCCGACCCCGGCAGTGTCCGCGCTCGAATGGCACAGCAATTGTTCCAGTTGCTTGAGGAGTTGGAGGCTCTCACGCAATTCTATAATCTTCGTCTCGATTTTGCTGATATCAGCCGAGTTTACCAAATGTTGATCGGGTTGCGTGATATTCGAAAAAACATCGATGCCGCAGAAATTCCTAGCGCCACTGGAAGCGCGAAATGGCCGCCTCCTCGTGCCCGAGTGTATCAGGATTGTTCAGAACGAGCAGTCGCAGGAATTTTGGCAACAGAGTAACAAGCGTAGTGAGTCTTTTCGGGTTGGGCAATTCGGATTGGATGGTTCTCCCGAGCAATTTTTCACAAGGGAGAATCACATGGCCGTACGTTCGCGGTCCCAATTGGTTTGGGGTCTTGCAGCACGAAAGAGAGCCCAGAAAAAGGCGCTCAAAGCGGTGCAGGATCGGAAGAAGCCTGCTTCGCCAGGAACCAAACAACGTCTGACCCTCGATCAGCAAATCACTTTGTTCGCCATTCAGCAATGACAGGTTTTTCCGGTCAGTGTCACGGTAAACCGGAGACGTGTACCACAGCAGATTCCACGTAGCGAAGCCTGCCTGACGGAATAAAACCCGCCTGAAAATCAATCAAGGTGTTTTCTTTATGAACAAACACAAAGGTGTAGTTCTGCGTTTTGGCGCTCGTGGATTTGGATTTCTCCTCGAACCATCGACAAAAATTCAGTACTTCGCCCACATCAATGAAGTGGTGGGCCACAAAACTTTGCAGGCAGGTGATGAAGTAACGTTCCTGATCGGTCAGCCGCGACCCGGCCAGAACATATTGCCCGCAATTCTCATTGAGTTGGTCAGCAGCCCCGACCGAACGGATCAAGGCCCGGCGCAAAACAAGCAAGAACGCGCCTTGCAGCTTGATACAGATGTTAAAGCTCTTGAAGAGTTCCTAGAACAGCATCCGAACGTCAGAGCCGTGGTTGTCGATCCTGTTTCCAACTACATGGGCAACGTTCGAATGATGGAAGACTCGCAAGTGCGCAAAGTTTTGAATCCACTCCGGGTTCTGTCCGAAAAATTCCACATCGCTGTGATGGTGGTTATGCACCTGAACAAGAAAGTGGACTTGAATAGCATCTACCGCATCGGCGGCACCATGGGCTATCTCGGCATAGCGCGACTGGCGTGGTTGTTCATCGAGGCTCCCAAGGAAGAAGATCGGCCAGAGTCTCAGGATGAATACCTGATGTTGCGCCTCAAAGCCAACATCATTAAGAAAAACGTCAAAGGTCTTCGTTACGTTGCAAGGGACAAATACGTGCCTGTCGAGGGAGTGAAAGAGTGCATGCCCTGCCTTGAATTTATCGGCAAGGTGGACAGTCTGGCGGATGAGGTGGTGCGGGCAAACTCTGGAGTAGAACCTAAGCGAGCGGCGCATCGGCCTGCCGAACAAACGCCTGCCGCTGTCGATTGGCTGAAGGAGTTCCTTTCGAAGGGACCGCAATCCAAACAGGCCGTGATGTATTACGCCGGGGAGCAGATTCCATCTTTTACCAAGCGCACGATTGAGCGGGCGGCTCTCGCCCCAAGCTGACAAGTTGCTGGCGGACATTCAAGCCGAATTTCCTGCGCTGCCTCTCGAAGGTTCATCAACGAATTGGAGGCGAGTAATAGGCGGAAATGATGACAGTGGCGATCCTCAACTTTCTGAGCCGCCACCTGCAGTTAGCATCGCAGAACTGGAAGATCGCAAAACTCGTGTCCTTGCCCGTCTGAATGCGCTACCGAACGAAGAGAAGTTTAAGGCTGCCCGAGCATATCTCACTGAACAAGGAATTCTGCTGAGAGACCGGATCAGCGAACTACGCGCAGATGAAGCTGAAGCAATTCGCCAAGAAACAGAGGCCCAAGAAAATCGTGATTTTGTCGCTGCAGAAGCTGATATCGCTCCTCTGCGGGAAAAACTAAACGCGCGGTTGAGCGCAGGATTTTTGCCTCTCGATGTTCGTGAAAACACTCGGCAGGCATTTCTCGACCTTGCTATTAAGAACCGCGAGCGAGCCAAGGAAGCCGGGAGCGCTCTACAAGACGGATGTCATGTCCGAGCGATCTTCGAGGCTCGCGCAGAGTTTTACGAAGACGCGGCAGAACGGTTGGCTCCATTTGACAGTACGAAATGGAATCTCAACCGAGAACCAAGCCTTTCCTCACTTGACAAAACGTTTTGGGATTCTGGCGAAGCTGTCAGCCAATCAAATTTGGCATTCAGGACTAAGCAAGAAAAAGCGCTGATCGTATATGTCCAACGTCGCTGGTATGAAAATGCAGGAAACTTTGTGGCTTTGGCGGGACTCCCGAACTTTCCGCCTCCGATTGTCGTGCCCGACAAACCGACAACACCTTTGGAGAGGATTCAAGAAATTGAGCAGGAGCAATGTCTCGCCGCACTTCAGCCGCTCCACTACGATTCCATCAATGAAACGATATATAGCGTGGAGACCGCAGATTTCGAGCATCCGCATAACAAGCCTCTTCTGTTGTGGCCGGATGGTCGCGAGGTGAAAGTCGGGATCGAGGTTTTATACGACCGAAAAGCACGCGGCTACAGGCGCATGCCCGAGCCTACAGCTTTGCAAGCGAACTGGTCTACAGGTGGACAGCGTTACGAGGCTGAGCAAAACGAGTACGGAGATTGGGTCAAGGTTCCGGTTTCAAATGGGCCGCAGGAATCATGGAGTCAAGACGCTGCAGGAAATTGGCGGAAAGATTCAAGTTTGAACGGCGACTGGCAACTTCAACCTTTACTCCGCGTCATCCCCGGAGATCACAAGCCTCCCGCTGGAGACCCACGTCAGTGCTTCTCGAACGGATCGTGGTGGGAAAAATCTGATATTGAGAGAGCCAACCAAACAACTTTTAACATCCGCTTGGCGGCTACGATGCCTGAATCGCGGACAGTGGCTGACCAGATCGCGGTTGTTCGTGATGAAACAATTCCCTTGTCGGACGAAGAAAAACAGAACTGTTGGCGCAAGCACGAGCAATCTCAGAAGAATACTGCGTAAAAAACTAGGAGAGACATATGGGTATCCGAGAATCAATGCGGCATTTTGATATGAATGCAGACGACGGGGCGTTAGTTGCCATCGACAACATGATGGGCGAGGGCGCTCCACCAGTTTCAGAGGACGATTACAACGGCGATACCCCTCTGGCAAATGCTCTCGCATTGCTGAGTTTTCGCGAAAGTCCTGCGTGGGCCGACATTCTGAGCGGCGTCGTAAATATCAAAAGCGACTTGAAGAAAAAATCAGAGGATATGAGCCTTGGCCGAGACGCGCGATTAAGTGCTCTTGACCAATTGCAAGGCATCGCCACCGTGATGGCGTTCATCGGCAGTGCCTTTGTTTCTGCAGAAGAGCGGGCCAATCGCCTAAACACTGATGAAAAACTTCTGGTCGGAAAAGAGATTCTTCGCCAAGTTTCTTCCAATCCCACCTCGGTGGCGGCCACCGACGTTGTGAAGCCTCAGCAGATCGCAGACAACACTGCCAAAGCGATTTCATTTCTCGAAGGGAAATCATCTTAGATGGGTTTGTACGAAACGGTAAAACAAGCAGTACACCTAAATCCAAACCGGGGGAGTGCCCCGCTTCAAGTTACGGTTTACGAACTGCCCGAAGAACAAATCCCATCCGTGAGCGCACTGACGAGTTTCTCGCAGGCACAATATTTCGAAGAGGTAGTCCTGCGGTACAAGAAAAAGTATCAGGCATGGCTCGAACAGCAGCCAGAGTATCGGAGACCTTCTGAATTAGCCGCAACAGAAACTGTCCCATTCGTAGGTGGTGAGACGCTTGAGGAGTGGCTGGCGAAACAACCGACAGATGTGATTGAAGAATTTGAAGCCGCAGAGACGGCAGCATAGGAGAAAAACAATGAGTGAATTTGATACCAAATGGACTCGAAGAGAGAAGAAAGTAGTTCCGCCAGACACTCGCTCTGGTAATGAGATCATCGATCAAGAGCGGATGAACAAGTTTCAACGTCGAGCCGCACAACAAGCTGCGCCCCTAGTAAGCGATGACGCAGCCGAAAATCAGAATCGCTTCGAGCGACGGGCTAGTGCGCGGCAACAGCAAACGGAAGGCACTCGCAACAAGTTTGGTGACAAATTAAACGAGCGTGTTGATCCGCGTGAAAAAACAGGTCCGACCGCTGGACGGCGTAATGCGGCAACTGAATGGTTCGGTGAAGGAAAACAGACTCGCGCGGTTGACGAGCGAACAACGCAACTGTTCGAAGAGATGCGACAAGACCCAGCCGTTGGAGATCGCGCGGCATACAGAAAACCAACGGAGAAAAGTGCTGCGCAGCCAAAGACGATCACGAACGAAGAAATTATCGCTTACTGCAACTTCGTCATTATGGCTCATCCAGAAGTCCCGCTCGATACTGAAGTACATCCCGGCGATGCCCGCTGGTATCAAGCTGTGTTGACAAATGTCACGAATCTGAAGAGATGCTGGTTTTACTTGGTCAAAGGGAAAAAAGTCGCACTTGACCTTGCCGGGCTGCTCGCCAGTTTCCAAGTCTGCGTCGATCAGCACTGCTTTGACTATGCCAAACCACGCATCCGGGGAGAGAGCCAGCCCTTGGTCAATATTCTCAACGAAGTCGATCCTCCGACTGCCGGGGAGCCGGATGACTTGGCAGTTCTCCGAGCGAACATCAAAGCAGGCCGTGCGCGTGTAGAGCGCATGAGACCAGCTACACCGGAAGAATCACAGGAAATTGTTGCGGCGAAGCAGAAGGACTTTCATACCCTTGCAGCCGAAGTCCGACAAAATTACCGCAGAGATTAAAAAGGAGAATTAAGAATGTCTTTATCGAGTGAGTTCCTCGCGGCTAATCCGCCTACAGAATTTGATGAAATTCAAGGCTACAGTCAGCAGATAGCCTCTGCTGATGCCGAACGCTTTGTCGAATGGTTGGAGACGGAGGGTCATCGACGCCCCGTGAATCTCAATATCGTGGCGGATTTTCTAAACGAGAATGGCTGGCCAATCATTTTCAGGAATTTGCGTATTGCGTATTTTTGGACTCGCGCAGAAGGGCTCCACGTTTACGGCGAACCTGAAGTCGAGGAACCTGAACAAGCTAAAATCAAATACACTGGTCCAACTGTTCAACGCGCTTTTCTCTCGCCCGAGGCTCAACAAGAAGAAGCTGACCTAGTTTCAACGTTGAGAGAATTGGATCGAGTCGCCCCGGCGCGGCAGGACTCTTGGAAACGACCGACCGTAGATGTCAGCCCAGAGTTTCGTGAACTTGTCCACAAGAGCCGGGCAGCTAATCGAAACGGCGGAAAAGTGCGTCACATGTCAGAAGCCGAAGCGCGGGCACAGATCGCTATCCAGATGCCCCATCTTAGAATCGACTCGCCCGAATACAACATGTGGACCGCGCGTTTGCAGTTCAACCAAAATAGCAACGATTAACATCTCGCAGCAGCATGGGAGGGATTTTGGCTGTGAGTGCGCTCCGTCAAAAGCGCAGTGGACAAAACCCTCCTGCTTTTTCCCCGCAGTGATCCGCCGTTGAGCGGCAAACAGAGTTTCGCAATTTTCAATCAGAGAGAAATAAAATGCCGCAACAACCTGCAATCGACATGAGTGATTTAACAACTACGCCACCTGCAAACGCGCAGGTCGATATGAGTGATTTGACAACCACTCCACCGAGCGCGACGCCGGATATGAGCGATTTGACAACTACGCCGCCCGGATCGTCAACTTCTGACTCAACACCTCCAGCACCAGATCGCGGACTCATGTCCAATATCGTCGGTGGAATCCTGAAAGGTGTATCGGAAACTGGTCAAGGAGTATTGAATCTTGCCGCCGAAGGAGTGGAAAAGATAAGTGGAATGCCCGCTGGCTCCCTACAGGCAACTCGCGGACCCGAGACAGAGAAACCATCTATCGCTCGCGGCGGGGGAGAACTTGCCGAGAACGCTGGAGAATTCGTTTTGGGTGGCGAAGTGTTGGACGCTCTCAAGGGATTGGAATTTCTGAATGGAGCAGCCAAGGCTGCGAAGTTGACTGAACTGGCGACGAAATATCCGATGGTCGGTCGCATGCTTTCCATGTCTAAGGAATATCCGGTCATCGCCAAAATTCTTGGTGAGACGGCTAAGTCTGCCGCCATCGGTGGCGTTCAGGGCGGCGTCAAAGGCGCTTCGGCAGGCAACGCAAAACAAGGAGCCATCGAAGGGGCTGAAGGCGGCGCTGCTGGCGCTGCCGTGGGTGAAACTGCCGGAGCCATTGCGCAAGGATTAGCGAAAGGTTTTGGTATTGGCACAACTGCCGCTGAAGATATAACTCGGGGCGCGAAACCATCCAAGAGAAACTATCGTTTTGCTCAAGATTTCCAGCGTGCGGCTCCGTACATGGATGCTGAGAATGCTGTCGATCCGGCAAAATCGGTTGAGGATTGGGCCGATCACGCTGACGCTGCCCGTCAAAAACTGTGGGCGGACAAGATTCAACCAATTATCGACAAGCATGCGAACGTGCCGCTCAGTGGAATCGCTATTCGTGATGAAATCTCGAACGCAATTCCTGCCGCGATGAAAAAGTTCTCGCCAGAAGAAGCTGCGAACGTCGAGCGTTTGGCAAATCAATTTATGCCCGGACAGGTCTTTGCGACGAACGTAGGAGACGTTGAGGACGCGCTCGAACATTTCAACGCGAAGTTAAGTGCGACGGGATACTGGTCGAAACTACCGCAAGAACGGGCTGCCCTGCTTCGTACGAATGGCGAAGTGCTGGGCTACAAAGCCGCAGCCGATGCGCTCCGTAATGAACTTTATAACCGCCTCGAAATTCTGGAGCCGAATCAAGTCAAGAGTATCGAGGAATTGAAGAAAGACTACGGAGCATTGCGTAACGTCGGAAGCGAGATTCGTGGGCAAGTGAATGTGTCTGGCCGACAGGCTCCGCTTAGTTTGAAACAGACCATCGGTATGGTTACAGGGTTGGCACATGGAACCCCACTGGGAGCGGCAGCCGCTGCTATTCCATTCGTTGATCGCTGGGTGAATTCGCCGGAGAATCTGATTGCCCGTGGCGTTCAGAAGGCGGCTCGACCAGAGGAAGAAGGAGCCATCTCGAAAGGTGTTCAAGCCGTTGGCCGGGCTGCAAAGGATATTCTGCCAGCCGGAGGAGCCATGGCGGGAGAGAATCGCGCAGAGCAACGAGTCTATTTTACGGCAAGCAATGGCACGGCTCATTCAGTGCCTGTCTCGCAAATCGAGGCAGCCCGCAAAATTGATCCGCACCTTGTGATAACCGACATCCAATAAACTTTTAGGCACAAAACCCAGCGGGAGACCGTGCCTACGGCCCCGAGAACGTGTGCCTCGGGTGGCCGCTCCTTGGGTTTCCCGCAATTATCGAAAGGAATTTCCAATGCCAAAGTTACCCAGAAGAAACGCCGCAATTCAAAAAGTTGTGAAGACGCTGCAGACCAGCAAGCCACCGCGTCGAACTGGCAATGTCGAAGCCGCTATGAATCCTCGTTCGATTATGGGCGGTTCGACTCGCCTGAGTCCTCGATCCATGAAAGCGGTCGCCCTTGTTGGTGGCAGGAAAAGTAATCAAAATCTGAAATCGCAGTTCACTAAGGAAACCTAAAATGTCCAACCCAGCACAAAATCTTCTCGCAAATCCTGTAATAGTAACGGGCGTCATGTCATCCAGCTATAAGACGACCCTCGCTGCTAACAAAGCGGCTCCATTCGCCGTTTGTATTATCAAACATATCCGCTGGGTGAATCCGGGCGCATCTGGGGCAGGCGCGTTTCAGATCACTGATCCCGCAGATAATCACGTCATCGCTTCAGGAAACGCTGCGTCTGCGGCAGCCGATCAGGATATTTCATTTGATGCTGCGCCCGAACAAGTCAGAGATTTTATCGTGTCAACTTTGAGCGGGGGTGGGTACTTGGAGATTCACCTCGCGTGAGCGGGGATAGGCGCTTCAAGCCGCTCCTTCTTGATCTGGAGGTTCCTGAGGCGGGGGTTGCGGGCGAGCGTTGTACCTCGCTAGGAATGTAGAGTTCGATTCGATCCATTTCGCCGTGTCAGGGCAAATCCAGTTGATGGCAGTAGCTATCAAAGCATAGTCTTCGTTCAACTTGCGCCCTATGATTATTTCATGGTGGGCAACTCGGTTACGCAAGTTTTTGATTATCGATAGCGTTTTATGAACTTTGTCTCTCTTCATCGCTATGCGGAAGCCTCGATGAAGGTGAGCATTCCAGAGAGTCTGACTATACTTGGGGCCAGTTAGTGAAACCCAGAAACCAAAATACAGTTCCGACACCACGCCGCCAGCATGCAGATTCTTACCATCCCTTGTGAGTCTCTCTTTGGCTGCTTGGAGATTTATCGCTTCTCCTCTTTTCAGTAAGATCGCGTCGTACCAATCATTCGGTGCGAAGGCATCTGATAAAACCTCATGGAACGTGTTTCGGAGAGCCACTTCAAATCCTTGAAGAATTCCGTAAAAAGACTCGGAGAGCCCGGTATTCCATTCATAAAGTTTGATCGCAAATTTGCGGTCGTTGTTTGCGAGACGCAAATACGGGGCAAGCCGTTCCATGGAGATGCGCCGCTCGATGTTGGCCAAGCGTGTATCGGTGAAGGTAAATTGCTGTTGACTTGGAGCCATCTGTTCTGTATACTCCCTTTCGTACGCTTCGGTGTCCCCTCTGCTCGTAACCCGAGCATGTGCCCGAAGTAAGATTTCCGGCCATCCTACGGGGTGGCCTTTTTTTTTTGATTCGACCTTATTGCAATCGCGCTGTCTGCTCTGCAGCGCCAGAAGTCTTGCGGAGTGGGTAGGGCGTGCCTCTATCCATCTGATCTGCCGGGTTCGAAATCCACCACGGGAATTCTGTCGAGATGCCCATAGTGGATAAAAAATATTGATCCGCTTGCGTCAAGACTCCCCGCCACTCCCACCACAAAATCTCTTCGACAAACTCCTGCCAGTTTTTCTTCCCGAGTTCCCGCCAGATGTTTTCATCTCGCATTTTTCTCCATCCATTCGCGGATGCGAACGTAAGCCGAGGAATACCCATGCTTGTTCTGCCAATCAATCGCCCCGGCGCAAACAAGGTTAGAGCCGTCGCCCGTTTCTCGCGTGGTCTTATGGCACGGGAAGAAATTCCCATCCCGCAGACCGTCCAGTATGCCCGTCCATCTTCCCGGCCTGAGTGTGCGCCGCAGATACAGACCCTTTCCAGAATTAGAAAACGGACAATCGGCGCACTTCTCAGCCATCCGCCAAACTACTTTATGGTTCGTTCGCCTAGCCATCGTCCCGCCTGAATTGTCAGGCTACCCGATATTGACACTTGCTGAATAGTTTTTGTGCGGCATTTGAAGATGAACATTTCGGAAGGTCTTGCGGCGGCGCGAACCAACTTATTGACGCCGATTTTGGTATGGTCTAGCTCGCGGTCGGAATAGGTTTGCTTGTTGCCCGAAACAAACGGGCAGGTCTGCGCGGCAAAGTTGGCGCATTTTTCGTGCATGGCAGGATCGGAAAAGAAGTGATTTTCTTTCGACAGCGGACCCCCGATAAAGAAACAGTATTCACCTAGCCGACGCCCGCACACGGCACACAGTTTCTCGTTCACACACCGCACAACCTTGTCCGGGTCTATCGCGCGGAAGTCAGGCACTCCATTAAACACAGCTTGGATGAATGGCACAGGCAGACCATGGTAGGTCTCTAAGTGCATGAGGAAATCAGGTATTGCGATTGTCGGGTGTTGATGTGTAGTGCTCACGCCTTTACTGCACTCCGGCCCTGATTTTTCATCATTCGCTCCTAACCGTCAGAAGATTAACACGGCAGAAGGGCGAACTCCTTGGAGAGTCTAGGCATCGCCGCGCGCTTTTCGTTCGGCGTGTGCCAACCCCGCCTTGTGGTTCCGGTGCCACTGCTCGACAAGCTCAGCGTCGGTTAGGCTATCCAGCGTTTGACGCATGGCCGTATCCTTGCCTGCACGGGCTTCCAGTCGGCGTCGAAGATTGCGTCCGAAAAATGGATTGTCCGTGATACGGGTCTTGATATCGGTCCTGATGATGGCATTCGGTTCAGACTTGGTCATTTTGACTCCTAGTTTTTCGTGTTATCGCAGACTTTGAAATTCCTCTTGGATGATTTCAGTCAGTACGGCTGAGTTGATTCGACGTGTGAGAGTCTTCGGGCGCGGACCCAGACTGCGACAGAAGATCGGCTAACGTCTTCTCGTGTTCAGCAATCAATCCATCGATCTCCCTTTGGGAGCGGGCCGCGACGACGTAATCCGCGCGGTCACGGCGATAGCTTTCTATGCGACTTGGAACATCGATGATTCGTCGATCCCACCAAGATCGCTGCGTCATGCCGATGTACTTTGGGAGTTGTTTCAGATATTCGTCGCGGTACGGTCCATTCTTTCGAGCATGAACGCGAGCATATTGGCAGGACGAATCAATGGGTCGCCCGAGGATCATTTCCACAAGTTGATAGAATTCCTTCCACGTTCCCGGCTCTCCATGTAACATCTTCCGAGCGGCAACGAATCCCAACGCCTGCCGAAGAGGTTTTTCTGTGCGCCAGCGACTCTCTCTTTCTCGCTCCCCACGTCTGCATTCGGAACGCTCCCACTCTTCAGGAACCCGGTTTTCGTTCGTCCTCGCGAGCACTGGATTGTGAGGAGTTGTTGTATAAATGCGACTTCGTTCCTTGCGGAGCCGTGCGATTGTTTCGCGGAGTTGCCGAACACGAAACAGTTCTGGCCCAAGAGAGTTCCTTTCGGTTCTTGCCTTCGCTCCACTACGCCGACCGCGAGCCCAACGAGCCAACTCTCCCTTCGATACCCAGAGTTGGATTTTCTTCTGACCGACAAGATCGTAAAGACTGTACGAGGACTTTCCGTTGCGAAGATTCAGGGTGTGAGTGTCGGCGTTGTAGATGATTCGAGTCGGCTGAATCTCCATTGCAGCCTGTAGATGGCTACGACGGAAAACCGCTGTCACCCGGTAGTGTGGTCCCACAATTGGAATACCGACAAAAGGTGCTTTCCCGTTCGCATAGCGTGCAACGACTTTCGCTTTGAGATACATTCGCTCCTCCGTTTTAAGAAACAGGTTGACTGCGATTTAGTATTCCTCGGGTAGCAGAATTGTGGTGGATGAGCGGTCGGCTTCGGTGATGATCCAGATTTTTGTGCCGTCTGGGAGAATGTACGCGGACAAGATACGGTTGCCGACTCTCACGGCTGCATCATTTTCCGCCCTGTCTTCGGCATCGACTTCGCCCCAATCACCTGTCATATGCCGATTGAGCCATTCGGTGGTGCCGCATTGATTCGCACCCAAGGCAACAAGAGCGGCAGGAGTTGCTACAACCTGCCCGAGATTGAAAGGAATCTTTGGCTTTGCCATTACGATTGCGCCTGACGTTTCGCAATGTCGGCCTTGATAGCGTCGATTACGATTTGGTGGTCAGAGAGTGAATGCAGGGAGTTGGTGTGAACTAGCCCGGCGAATTTGCCCTCGTGTTCCACATGAGCATGGCCCATAGTATTCGCCTGAGGGCAGCCCGGCAGATTCACCACCTTCACGATGCTGCCCGGAACCAATCCTGTGCGACCGTCGAAACGGTCCAACAGATTCGGGTAGTAAATGTACTCGCGGCCAGCGGTGACTCTCATCGAATCACCAGCCCGGCTTTTTGAGCGCCAATTGCGATATCCGCGACGTATCGTGGTTCGCAGACAATCGCCCCGCCCCAATGTTGCGTTTCATCGTTGCCGACATTTTCATCGAGCCAAGCCTGCCCAGCTTCGGACAAGCCGCGAATGAGAAAAAGAGACCCGTGGTTTTCCAGACGAATATCTATTTGCGGAGGGGGTAAAATGGCCAAAACGAAATCTTCAAGTTGTTTGCGGGAAACTTTTGCGGAAGCCATCGGGACAACCTTCCTGTCCCGTTTTGCCGATGGCACCGTGGACTGCGAATGCGATAAAGTTCGTGAAGCATGCATGGCGACTGACCTCGCTATGTGTGTTAGGAGTCATCGACCCCTGCAAGGGTCGGTGGCTCCGCTTTGAATCTATTTCTTCTTATCCTCCCGCGAAATCAATTCACGTATTGCTCGGCGAAACACATCGGAAACAGATTCGTAGTTCCGGGCCGCGATGCGTTCAAGACCCCGAACATATTCGTTGGGCAATCGGACTGCTTTCAACGTGGTTGCCTTGGGGGTCTTGGTCACGGAAAGAGTGTATAACAAAGAACAGCGCCAACCAACCGTACGACCGTACTAGCCATGCGCCGCGTGCGAGCGTCAGTGAACGGCTTGCCCGATCCGGGCGGACCTTGGGATAGGCAGCACCGAGGGTTGGCGCGCGAGCGAACTCACGAGAGTCGTAGCGGATTCCCTGTATTATCCTCACGATATTACCCTGGCAGGTGATTTTCGACCTCGGATCATAATATGCTTTCGCTTTTTATTCTAGTCTTGTACCATCTGGGCAAAGGATGGGAGCATGGACCCCAAGCATGAACTGTTAAAGCTTTACAACATGTTTCCCTTTCACGAGCACCCGCTGTGGTCTGCCATCCATCGGAAGGAACTCAGCTATGAGCAGGTCATCGATGCCGAAGTACAACACTGGATAAGGACTCGGGCAGGTAGAGTTTTGCGGGAAGAGGCGATGCAAATGGCTCAGAAGCTCAGCGTGCCGGTTTTTGAACAGTTGATGGAGACATATCTGGAGGAGTGTACGCACGATAGCACTGGTCCCAGCCATTTGGAACTGATCGAGGCGCTTGTCATCCAAGGCGGAAGAAACAAAGAGGAGCTGGAACGGGCCGAGGCGACACCGGGTAATGCCGCAGCCATCGCTCTGTATCGGGCGATTTCTGACAGAGGAGCTGGGTGCCATTTGGTCGGCGCAGGAGCGGTGGAACATTTTTATTGCAAGCTTACTCCTCAAATTTTTGATGACTATACGAGGCTGTACGGAATGTCTGCCGCTCAGGCTCGAACCTACGAAATCCACGGACCGATGGACGAGGTTCACGCGGGTCGTGCTTTTTCGGTTTTGAATGAAGTTATCGACCTGCACGGTTGGGATGAAGTGCGGAGAAGCGTTCGTGACGCCTTTGTCGCTACGAGCCTTCACTATGATGGAATGCTGCAAGCGGCGACCAAGGAGAATAAGTATTGGGATGGGAGGAAAACATGAAAGGCTATATCTATACAATGTATGCTGGCGCGGACCCCGGACATGATTGGACGCTAAATGATCCTATTTTCGGCGCATCACCAACGCTCGGGGCTTGCGTTCCTCACATCCGCAGAGCTGTCGGAGTCGGAGACCATGTTTTTGTAGTCAGCGGCAGCGTGCCGGGAAGCAAGCAGTTCATTGTTGGAGGTTTCGAAGTAGCCGAGAAAATTACCGCGTTGGCCGCCTACAAAAGATTTCCTCAGTACCGCCTGAAGCAAGCCGAAAACGGACAAGTATTGGGGAACATCATCGTTGACAGTCGCGGAAAACATAATCCCCTCGACGATCACACCAACTTTGAACAGCGAATCGAAAACTATCTTGTCGGGAGAGACCCGCTAGTATTGACCACTCCTCAACAATTTAAGGCAGCTAGGGAAGAGACGATGGATATTTTGTCGGAAATCTTTGGCAAGAAGGGTCGCAAGCCTTTCGATATCCTCGGACGGTATCGCAAATTGGATGAGCATCAAGTTGAGCTGCTAAGAGCGCGGCTCAAGGACTTGTCCGAATGAATATGGAAGCCCTCCGACAGCTTCTTCAAAAGAGAAACCGCGCTAAGGACGCGTTGCTGTCCGAACGCACCGGGCTTTCGCCCGAGCGTCTCGCGCAGTTAGAAACATCATCAGAACCGAACCTCAACGAGCTGCGCTTGCTCGCTGATTTCTTTCGAGTTGATTTGCGGGACCTTCTGCCTCCCGATCCCCGGCACCAATCAGTCGGATTGCTCTTCCGTAGCGGGGGAAAGGACGTGGACGAGGTTACGTCAGCCGCACTGTCGCGGCGCGTTGGCTATTCGATTGAGCTGCTGGAGGGAGAAGCGTTTCCTTCCACTGCTTCTTGGATCGATGAATTTCGCGGCGGAGTCAAGACATATGATGATGCCGAGCAGAATGCAGAGGTCTTTAGGAACATATTCATGGGCGGCGACCAGGTAAGTCCGCTCTACCGTTTACCTCAGTTAGCCGCGAAAGAGATGGGAATTTTGCTGTTCTTGGTTCGCACGAGCCGTTTTGAAGGTGCCTCCGCCTACATAGAGAATCTGCCGTTTGTTTTTCTAGCGGAGAGTTTTGGCCCTCGAATGCTTTTTACGTTGGCGCACGAAATCGGGCACCTGATCGGCCATCACGACCGCCATCAGAGCTTCGCGATAGTGGATGCACAGACCGAAAAAAGGACACAGCCAAGCAAGAATGCAGTCGAGTTTTATGCCCACGCTTTCGCGTCCTGTCTGTTAATGCCTAAGAGCGGGATCGGAGTCACTCTTCGCAAAATCAGAGAAATGCAGAAGGCGTCGGACGCAGCCCTCGGAGATTTGGAAATCCTCTTACTCTCTCGCATTTACGGTGTCAGCTTTTACGCCGCAGCTCGACGTTGTGAAGACTTGAGCCTCCTTCCAAGGGGAGGTGCGGCGTCGCTCAATGAAACTCTCAAGAAGGAATACGGTAGCGCCGAAAAGCGAGCAGATGCTGCGAACCTGCCTCCTCGTGCCGATATTCTGTTCCCTAAGATACCCGCCTCACTTTTGAAAGCTGCTACCGAGAAAGTTCGTGCCGGAGAAATTTCTATCGGGAAGGCTTCGTCGATCCTCGGACTATCAATTGCGGATTTGTTGAGTGCAAATGCTCCGAGGGTAAATTGAACATCATCATCGACGCGAGTTCGAGCATCAATCTGCATCGGAGTGGCATGCTCGAAGTCGTGCTAGGACTTACTTCATTCGCCTTCGTTTTTCACATGGGTTATATCGTCATGGGCGAATGCGGTGACCTGCGGGAAGTCTTAGAACCGTGGGTTAGGTCTGGCATGCTCATTACACTCCCAGATAACGCACTCGACCCGGAAGAATTTGCCGACGTTTTGAATTTATACGGGTTGGGTCTAGGCGAGACTGAATGCATGGCTCTCGCCAAACAGCAAGATTTGTGTGTCTGCACGGATGACAAGGCGGCGAGACGAGCTGCGGCTAAGCATCTTGGAGACGAGCGAGTACTCGGGAGCCTTCGGTTGATTCGGGAGTGTGTGCGCCATCGATTGCTCAGTGCCCAACAAGCCCACGCTGCTTATGAGACTATGAAAGATCAGGGCGCATTCCTGCCGCCTGTTTCGGCCAACTACTTCGACTGTGGAGAAAAATAGTCCAAGGGCCAAGTCCTCTTGCTGTGAATCCGCTTGACAGCCTTTCGAGAGCGGATGTTAGCATCCAGCAAAGCAGTGTCGGAGGTAAGGAGTCATGTCGATAATGATGGTTAGCCAGCAACAGCAACGAATGAGGCGTCAGTGCTTCGAGCGCTATGAAATTGGTTCTCATCGGCACGGATCATCGCCTGCAACAATCCATTGTTCGAGACGAGACAAACACCTGCTGGGTCGCGCGTAACGGTGGTCATAGGTATCGCAGGCTAATCATTCACTGCATTGAAAAAATTGGTGTAAAAGCGATTCTCGAAGAAGCCCACGAGAAGCAAGAGTCAATTGCACCTACCTTGGCTTCTACGATAGCTAAGGAACGCAATCTTATTTGGCAGGCATTGGCGCTTGGCGCGCCGGACCTTTCTGATGGTCTTTTCGACCCGCCTTTCTCTGAATTATTCCGTTCCCGAATCAAACCGCGCATGCTCGCCGGAATCTATGACCTTGAGAAGCAGCGCGTTCGTGAGGACTTTATGCGCGAACTGATCGCGGACGCTTTGTGGGAACATGATTGTGTTCTCGCCATTGTGGGCTATGTACATGTCGGAGTGCTCGCGAGAAGGTTTGAGGCAGAAGATGTTTCGGTCGCGGCTCTGTTGTTCACCGACGCGCTTTCCGTGGACGAAAACAAGAGCTAAAGAGGTTGGGTGCGCTGTCTGAAGAGTTTGTGGCTCGCTATTTTGAGGGTGCTAGAATCTGCTTGAATCGACATCGAAGTCGCGCATTGTTCCTAAACAGACTTGCAGTGGACGAAAATAAGGACTTCTCAACTACTGAAAAAGAAACTGGTCGGGCTGATGTCGATTCGTTTTTTCACGGCGTTTCTGGGCATGTCAAATCGGAAGCCGTAAACCACACGCCGTTCGAGTACGCGGTTGAGGGGTGGAAATATCTGCCGTTGCGTCGGGTAGTGACATTCACACGATCCCCCACATGGAAGTTGAAGACGTTGATCGTGTCTTCGGAATAGCTTGTCGGGTATGGTTGCTCAACCCCTATAACAGAATTGGAGTGGATAATAATCATCACCGGGCACGGCGCTTGCGGCTCTCTTTTGACGGCTTGCGGGGAAGCTTGAGACAAACTCGCCATCGGGGCAGCGAGGGTAACCTGTGATTTCGATTTCGAGCAGCCTCCGCCAAAGTCACTTTCAAAACTCCCTGATTTGACGTGTCGCAAGGAGAACGTGCCTTCTTCATTTGGTGTGTTGTCGAGATGCCGAACGGCATACGTTCCGTGGATGGTGTCGTCGTTTTCGTGACGACCCGTGAACTCGATTTCCCCGATACTGCTGGTCACCACAAAGGAAACGTCCGAACCCTTTATGGTGCCCGTGAGAGGGCCGCTTCCGAAGAGCGGGGGTTTTACGACCATGCAACCAGACAAAACACTTTCATTGTCCGTGACAGCGACTCCGAAATCAGCCGATAGACTTGCAGTTTGATTTCTTACGATTCCGCCGTACTGACCCGTGAGTGACTGGACAGAGGGTTTCTTCAGCGCAGCTTTAACTAGCGGGTTGATTGCGGGCACGATTGGTTTTGTGTCAGAGGGCTTCAAGGGTGCGCTGGCAATCTGGGTTTGAGTCGAAAGCTGGGTCGAACGCGAAGCCGTTTTCGGAAGGGGATTGAAGGCACCAACCGCGAGAGAGAGAACCACCAACGACACAGCTTCTACACCAAACGCTCCCATCTTCGGATGCGTCTTGAACACTCGCTTAACGCCGCCCCAGAGTCCCTTCCTGAGACCGAAAAGGAAAGCGATTCCGAGAAACACCAAAATGCCGCCGCACGTATCCGCGTCCCACGCCTTCGGAATCGTGACAGCAGCAAAAAAGGCGAAGATTGAATAGATCACCCAGAGAATTGCCACGGCGGCACTGACCGCCACGCTGGTCGAAGTGCCGGTGCCCTGCCGCTTCGCACAAGCCGTGCAACGACCTGCAACCAAAGGAGCACCGCATGTCGTGCAAAAGTAAATTGAGGACGATGACGAAGGCGAGGACTGTGGTTGAGACGGCGGCGTAACAGGCGGGGGAGCGGAGGCGGCTTGCAACTGCTGCAAGAAATCATCATATTCTTTCCGCTTCTCGCTATCCGATAGCACCTCGTAGGCTTCGGTGAGTTCCCTGAAATCCTGTTCTAGAGCTGCCTTCAACCGTTCCGCTGCATAAGAGCCAAGGTTAGCGGTCTGGGCTTGGACCGTGTCGGGATGCACCAGCTTCGCCTTCTCACGAAAGGCGGTTTTTATCATGCTCTTGGTCGCACGTTGAGAGACTCCGAGTACGTCGTAGTAGGTTCGGGCCATGGTTATTTCTTTGGTCTTGTCACACTGTCACGATCACTGGCCGACTTCCGGTCAGGCAGAAGCCTACTGGCGTTGGTGATTGCTGACTTAAATTGTCCCAAGCCGACCTTCAGTCCAAGATCGGGACGTGAAGCCAAACGCTGTAAGAAAGATTGGTCGGCATCATCGGTGCCGATTGCGAGGATTTCAATACCTTCCGTCTTCAGACTCGCCGCGATGGACAGCGTCTCACTTGGCTTCCCGCATTGCCCATCGGTGACAACAACGACGACATCACCGGATTTCAGATTAAGCTTTCGGGCTGCGACCAGTCCCGCACCTATGAAGGTCATCCCGCTTACTGGGTAGCAGGCGCATGCCTTGCGAAGACGCTCCAGATCGGTTGTGGGTTTGCAAATGAGTTGGGCATCTGTAGAGAAACCGATAGCACCGACTAAATAGTTCTTCTTGACGGCTCCGCAAGAAAACTCAAATGCTCCTTCCGTTGCCAACTTTTTCTTCGAATCTGTCATGCTATCGGAACCGTCGATGAGAAGCACGGCCTGTCTGCGCTCACTCTGCTGCTTCAAAAACCGTTCCCTGTCTTGCAAGCGAATGATGTCCGACATGATTGTTCTCCATAACTGAGTGCCCCAGATCGACAGACCGTGCCTCGCTCGTAGTTACCGAATATAAGAAGTTCCATGAAGGCGCGAAAACATTTAGCAACGGCCACATTAACCCACCAGTTCCACCAAAAGTGAGAATCTCAATCCATCAGGCACGCGAAATTTACTGCGCTAATTGCCGATTTGCAAGAGTCGGACAGAGCGGCTTACGGCGTTGCTTCGTCCCGGTCGCGCAGGACACGATTACGGCGTATGTCGCGGGAGACGCCACATTGCCCGCAAACGACGCGCATGATATTTTGAGTCAACCGTACTCGGTGATGATGAACGTCGGGGCGCGAGAAAATGATTCGGCGTCTTCAGTGCCTATCCGTGCTGGCCCTGCTTCTCGTTCACGGTGTCCTCGTGCTTTCGGAGGGCAGTCAGAATACGCCTGGGCACACACTTTTGCCTCCCGCTAATAGCAAACGACTTGACTCGCCCAATGAAGCACCGGCTATGGAAATCAGTGCTGTCCTACTACAAGCCAAAACCCTCTCCGTCGCCTGCGGCGATGATGTGGACGCACAGACGTGCAAATTCTTCTTCAACGCCCTTAGCTTTGCGCTTCAGAAGAAACATATTAGTGTTTCTCTACTTCACGAACCCGACGCTCTCGCTCCGTCTTTTTTTGTAGAGCCTCGACCATTTCTGTCTCCCAGCTCCTATCAAGTTACGTTGCGACTCGTTGAGAAAGGCCCACCACAGGCCGTTAGCCTGTTCGTAGGAGGATTCTGTTTTGATCTGAGCGGATCGTCTCAGCAACAATTTCAGTTGCCCGAGTGGGTGCAGGCGGAAGGGGGAGCCGACTACGGCCCTCTTGAGGCTGACAAAGCCCAGGCCGCCAGCAGGCTTGCCCGCACATTTGCTGCGTATTGGGGCAGTGCCAGCGTCAAATCCAACTGCGATCCCCACAAACAAAAGGAGTCCAATCCAGGGTCAACGCCAATCCCCAACGAGGCAATTTCTATCCGAGACGCCGCCGAGTGTGATGGCAACGCAGAAGCGCAATTCAAGATGGGTATGATGTATCACGACGGCCAAGTAATGGATCAGGACGACGCACGGGCGGTTTACTGGTGGACCAAAGCAGCCAACCAAGGGAATGCCGCTGCTCAGAGCAATCTAGGCATGTCCTACCAAGAGGGGCGCGGCGTCGGGCAAGATTATTCGCGGGCGTATTTTTGGTTCTCTGTTGCTGCATCGGGAAATGGCGCAGGCCTCGATCAAACTGACCTTAAAAGTCTGCGGGATTACGTCGCGTCTCATTTGAAGTCGGATGAGCGATTCGAGATAGACCGAAAGGTCGCCAAGTGGCTGGAAAAACATCCTGCAAATGCCGCGAAGCAATAGAGGTCCGAGTTGCGAAGATGGCCTAAGTCGATTGAGCAAGGGAGATATCCATCGGTACGCAACGAGAACCAAAGCCCTGCGCAAAATTCCGCAACGCGGATATCGTTCGTTGGGTTGCGCATGTGAACCGGGGGAAATGTCGGAAGTGTCTCGAACTGGCTCGCTACTTCGAGAGGGAATCGCAGAGAAACATCTTCTTGCGAGCCCATCGCAACTGATGATAGAAACCCTCCAGCCGTGAATCAGATTGGCATAGTTCTTGTGTTTGCCTGTACGGAACGAACCTAATGCCTAAGAAAAAGAGAATTCGGAAACGTAGGCATCACAGGCGCAGATCACGAATCAGACTCGTTCATAAATACGCCGAAAAAGTGCCCGGCACTGCATTAGAGCCCTTCTGGAAGGAATTTCACGCCTTGCTTCAGGGACAAAGTGGGGTCTACGTGCTTTACAAGAACAACGTTCCGCATTACGTCGGAAAGGCTTCGAGTCTTGCCTCGCGGGTTCGTCACCATCTGAAGGACAGATTGAAGGGTGAATGGGACGCTTTCAGTGTTTATGTTGTGCGTGGTGACCGTCATGTCAAGGATGTCGAGTCGCTGCTTCTGCGAATCATAAAACCGAAGGGAGCACGGGTGAGTGGACGGTTTCGTGGGGCTGAAAATCTTAAGAAATCGTTGTTGCCAAGGCTTAAGCGGTATGCGCACGCGCTAGATGATTTGAAAAAAAAGTAGATTCCGCGTTCACGGTGAAAAAATAGATGCTGCGCTCTTCGTTCTGATGCCGACACATGGTCACGAGGCAAACACAATGCTGATTCTTCAAATCATCTGCGGAGTTGGAGTCGTTCTGCTGACCTGCATTTTCCTCCAGTTGAACCAAATCAGCGGTGCGATAACGATGATTTCACATCAACTTGAATACCTCGGCGCACCGCTGGAAGTAAGAGGAGGAATGCTAATCGCCAAACGACGATGAAAGATTCGACCCTGTGCCACTATTGTGGCGTGCAGGTCTGTCGTGTCTGCTACGACAAGCCACCGCAGAAAGCAGAGGGAGCGAGGCGGCGTCGCAAACAGGAGAGTGACTATCCCCTGTCTTGACAAGTAGCATGCTCGTCTGAGTCCAGCCGACACACGATGTCATACGGATATGAATTGCCACCTGCCCAATGTCGCGCATCGAACTTCACGGCTTTATCAAAGTCGGCGTCCACCAAGTAGTCATGTTTGGGAGCGGCCAACGCTTCTAGCGTGGGCGGGAAGCAGTGCATCTCCATATACTGCCCGTCGAACGAACACGGCTTGGCTTCTCCAATCGCCCACGGCTGGTCGGAAACCAACGTGACCCGATAGCGGGTGTGGTCTTGATGACCGCATCCTGTCACGCCAACTGCGGCCAGCAAGAGCAGAATGAGCGTGATTAGTTTCATCATCGCTCTTCTGACGCCCTGAGTCGAGCCGCGACCAGTCGAAGTCTCAGTTCATCAGGGATTGTTGCGCAGGTAAACTCAATTTCGGGAGGTACTCGGCCACCTTCGGCCTCATGCTCGCATTGATCGCACATATCGCGCTCTGTGAGGACGATCACCCGACGTTTTGCCTCGACCATTGTGAGGAACAGCATATCCGAACGCAGTTTCAACATCTTGCCAACCGCATATTTGCCAGCAAATGTTCTGGAACCGCTTGTCGAGATCGTCGCCACAATCGAGCGGTCTTCACTAACGGCATCGAAATCAAAGACGCCGCCCGAACGCAGCGACATTCGTTCACGCGAAAACCTAACTCCGAAGTGTGACGCCATCCAATTGCGCCTTACCCAGTCCTCTACTTCAAGTTGAATGCGAGTGTCAGCCACGGTCGAGAGCCTAACGCAACGCCTGGTCGTCAGGCAAGCCGCTCAACGCCTGAAACAGTGCGATCTCGGGGAGTGGGTTTCGACACTGATGAAACCGCCGCTGACTATGTGTTCTTCGTCCACACGACGCCAGCCGTCTATCACTGTGTTCGAATGTTACCAAGTCCTGTAGGGCACCGATGAAGTAGCAACGACGCCATCTATGATCCCCTGCGAAAATAAAAAGTGCGTCACTGAAGAAATTGAAAGCTCTTTGTGGGGAGTGGGGCCAATAAATACCTTCGAAACTGGCATTCTGCCTTCGGTATCAGTTAATCTGAAGTTTCTGTAGGGAATGAGCATGGATTTTCCAGTTCTAAACTGCGTCTCCGTATCAGTTTGCAGAATAACTTCGCTCACAAGTCTCCATTCTTTTTCTTCGGAGAAAGACGGATGTTTGAAAGCGGGCGCGATCTTGAATAGCGCGATAAAGAAGGACTCAACCGCCGCTCGATGATCTCCGTTCACGACGAGTTGACCTCCCGCGTTTATGATTTGATTGAGTATTTCGGCGTTGTCTAACTCACTGTAGGAGCACTTCACGAACGAAAACTTTTGTGTTGCAGCAAGGCTCCGTAGGTATTTGTGCTTGAACCCGATGCTGAAACCGATTCCACCAGGGGCGTACGCGCGCCATTGACTAAGAAGGTCCCCATTCTCGGAAAAAGACCCGACAAATAGCGTCATGTCCTTGATCGCGTCAAGGCCAGTGAGAATCGCTCCGTAGTACCCATTCCAAGGTCCTCTTTCGTGTCGCAACCTTCCGTTCAAAATCGTCCGCACTAGCTGGACGGAATATTCAAACTCTGTCGAATCATTCAAATGACGAATGCTGCTCGTCCACAAAGCTCGCTGTTGAATGATGCCGAGCAAGCCCTCCTGTGAAGTGTAGTGGTAGATTACTTCCCGCTCTGGGATAGCCGTCCGAAGGGATTCGAGTGTTTCCATGAGACTCCTCACTACTGGGAAAAAGTCGAGTACGAAACGCTCGGCTTCGAGGCGAGCGTAGTCGATGTGCTGTGATTTGACAATGGTCCCCGAGTTGGCATCGTTCCAAGGACTATGGCAGCGCGTCTCACATATCGGCAAGGTGCGGCGTTAAGAAGGGCAAGAGCACGCTATAATCCGAAGTGGGGGTAACATCAAGAATGAAAGACCAACTAGCCAAACTTGAGAAGTCGCTTCACGCCGAAAAAGTCCGGGCCACCCGCCACCTTGCGAGAATCCGAAGCCTGCGGAAGCAACGTGACCGCATCGACGCCGCTCTGAATCGCTTATTACAAAAAATTCAGGGTGCCGCACCTCGCCAGACCCATCACAAGATCAGCGCGGCGGCACGGCGTCGGATGTCAATCGCGGCAAAGAAGCGGTGGCAGCAAGCGAAGAAAGCCGTGAAGCTGAAAGCAGTGGCGTAGCGACTCAAAGTCTGCCGTACCTGCTACGAGAGGCATACTGCAAAATCGTCGAGGCAAACTGGGGTACCCCGCCTCAAATCGGCGGGTACGCCAACCCAAGCTCGTATCCCGCTTGCATCCCCACGAGAAAAGCCATCTCTGCGAGCCCCGGCCTGTCATGCGGGGCTGCTATCGCCATGATGTCAAATATCACAGACTGGTATGTGCCATGAGTTCCGACTAGCGCGTTACGAAGATTTTTTGCTGTTTCTTTATCGGATTGGGTAGCGTCAGTTGAAAACGCACGTTCCAAGACTGTCTTCATCATCTCGACTGTAATGTGAGAGGTTGGGTGCATCATGCGCGCGATTCTACTCCATCAATTTGCTCAGCGCGATTGAAGGATATGTACTTTCGGGCGCACTGGAATTGACACAAGTCGAGACCTCTGGGCGTCTATTTTGTTTCTGAGCCTGCACTACTTCGAGGCTGCGTCAATCAGGCTCACGACGTTTTCTTTGAACCTCGCAAGTTCTGCCTCTTGCAAATACATCATGTGGCCCGCTTGATAGTACTTTTCCTGGATCATTTTGCTGCCCAGGTCCGTCGAGAGGCCTGCATGATCGACCGTGTATTCCGTGGCAAAGAACGGGGCGATAAGATCAAAGTAGCCAAGCTCGACTTGCACTCGAAGATAAGGATTGGCAGTCATTGCTCGCGTCAGGTCGCCCACGACATTAGGTGACACGGGAATGCCTGAACCGCGCTTCCATTCCCAGGTGTCAGCGGCATCAAAGGAGAGCACTTTATACTGAGAAACCTCATCGACCTTGAGATCGTCGTGCAAGTAGGTTTTAAACGCAGATGCAAACGCCCCATCAACAGCCGAGTACGATGGATCATACAATATTGCGTCTGCTGACAGAGTAGACCTTGGGGAAGAAAACCGGGCGTCATAGGTGCCGACCCGAAGACCGCGAGCACCCTCAATCTCGGCGGCAAACTGCTGAGGACTCACACGAAGATTTTCTTGTATCAGGTACTCTTCGTTCAGACCAGTAAAGTGTGACAGCGTTCGTGCTGTGCTGTCCTTCTCACGCTCGGTCAACCTCCAGCCCTTGCGTAGCGCAGCAGCATAGTCGCCCGACGCAAACTGCCGCGCCTGTGTCAGAAACGTATCCAGATCAGCCGGAGGATTTGTTACGCGCTTATAGTGCCACGCGACGGCAGCATAGGTTGGTAGAGCAAGAACATACGGCAAATCTTCATCGGGGTTGATCGAAGCGATTGTGCTCAAATCCAGTACCGGCGAGATCATTACCAGGCCATTGATAAGAATAGCATCCTGGGAGTGTAGATAGTCCGCCAGCGCCGCAGAGCGAATCGAGCCATAGCTTTCACCAATCAGAAATTTGGGAGAATTCCACCGATTGTGTACGCGGAGATAGGTAGAAATAAACTCTGCGAAGACCTTCACATCTTGATCGATTCCCCAGAAGTCTTTATCTTGCACGCCCGGTGCCGCGTGACTGAAGCCCGTGCCGACCGGATCAATAAAGACGAGATCGGTACTGTCGAGCAGGCAATATGGGTTGTCAATTAGTTTGTAAGGAGCAGGCGGTGTCGCGGCAGCTTCGCTCGTGACCACGCGTCTGGGACCAAAGGTGCCTAGATGCAGCCACACCGAAGAACTGCCAGGGCCACCATTGTAAAGGAACGTGATCGGACGCTCGTTCGTGACTTTTGCGTCGTTCTCGGTGTATTCCACGGAGAAAATGCTCGCTCGTTGAGTACCTCTCTCATCCGTGATTGAGGTAAAGCTAGCGATGGCCTTGTAGCTGACGGCACGCCCGTTGATATGGATCGTGTGGTCGGTGGCCCATTCTTTCGGAGGCACCTGCGCCTCCAAGATTGAGCATTGCAGGAGAATCAGCATCACTGTACCAAGGATAAATTGGACACTCTGCATAGCGTTTGCGGCACGGCGACCGCACCCCTTTTCCCGTTCGAGTGAATGTGGAGATGGTACATCGTCGTCCAATGAACATGGAAGTGCGCCTAAATTCGGAGCCGCGTCTAGAAATTCACTGTGGCAAAGAAAAGGCGAATAGTAGTATACTGCCCTGGCAGCAAACAGGAGAGGTACTAGTGATGCAAAAACTTCCTGGATTGAAAGCTTTCGTGTTAGTTGTCGCGGCCATTCTCGGAATGACATTTGGAGTGAGAGCGGACTGCAACAGTCCCAAGACAATTACAGAATTGCAAAATTGCTGGCAGCAGAGCTGGAACAGCAAGCAACTCGATGCCGTCGTGCAGCTCTACGCGGACAACGGTACGTTGGTCACGGCTGACGGGCGCTTTCAAGGACGCGTCAACATCAAAACCTATCTGAAGCAGAAGATGGATTCTGGGAACATACAGTTCGCGTTCGAAACTTTAGCGCACGTTGAGCCAAACGCGGTTGGCTACGACGGTGGCACGTTCCAGGAGAACGGCACGCTAACGTCGGGTGGTCCACAACAGCAAGGGGGCAGTTATTTGCTAGTTGCTCGGAGGGACGATAAAGGAAAGTTGGTCATCGAGCAGCATGCGTTTGTCGCAAAAAAGCCTGGCCCACCTGCCGCGCCATGTACTGCCTGCTTCCTGTGATGGCCCGACATCGAGTGAATTAGAGGCCAGAGGCGAAGTGCTGCGTCGAGAATCTGCCTTCTGACGGCTTTCGCGTGATGTATTGAACCTACTGAGCATTCATCGGCTTACGATCCGACACGCATTCTCACGATGTTTTACCGTTCAAAGACTTAATCTCTCCATTTGACGGCGGCTAACAACCATTTTGAACGATTTTTTGGGGCTGATTTTTCAGGCTTGCATGCCGGATTCGTGCAGAGAGGATGCGCGGCGTCCGCCCATTCACACGTCACAACCTTCTGTCCCGCGATAGGCGCGTGGGCATTAGGCACCATGCGGCAAGGTTTGTCGTCTGTTGCAGCCGCAGACCCGGCAGACACCTTCAGGATTTTTCGGAATCGGCCAGCGCTTTCTCAAGTGCCTGAGGCAGTACTTCGTCAAAGAGATGTTCAAGATATTGCGTAGTGGTGTTCAATCGTTTGCGACATTTCGGGCAGCCGGAGACCACGACACCTCTACCACCCTGACCTATTGCTGGTGGCTCATCAACAAACGTGGTCCAATCATGTCCCGTCATTTCAGTTTTCACGGCGGCGATAATTTTTGCTTTGTCCATGGGAGGCAGGATAGCATTTCTTCCGATGACGCGAGAAACGGAGCTTTGCCAGAAGTTCAGCGGTCTAAGCGAGAAATCACATGACCAAAGATTATCGAATTGAGCTTGCGGGCGACGCCTTCATCGTGATTGACCCATCAGATGAATTGATAGACTTGCATCCCACAGAAGACGCAGCGAAGCAAAATATCGAACGTTGCAAGAAGGAAGACTCCATGTGGGAGTCAGCGAAGTTGCTCGTGGACATTGCTATCAGGACGCACATGCAGAAGTTCGGAGTTGACCGAGAAACGTCCACGTACTGGATTTCTAGTGCGATGGAATGATCGGACGAAAGCAGACTCCGGCTCGTCCTGCTTAAAATCCTAGTATGTACCTCCGCTCGAAGCACTTTCGCGCAAGCTACTTCTTTGAATTGAGCATCGCCGCGCAGGCATCCTTCACGGAGTTGCCAAGTTCCCGCGTCGAATCACTGAATATGTCATCGCCGTCCCGATTGAACACGGCGATCTTGTTGCGGTGCGCCAGCAATCCCTTACCGCCTTCATGGTCGAGCGTTAGTACGAAATCAGCCCTTTGCAGGTTGTTTGTCACCGTTAACTCAGGGCAACGCTGATTCAGAGTCTTGATGATCTCCGCCGTTTGCGGACGCGCTCCACCAGCGATCCAACTGCTTTGACCCCAACCGTTCCTATTTCCACCTCCTGCCGATCCGCCGCGCGTCTCCCAAGACTGACTGTCCGTAACGAACACACGTGTTCTGCCATCGCTGACCGGCGCTGGGCTTGCGACCGGCGCGGGAGTCGCAGCAGGAGGGGGCTGCGGCGTAGCAGCCACCGGCGCAGTAACCGAGCTAGTCACAGTGGCCATCCCCGTGTCTTGCCTACTTGCTGGCGTAGCTTGCGGAATCGGGCGACATGCCTGAGTCCCGAAGATCGTTTCGCCTTGGTACGTGAAGCCGCCTGAGTCTGAAAGATTCCGGCACATCCACTTGGATGGATCGGGGCTTTGAGCAAATGCGACACCGGAGAACAACAATAAGGACAAAACCATTGTGGCTGTTTTCATTCTTCCTCCTCTTTAGTTTGTCAGTCGCCTAGGGTCGTATCCGCGCCCTTCCACAATGATCTCCCAGCGCAAGCAGCAAAATGGTACTCCGCCAATGAGTTAATGGAGCATAGAGCAAAGATCAGCAGTCTAGCGACGCCGCATGACCCAAGCGATTACTTTGTCGGTATTCGTTGTGGCGGGGGCACTTTGGGAAAGCGCACCTGTTGCTTGAGAGCGCGAATAGACGTTTTCTTGTAGGGAGGCTGGGGACCAGTCATAAGTTCAGATGATACAGAAAATGGAGACAGTCGCGGAGCGCGAAGGAATTCGAACCTTCGGAGACCATAAAGCCTCAATGGCTTTCAAGACCGCCGGAAAAATAAATGATGACAATTAGCCCCTCAGTTTGATGACAATTTGCAACTCGCCAATGTTTACGCGCCTTCCAGAAGCGTAGCAAAACCCTTTCAAGGCTGAAATACGGGTTCGATTCCCGTTAGCGCTACCATAATTTTGCTGCGCGAATCGGGTTTTAGGGCAAGCTGACAAGGCGCTACCCTCTCTCCTGCATACGCTCCCCGGCATAGAAGGCGATCTGCTCCATCCGAAGGTCGAATTGGACAGCTCCGCAAATGCTTGCTAACCTTAATCAGAAATCATAGTTCACCCCATAAGGCCTATGAACTCGAAGGCAGCCAGCGGGCATTGGAAATACAGTCCTCTGCGGTTTCCGGCGGCAAATCCTGGATCGATTGGGGCTGCCGGCAGAATCCCATCTTCGATTGCTCCAAAAGGAGCCCTGCGGGCCAAAAAGCGATTCGGCGGAGTCCGTCCCTACGGGGCAGCCTTTGTGTTCGTGGCGCTCGCGTTCGGACTCACATTCGTTTTGCGCTACTTTTTCCCGTATCCGGTGCTCTTTCTTTTCTTCGCAGCCGTGATGTTGAGTGCGTGGCTCGGCGGCACGGGCCCGGGACTATTCGCCGTTCTGCTTTCGACTCTGTTCACGGACTACTTCTTCGTTCCGCCGTTTAATTCTTTTGTGATCGACGCGAGGAATATTTCCTATTTTGGCGCTTTTGTGATTTGTGCGTTCGTGGCGAGCTGGGTAAGTTCGGCCAAGAAGAAAAGCGAAGAGGCCCTGAAGGAAGCGCGCGCCCAATTGGAAATTCGCGTGACGGAACGCACCGAAGAGCTTCAGAAGTCGAACGCGGAATTGCGATGGACGATTCAGGAGCACGACAAAGCCCAGCAAGCACTCCGCGAGACGCAGGGAGAACTCGCGCATCTCTCTCGCGTCTTCA
>Ga0335075_10002087_pt1 | contig 32434 bp, 26 predicted proteins | sample Lox_Sample_24_FD_206723 | JGI IMG/M metagenome (GOLD analysis project Ga0335075, IMG submission 206723) | Soil microbial communities from Loxahatchee National Wildlife Refuge, Florida, United States - Lox_Sample_2.4 | ecosystem: Environmental > Terrestrial > Soil > Wetlands | place: USA...
GGTGGGGTGCCACGGCTTGGGCCGCCAATCCGTCCGAGATCAAGCAATACAAGGAGGGCCAATGAGCGAGAGCGTGCGGGACATGCTCGCCCGCGAGGCCGCCGAAGCCGAAGAACGCGCCGACGCTGAGGAACGCGGCGAGATTATGCCAGGGCCTGGTCAGCGTGGACGCAAACCTGCAGCAGATCCATCCCAGGTTTACACGGTGCGAATCCCTGTTTCCCAGCTTCGCAAGCTCCGAGAAGCCGCCGATCGCCTCAACATGCAGCCATCTGCCCTCATCCGGCAGTGGGTCATAGAGCGGCTAAATGCTCTAGACGCGAGCAGTGCTTCGGATCTCGACGAGTCTCAACCGCCGGATCCGGACGGGGTGAAGCTGGGTCCGCGTCGCGCCCAGTCATCCCCGAGAGGGATAGTGGACAGTTGAAGGGTCTAAGGCAGGTGAAGATCCGTGCCTGAGGTGCTCTATGTACCTGTCCTGAAGGGCCGTCAGGGCGAGCTTGCGGCGCTGGCGGCCATTCAGCCAATGACCCGGAAAGCGATCGTCCCCCTGCTGGAGATAGTTCCGGGGTCGGTTGAAGAGCCAGAGCGGCCTAGCCAACTGCGGACTGCCATTAGTCGGACAGCAAAGAGACTGGGAACGTGGGCAGGTAGCCGACTGTTGCTTGATGCTGGCTTCCTTCCGCCTGAGGCGGCTCCGGGCGACGAATTCGGAACTCTCGGCAATTCCGTGATGGCTGCCATCGACCAAGGGGTTGACGCGACGCCTGTCGTCCACCTCGATGATGACCCACAGGTCTATCGCGATGCAGCAACGCTCCACGATGAGCTGCACCGTGGTGTAGCACTACGCCTCGGCACCGGGGACCTGGACGAGGATTCTGAGGACATTGAAGATGCCCTGACCGAGTTGCTGAATACCCTGCGCGTTGAACGTGGGGATGTCGACTTGATCATGGACCTCGGTGCTGTCCACGGTGATCTAAGCGTCCGAGCTGGTGCCCGCTTGGTGGCAGACGCGCTGCGAGGGCTATCAGCTATGGATGAGTGGCGCAATGTCATCATTGCTGGAGGCGCTTTTCCCCCCGACCTATCTGCGTTCGAGCCCTGGACCTTTGGTGAAACGCCTCGGTATGACGCGACGCTCTATGACTACCTTCGGCAGCGAAGGCGGCTTCCGCGGATTCCAACGTTCGGGGACTACGCCGTTACACACCCGGCTCTTGTCACTGGACTTCCGTACCGGGCTGCTCCCCAACTACGCTACTGCGTTGCCGACAGGTGGCTAGTGCTAAAGGGACGCCTTAACGACCCTCGGGGTCACGAACAGTTCTTCGAGGTATGCGAGAGGATCGCTACTCACCCCGACTTCGTTGGCGCCGCCCTCGGTAACGCTGATGCTAGGATCGCCAACTCTCGGAGCAAGGGTCCTGGCAACGCAGCGACATGGCGAGAAGTAGGCACTACCCATCATCTCGACTTTGTCGTACGGCGCATCACCACTCTGGGCGAGCCTTGATCGCATTGCGAACTTCATGCTGCAACTCGTGCAGTGGCAGCTGTGCTGCAAGCATTTCCCACAAGCGCCATCTGGTCGCCTTTCTCAGGCCACCGCTAAGGCCATGCCGATCAAGGACCGAGTACGCCTCATCCCGCCAGAGCAGCTGGGCAATTGACAGCGGATCAGGTGCGGGGTTAGAGCCTGGCTCTCGTACGACGTCGAGAACTGCGCCTCGCAACGTCGGCCGAGCCAGCCATATACCCCACCAGTTCGGCAGCAGATGCCTCGCACGTTCAGCAGCAGCCGATCCTTCAACAGCAAGCACTGCGGTGTCGAGGATGGCACTATACAACTTCACCTGCGAGGGCAGGCGCCCGAAGTTGTCGCGAGCGCTCTTAACCTCACACCCGATGATACGGCCATTGATCGCCGCCACGTCGACTCGTGTCGCGCCGACGCCGATGCTCCACTCTCGTCGGTACACCGTGCGGCAATCACGATGCTGCCGCCGAAGCATAGCCTCAGCAGCCACAACGATCTCGCCCGCCCGCACAACACCCACTCTAATCCCGCAGGTTCTGACTAGAAAGTATCGGCGCAGGGCCGTCAGCAGTCCGTTATTACGTCATGCTCCGCCCTTCCGATAGTTTCGTTGGCTTCACCCGGCCCTCCCCTCAACCGACAGGCGCTCATAGGGTCCGGGGGACTTGCGGCCGTGGTTCTGTCAAGGGTGGAGGGCCGATCGAGCCGGGGAACCTCAACGCGCGCTTTTACTACCGCTGCCAGCGCGCCGGAGTACGGCGGATCACCATCCACGACACGCGCCGCACGACAGGCTCCCTTCTGGCCGCGCTCGAGTGCACCCCCGCGTCGCGATGCAGATCCTCCGGCACAGCAAGATCGCGCTCACGCTGGAGATCTACACCCAGGTGCCCGACAAGACGACCAGGGAAGCGCTCAAACGGCTGAGCGACTGGCTCGACTCGCGGCCCGGCAGATGAGGCGCGTGCTGCTGTACTTTGCTGCTGTACCAGCCTGCCCGGCTGACCGCATGCGGTTCACATTCGGGTACTGAACAGGGATTACGTGAGCGGCGTACGCTCGAAGGCATGTGCCGCAGCATCAAGACCTTGCGCCCCCCGTACGCCGACCAGGTGACCGATGCCGACGTCCGCGCCGCCGCCCTGCAATACGTGCGGAAGATCAGCGGCTTCCGCGCCCCGGCCGCGCATAACGCCGACGCGTTCAACCGCGCGGTCGAGGAGGTCGCAGCCGCGACCGATCGCCTGCTCGCCTCCCTCGAGATCCGCTCCGCGCGCTCCCTCGACCCCGCCGGCTGAGCGGACCGGGCAGGCCGCGGCCCGCCTGACCATCGCGTGGGCCAGGTATTGACACCGGTCTCCTTAAGAGAAATTGTCGGATTAAGCGTGACTTAGCAGGAAGCTGTCGAGGTGATCCGGCAATGAAGCTTTTGAAGCTGGGGAATCTGTCTCGACTGGGAGCAGCGGCGCTGCTGGCAGCGGGACTAGGGGTGGCAGCGGGCGCTGGCGAGGCGCCCGCGGGCGCCCAGGCCGCATCGTGTCCGTGGGTCGGCTCGCACGCGCCGATCGCCACGCGGGTCGATGAAGTGCTCGCGCAGATGACGCTGGCCGACAAGATCTCGATGGTGTCCGGCACCAGCGGCCCGTACGTGGGGAACGTCGCGGCCATCCCGTCGCTGTGCATCCCGGCGCTGAACCTGGAGGACGGCCCCGCTGGGGTGGCGGACGGCATGACCGGCGTTACCCAGCTGCCGGCGCCGGTCGCCGACGCCGCGACGTGGAGCACGTCCGACGCCCGGCAGTACGGCGACGTGATCGGCGCCGAAGAAGCGGGCAAGGGCGCCAACGTCAACCTCGGCCCGACCATCAACATCGTGCGAGACCCCCGGTGGGGCCGCGCGTTCGAGACCCTGGGCGAGGACCCGTACCTGACCGGCCAGCTCGCCGCCGCGGAGATCGAGGGCGTGCAGAGCCAGGGCGTCATGTCCCAGGTCAAGCACTTCGCCGTGTACAACCAGGAGACCAACCGCAACACCCCCGCCGATGACGCGATCGTCAGCGAGCGGACGATGCAGGAGATCTACCTGCCGGCCTTCCAGGCCGCGATCAAGCAGGGCGGCGCGGCCTCGGTCATGTGCGCGTACTCCACGATCAACGGCACGTACGCCTGCCAGAACCCGTACACGCTGACTCAGGTGCTGCGGGATCAGTTCGGGTTCACCGGCTTCGTCACCTCCGACTGGGGCGCGACGCACTCGACCGTCCCGTCGGCCGACGCCGGGCTGGACATGGAGATGCCGGACAACTCCTACTTCGGTGCCCCGCTCCAGACCGCGGTGCAGGACGGGCAGGTGCCGGTATCGACGCTCAACACCATGGTCCGCGACATCCTCACCGAGATGTTCCGGTTCGGGCTCTTCGATCGCGCGCCGTCCGGTTCGCCGTCCGCCGTCGTCACGACGGCGCAGCACGCGGCGGTCGCCCGCGACGTGGCCGAGCAGGGCACGGTGCTGCTGAAGAACGACGGCGACATCCTCCCGCTCAGCACCTCCACGGTGAAGTCGATCGCGGTCATCGGGGATGACGCGAGCACGTCGGTGCAGTCCGCGGGCGGCGGCTCGGCCAGCGTCGTCGCCCCGTACGTCGTGTCCCCGCTGCAGGGGATTACCAGCCGGGCGGGCAGCGGGGTGACCGTGACGTACGCGCCGACCAACGTGTCGCAGGCGGTCGCCGCCGCGCAGTCCGCGAACGTCGCGATCGTCTTCGCGAGCGACTTCGAGTCCGAAGGATCCGACCTCACGAGCATCGACCTGCCGAGCGCCGAGAACCAGGTCATCTCGGCTGTCGCCGCCGCCAACCCGAACACGATCGTGGTGCTCAACACCGGCTCCGCGGTCACCATGCCATGGCTGAGCCAGGTCAAGGGCGTGCTCGAAGCCTGGTACCCGGGCCAGGAGGACGGCAACGCGATCGCCGCGGTGCTGTTCGGCGACGTGGACCCGTCGGGGCACCTGCCGGTGACGTTCCCGGAGAGCCTGGCGGACGTGCCCGCGAGCACGCCCGCCCAGTGGCCCGGAGTGGACGGCCAAGTCCAGTACTCCGAGGGGATCGACGTCGGCTACCGGTGGTACGACGCTAAGAACATCACGCCGCTGTTCCCGTTCGGGTACGGGCTGTCGTACACGCGGTTCGCGTTCAGCCACATCCGCGTGACGCCAGGCCAGACCACCTCGCGCGGCGAGGTCACGGTCTCGGCCGACATCACCAATACCGGCCAGCGGGCGGGTTCCGACGTCGCGCAGCTTTACGTCGGCGACCCGGCAAGCACCGGCGAGCCTCCGGAGCAGCTTAAGGGCTTCACCAAGGTGTCGCTCGAGCCCGGGCAGACCGGGCGGGTCAGCTTCCGGCTCTCCGCCGCGCAGGCGCTGTCGTACTGGGACAGCTCGGCGAGCGGCTGGGCGGTCGCCGACGGTAGCTACAAGCTGATGATCGGCGACTCTTCGGCGAACCTGCCGCTGACCGCCACTGTCGACGTCACGCGTAGCTACGGACCGCAGGGCGTGACGCTGAGCGCGCCGTCGGTCGCGACGCCCGGGTCGGCGCAGACGGCCAGCGCGACGTTCAGCAACGCCGACTCCGACGTGCCGGTGCGGAACGTCACGGTGCGGCTCAGCGCACCGGACGGCTGGACCGTGGTGCCGGCTTCTGTGCGGCTCGGCACGGTGGCGGCGCACGCCACGACGCACGCGTCGTTCCAGGTGTCGGTGGCGTCCGGTGTCAGCGGCGGCACCAGCCAGCTCACCGCCACCGCCCGGTATGTCGAGGACGGCGTCGGACCGGGCGAGGCGAGCGGGTCCGCAAGCGTCACGGTGCCGTACCCGTCGCTGAGCGCGGCCTACGATGATGTCGGCGTCAGCGACGACTCTGACCCGGCAGCGGGCAACTTCGACGGCAGCGGCTACAGCTACTCCGCCGAGGCGCTGGCGTCGGTCGGCGTCATGCCCGGGTCCACCGTGAGCAGCGGCGGGTACAGCTTCACCTGGCCGGACGTCTCTGCGGGGCAGCCGGACAACGTGACGCTGAACGGCCAGACCGTGGCGCTATCCGGTTCCGGAAGCGAGCTCGCGCTGCTCGGCGCGGGTGCCTTCGGCACCCAGACCGGGCAGGTGACCGTCGGATACACGGACGGCACCACGTCGACAGGGACGATCACGTTCTCGGACTGGTACGCCGACGCGGCGGTGACCGGCGACTCGCTGGTGGCCACGGCGCCGTACTGGAACGAGCCGGCCGGGTCCACGCTGCCGCAGGACCATCCGGTGAGCCTGTACCTCACCACGGTGCCGCTGGTGGCGGGCAAGACGGTTGCGTGGGTATCGTTCCCGTCCAATTCCGACATGCACGTGTTCGCGACCGCCATCGGCTCCTGAACCAGCCCAGGTCCCCCGCCCGGCCCCGAGTCGGGCGGGGGAAACGCGGGTATCTGGCGATCATGAGGCTTATCCTCAACGTGATCTGGCTGGTCCTGTGTGGATGGTGGATGGCGATCCTCTACGCCGCCGCGGGGCTTATCTGCTTTGTGCTGATCATCACGATCCCGTTTGGGATCGCGGCGTTCCGGATCGCCGGGTACGTGCTGTGGCCGTTCGGCCGCTCGATCGTGGTCCGCCGCGACGCGGGCTTGGCTGCGCTGCTCGGCAACCTGATCTGGATCATCGTGATCGGCTGGTGGCTGGCCATCGGCCACCTGACCAGCGGCATCGTGCTCTGCCTGACGATCATCGGCATCCCGCTCGGCCTGGCGAACTTCAAGCTGATCCCGATCTCGCTGCTGCCGCTTGGCGTCCGGATCGTCCCGTCCGGCGAACTGTATCCCGGCTACCGCTGAGCCGGATGCGAGAGGTAGACCGGAATGCCCGTTTCGCGGGCGCCGATCGCCCCGGCCACCCGGGATGTCATGTGCGCCGGCAGGTATTCCGCGAGTTCAGGCGGCGGCACGAGGCGGAACTCGTCGATTTCCTCTTCCTGCAGCACGATCTGCGAGAAGTCGCTGAGCACGCCGCCGTCAAAGACGAAGGCGACCATCGGCTTGGGCCGTAGCCCGGAGGGGGCGATCCAGTGCAGGGCGAGCAACGGTCCCATCGCCAGGTCGAGCCCGATCTCCTCGAGCACCTCACGGGTGCAGCCCTCCTCGGGAGGCTCGGCGTCCTCGAGGATGCCGCCCGGCAGGGACCATAGCTCGCGGTAGTTCGGCTTGACTAGCAGGACCTCGCCCGCGGGCGAGGTGATGAGCGCGGCCGCCGTTCCGTACATCGTTGCCAGCGACGCGTACCAGGTCGCCTCGTCGGTGAATGTCACGCCACGAGACTAACTACCTCCGTGCGCACGCATGGAGGGTGGTCACACCGGTAGCCTTTGCCCATGGAAATTGACGAGGCTGCCGGTGATGGCGAGGCAGCCGAGAGCCGGGTCGAGGTCATCGTCACCACCGATACGTCCGCCGCGCCGCACAAGGCCGGAGAGGGCAAGCTGTACGTGATGTACGACGCCGCCAAGCCCGAGGCCGGAAGACTGTACTTCACCGAGGCCGAATGGGAAGCGTTCGTGCTCGGCGTTAAGGACGGCGAATTCGACCTGGACGAGAGTGGCAACCTCCCGCCCCTCCCGGATTCGCCAAAAAACGCCTAATCCGGCAGAACCAAGCAAGCATCTGGCCCGCGGGGGACATAGCGGGTTACGCTGCCCGCATGGCAGCACCGCCGCGCAAGCCTGTCCTTGACTCGCGGCGGTTCGGCCGCACGTCGGTCGCATTTCTCGTAGCGCTCGGCGTGTGCTGCCTCATCGCGCTGCTAGCGCTCGCCGCCTTCGTCCGCGGCGGTCCCGTTCCCGCGCTGACCGGGATCTTCCTCGCCCTGCTTCCGGTTCCGCTGGTGCTCGCGGTCATCTTGTACCTGGACCGGCTCGAGCCAGAACCGAGGGCGCTGCTGGCCGCGATGTTCGGAGCCGGTGCCGGGATCGCCGCGGTGACCGCACTGGCCGGCCACGTGCTGCACACCGGCGTCATCACGATCCCCGAACTCGGGCCGCACGCCGGCCGAGCGGTGCCGATCACGCTCGGCGTGGCCATCGGCGGGGCGATCTTCGCCGAGACGCTCAAGGGCGCCGTCATGGTCGCGCTGCTCTCCGCACGCCGCAGCGAGATCGACGGCGCGCACGACGGCGTGGTCTACGCGTCCATGATCGGGCTCGGGTTCGCGCTCATCGCCAACGTCTACGCCTACGCGGAGGCGGAGAACGCCGGCGTCGGCGCGCTCGCCTCGGCCTTCGCCCGGCGCGGGATACTCGGCCCGCTGTGGGAGCCGCTGTTCACCTCGATGATCGGGCTCGGCGTGGCGTACGCGGCCTCGCGCCGGGGATCGAAAGGCTACTGGGCGATCGGCGCGGGCTGGGTCGCCGCGGTCGTTCTCGACGCGCTGTGGAACGACTCGGTGACCGCTGGCGCGGCCAAGCTGGCGGTCACCTACCTGATCCTGGTCGCCGCGCTGATCGTGGTCATCGTCCTCGTGGTCGCCGACCGGCGGCGGATCGTCGCGATGATCCAGCGGTACCTGCCGGATTTCGAAGATCCCGCCGTTGTGACAAGGCCGGACATCAGCATGCTCGCCAGCCTGCGGCTGCGCCGGCTGGGCAGGCAGTGGGCCAGGCTCAACCTCGGCCTTGACGGGATGCGGGCGATGGCCGAGTACCAGCTCGCCGCGACCGAGCTGGCGATGGCCTGCAACCGCATCCGCCTGGACCGGATCACTCCGGAGACGTTCGCCCAGCACCGCGACGGCGCGCTTAGCCTGATGCGGGCGGCGGCCGCGCTGGTGCGCCACCGTAAGCCGCTGTCCCCGCCGCCTTGGATCCCGGAGGACGGAGAATCCGTTTTCCTCGCCACGTACTAACACGCTCAGAGCAGCAGCGCACCCTCGTGCCGGAGCAGCCATTCCTTCCGGTCCAGGCCCCAGCCGTAGCCGGTGAGCGAGCCGTTCGCGCCGATCACCCGGTGGCAGGGCAGGATGATCGAGATCGGGTTGCGGCCGTTGGCCAGCCCGACCGCGCGGGAGGCGACCGGGGACTTGCCGAGCGCTGTGGCGACGTCCCCGTAGCTAACCGTCCTCCCGTAGGGGATACGGGCGAGCTGCTCCCACACGGCGAGCTGGAACGAGGTGCCCTGGGGCGCGAGCGGCAGGTCGAATTCGGTGCGCTCGCCCGCGAAGTATGACTTGAGCTGCGCGGCGGCCTCGGCGAACGCGCCCTCGTGGCGGGTCCACCCCGGCTGGACGCTGGCGGAGTGAGCGCCCGCGTCGAGCATGAACAGCCCGGTCAGCGCTCGCTCGTCCCCGGTCAGCAGCAGCCGTCCCACCGGGGAGTCGACGATGTCGTATTCGGCCGGCCCGCTGGAGGCGGGCGGAAGGAATGGGGTGATCATGGCGTAGGCACTCCCGGTGATGTCGGTGATTCAAGTGTGGCCCACAGATGGTGGACCGCGTACGAGCGCCACGGGCGCCAGGCGTCGGCGGAGGCGACGCCGCCCAGGCGCTTAAGCGCCCGCACCACACCCCCGTCCGTAGGCAGGTAACTGTCCGGGTCGGACAGTGCCCGCATCCGGATGTAGCACGCGGTCCACGGGCCGATGCCGCCCAGTGCGAGCAGCCGCGCCATGGCCTCGTCCCGGTCCGCACCGGGATGGAGGCAGATCTGCCCCGACGCGAGCGCCGCCGCCAGGCCGGTGAGCGCCTCGGCGCGCGCCCGCGGCATCGGCAGCGCGGCCGGGTCCGCCGCGGCGATCGTGGCCGTGTCGGGGAAGCAGTGCGTCAGTGTGCCGCTCGGCGTGGACAGCGGCTTGCCGTAGGTGGCGGCCAGCCGGGCGCCGAGCTTGCGCGCCGCGGCGACCGACACCTGCTGGCCGAGCACCGCCCGCACCGCCAGCTCGTCACCGTCCACATGGCCGGGGGAGCGTCGCCCAGGGCAGGCGACGGCCAGCGGGCCGAGCAGCGGGTCTTCCGCCAGGTGGGCGGAGACGGCTTCGGGATCGGCGTCGAGGTCGAGCAGCCGTCGGCACCGCTGCACCGCGGCGGTGACGTCGCGCAGGTCGTCGAGTTCCAGGTCGCACTGCACGTAGCCCGCGCCGTCCCGTGCCCCGCTGGCGGGCGGGGCGTGGCGCAGGGAGAGGATGCCGGTGCCGTTCGGCAGCGTGATGGTTCTCCGGTACGTGTCGTCGGTGCACTCTTCCACCCCAGCTATCGCGCGGTCGGCGAGGAAGCGCAGCAGGCCGCCGACCTCGAGCGGCGGACGGTACGGCAGGCGGAGGCGGAGCACGCCGGGTGGCGCGCTCACGGCGTGGCTGGCGGCGCGTTCGCGGAGGCGGGCCGGCGGGGTGTCGAAGACCTCGAGCATCGTCGCGTTGAACTGACGGATGCTGGCGAACCCGGCCGCGAACGCGATGTCACCCATCGGCAGGCTGGTCGTCTCGACCAGGATCCGCGCGGTTTGCGCCCGCTGGGCCCGCGCCAGCGCGAGCGGGCCGGCGCCGAGTTCCGCGGTGAGCAGCCGCCGCACCTGGCGCTGCTCGTAGCCGAGGCGGCTGGCGAGGCCGCCCACACCCTCGCGGTCGACCACGCCGTCCGCGATCAGCCGCATGGCGCGGGCGGTGACGTCGGCCCGCACGTTCCACTCCGGCGAGCCGGGGGAAGCGTCCGGGCGGCACCGCTTGCAGGCCCGGAAGCCGGCCTCCTGCGCGGCCGCCGCGGTCGCGAAGAACCGGACGTTCTGCCGCTTCGGGAGGATGGCCGGGCAGGATGGCCGGCAGTAGACGCCCGTCGTGGTCACGGCGGTGAAGAAGACCCCGTCGAACCGGGCGTCCTTGCTGGACAAGACCTGGTAGCGATGCTCGTCGTCCACGCCTCCACGATGCCACCCTGGCCGGTGCCGGCTCTAGCGGAAATCGGACATCGTCGCGCCCGCGTTCGCTCACAAACCACATATCCGGGAACGTCGGCGTGTGTCACGCTATGCGAAAAGCGGCCGGACATACCGCTCCGTAAGGGCGCGCCGGAGGCCGGGTCGTACTACGCTGGCCGGGCCGGGTCGCCGGGCCGGGCCGGGCGAGGCAACACCGAGGCGAGCGCTTTTAGGGAGAACTTCACATGGCGGGTCACCCTCGCACCTGGAGTCCGCGGGCGAGGTCCATGTTGGTGCCTGCCGTAATCGCCGGGTTGGCATTGGTTGTCATCGCCGTCGCCGGGGCGGCGATCGTCGGCACGTCCGGGGGACACCCGGCCGCCGCGCCGCGTGGTGCCGCCGGACCAGACGCCAAGGCCACGCAAGGAACGGCCGCCGCGGCCGCGATACTGCCGCTCAAGGGCAAGGTCGTCGGAATCGACCCCGGCCACAACGGGCGCAACTACACCGACCCGTCCTTCCTCAACAGGAAGGTGTGGAACGGACGCGAGTGGGAGGACTGCGACACCACAGGGACCCAGACGGTGAGCGGTTACACCGAAGCCCGGTTCAACTTCCAGGTGGCCGGATACCTGCGCGCCGACCTCATCAGGGATGGCGCCCGCGTGGTGCTGACCCGCGACAGCAACAACGGCATCGGGCCGTGCGTGACCACCCGCTCCGCCATCATCGACAACGCGCACGCGAACGCGGCTGTCGACATCCACGCGGACGGCGGGCCGGTCAGCGGGCGCGGCTTCGCGATCCTTGAGCCCGTTGCCGACGGGCCGAACGACAAGGTGATCGCCTCCTCGGTCCGGCTCGGCGCTGACGTCAGAAGCGCGATGCTCGCCGGAACGAGGATGCCCGTCAGCGGTTATGACGGCAAGAACGGCATCAACTTCCGTGACGACCTAGCGGGCCTCAACCTGACGACGGTCCCCAAGATCCTCATCGAGGTCGGCAACATGCGCAATTCCACCGACGCCAGGATGCTGACCTCGGCCGCGTTCCAGCAGCAGGTGGCTAGGGTGTTGCTCGCCGCGATCGTCGAGTTCCTGAAGTGAGCACGGCCGCTGGCCGCGGCGGCCCCAGCCGAGTTCAGCAGGTCGCGGTCGCGGCGGTCATCGGCGCGATAGCGGGCACGGCCCTGGCCGGCCGGCGCGGCCGGAAACGGGGACTGCTCGGTGCGCTAACCGGCGCGGTCGGGCTCGGTGCCGTGGAAGCGGTGGCACGAGCCACGCAGCGCCCGGACGAGATACCCGCCCTGTGGGCGCGGATAGCGATGAGCGGCGCGCTCGCCGCCCCCGCGGGATGGGCGGCGGCCCGGGTAACCGGTGCCGGGCCGCTCCCGGTGGGGACGGTGGCGGGCGCCGGCGCGGGCGCGCTCGGGCTGCGCCCGCAGAAGGTGGCGCTTGGCCCCGTCGTCGGGGCGGCGGCCGGGCTGGTGTTCAGGGCGAGGCGCCAGCCTCAATCCGCCGCTTCCGCTGCTGCCGCCGCCGCGGCGGCCGTGGCCGGCTTCCGGGTCGTGTCCGCGCTGGTCTTCACCGACCCGCAGGTGAGCCTGCTCGCCTCGCAGGTTCCCGCTGAGAACGTCCCGTTCGTGGTGCCGAGGGCGAGCCACACCAGGTACGTCGGCACCGGCTACGTGCGCGAGCTGGCCAAGGACCTGGGCGGCAAGTACACCGCTGACGTTGCCGATATCGGCATCGTCGCCTCGCTTGACGACCTCGCGGGCCCGGAGTTCGACCCCACCTCGGCGCACCCGCTGGTCCGGGAGTTCTACGAGCACACGACCAGGTTCTCCCTGAACATCGTCCCGGAATGGCGGCTGTGGGTCCGTCCCGGTTACCTGCTCTACCAGATGCTGCTTGCCAGGCCGCTTGGCCAGGCCAGCGTGCCGATGAACCAGCGCGCGGCGCTGCGCGGCGTGCGGAGCAGGATCGACACGGTGACCGGGGCCCCGGGCGGCCCGCCGGTCATCCGGGGCTGGATCCGCTCATACGCGGACACCGGTGCGCCGATCTACGTCGGCATCTACACCACGTACCGCCACGCGGGCATCGGATACGTCAGCGTCGGGTTCCCGCTCCCGCAGGCGAGCTTCACCGCGACCCTGCTGCCGCGCGCCCGGCCCGGCGGCGGCCTGGTGCTGGATAGCCGCGGTGGCGACATGCAGTCTGGGCACTACCTGACCTGCATCGATCCGCAGACGGCAGAGTTGACGGTGCTCGCTGTCCATGGTTTCGCCGAACGGCTCGACGTGTATGTGCGGGATGGCGAGCTTCGCGCCGAGCACGCGTTCACGGTGTTCGGGATACCGTTCCTCGTGCTGCATTACCGCATGCACCGCAAGCCCGTGCGCTGACTCAGGTCTGCAGCGGCATCAGTTCCCGTGCGAAGCCGTCCACGAAGTCCCCGAACGACGCGGGTGCCGCGGCGGGCCTGATGACAAACTTGCTCAGCCCTTCCGCGACGTACGCCGAGATCAGTTCCCGTGCGCCCGGCCATCCTCCTCCGACAAGCGACTCGGGTGCGACCCCCGGCCGCCGCCTGGCGATCGACTGGTGGAGCGCGTCCGGCACGCCGCCGAAGGCGACCGGCAGGCTGATCCCGAAGTGATCTGATTCCACCTCGCGCCCGGCCTCCGCCGCCGCGTCCTTGATGACCCGTACGGCCTGGCCCGCCTCCGGCGGCGTCAGCAGCGATCCCAGCCAGCCGTCCGCGAGCCGCCCGACCCGGCGCAGCCCGGCGGGCGCCGAGCCGCCCAGCCAGATGTCCAGCGGCTTGGCCGGAAGCGGCCCGACCGAGGCGCCCTCCACCGAGAAGAACCGACCGGTAAACGACACCAGGGAAGACGTAAGCAGCATCCGCATCAGGACGAGCGCTTCGTCGAACACCGCGCCCCGCTGGCCGTCCGGCACCGGGAACAGCGCCCGCTCGGCAGGAACGGCGGGCTGCAACCCGAACACCGGCAGTACCCGCCCCGGTGCCAGCCCGGCCAGTGACGCCAGCTGCTTGGCGACAAGCACCGGGTTCCTTCCCGGCAGCACCGAGATCCCGCTGCCCGCTTTCAGCCGCGTGGTCCGCGCCAGCGCGAACGCCATCCCGGTGAACGGCTCGACCGCGGCCCCGTACACGTTTTCCGGCAGCCACAGCGAATCGACCCCCGCCGCCTCGAGCAGGTCCACCGTCGCCGCGTACCCGCCCGGCGCGCCGGCCGCGCCCAGGGAGATGCCAACACGAACTTTCATCTGAACGGACCGTGGTTCCTCTCAGGCGCGCCAGAAATCGAACGGGTCGCGGCCCGGCCGGAAACCGGCCGCCTCGACGACATCGACCGCCAGCTTGAAGCGGTCCCCGACCCGCTGCGGCAGGTGCGCGTCGCTCCCGAACGATACCGCGGTTCCCCCTTCTTCCCGCCACCACCTCACTAGGTCGACCGAAGCCAGCGGGGACTTCGTGTTGATCTCGAGCGCCCGGTCCGAGCGGGCCAGGGCGCGGAGCACCTCCCGGTACTCCTCCTCGAAGTCCTGTTCCCGGTAGCGGTGCGGCCCGCCTGGCCAGTAGCGACGCGGGAAGTCGGCGTGCGCGAGCACCTGGAACAGGTCGCTGCCCTCGATCAGCCGCAGCAGTTCGGCGAAGTAGTACCGCATCACCTCGTGATCGGACATCGAGCCGAACAGTGCGTCCGCCGCGACCAGCCGCCCCTTGTAGGGAACGGCGTGCAGCGATCCGAGCACGCGGTCGATGGGATTGGCGCGCACGATCGCGCTCGCGCTGCCGGCGAACAGGTGCGACTCCCCGGCCTCGACGCCGGACAGGATGCGCAGGCTCGGGTAGCGTTCCCGGCAGTCGTCGATCGCGGCCAGGTACCCGGTCACGTCAAGCGGCTTGATCCGGCTCCACCACCGCGTGTCGGTGGAGATCCCGTCGATGGCGTCGCCCTCCCCGCCCGCGGTGAACTCCAGGTGTTCGGTGAACGCGACCGAGGGCAGCCCGATGGCTATCGCCTGCTCGCAACTGCGCGCCATCGACGCCTGGTCGGAGGTGTCGTAGGACCAGACTGAATGTACGTGATTGTCCGCAGGCAGCACGCTGCCGATTCTTTCATGCCATGGTCGCGGGCCTGCGACCCCGGTCCACCGCTCGCCGGCGCGGGCCGTGCGCTACCAGCGATCGTCGCGCGGCTTGGCGGATGTGATGACGTACACCTCGTTCGGCCTGGGCGGGGACGGCGGGACCGGGCCCGGTCCCGGGCCGCGGCCGCTGGGGATGCCGTCCGCGGTGACCCCAGGCTCCTCGGCGGAGGTGTTCGACCCGGCGGCCGGAAGCGCGGTCTGGCCACCCTTCTTGGACTTGACCAGCTTGCCCCAGCGCTCTTCCCATTCGGTGACGTCGCCGCCGCAGGCCCGCACATAGGCGATAAGCACCGGCAGCGTGGGCAGCCTGAGCCCGCCTGCCGCCGAAGCCAGCGTACGCATCGTGTAGTGCGACTTCTCCGCCATCGCGAGGTAGTCCAGGTCGGCCTTTGACCGCAGCACCCGGAGGTCGCGCGCGAAGGCGGCGACGTTGTCCGCCTCGATGCTGGCGATAGCGGCGCTCTTGGAGTTCGGCGGCGGGTCAGGCAGCGCGCTGTCCCGCTGCCGGATGACGTTGCCGCCCGCGCGCTCCCAGCCACTCTGGCCGGGGGCGCCGGGCCGGGCCGCGCCGCGCGGCGGGTCTCCAAGCCGGCCGCCGCCCGCGCCTGGCCCGCGCTGGTCCCGCGACGGTCCCTGGCCGGGTCGGCCGGGCGCCTGCCCAGCGCCGGGACCGTACTGGCCGGGGCTGTATTGTCCTTGGCCGTGCTGACCCGGGACAGGGTGGCCGGGACCACCGCCGGATGGACCGTACGACACGGTCCCTGGTCCCATCGGCCCGGGACCGTACTGGCCAGGGCCGGGCCGACCGGGACCGGGCCGGCCGGGACCGGGCTGACCGGGACCGGGGCGCGGGCCGTATGGGCGCGAGCCGGGCGCGTAGGGATCCGTGCCCATGTGTTGCTGGCCGGGACCGTAGGGGGCCGCGCCGGGGCCGTACTGTGGCCCGGCCGGTGGGTATGGCTGGTCGTCGCCTTGCGGGCGCGGGCCGTAGCCCTCACCTGGCCGCCGTGGGCGGCCGCCGGGCCTGGGACCGCCGAAGCCAGCCGGGCCGCCGGCTCGGTCGGCGGCCATGGGACCTGGACCTGCGGGGCCAAGCCCCCCGGGCGGGGCGACGCCCGGGCCGCCGGAACCTGGTGCGCCGGAACCTGGTGCGCCGGGACCAGGGCCGTAGAACCCCGCAGGCGAGGACTGGGGGCCACGCCGGGGAACAGGGCGGCCGCCCCGGGGAACCTCCGGACCGTTCGGGATAAATCCCGAGTTCGCCGGCGGGCGGAACCTGTTCGCACCAGACTGCCGCAACCGGGTACCCGGGCGCGGCCTGCCACCCGCGGACGGACGGGGGCGGCCAACGCCGGGCGGCGCGTCCTCGGGACGCTGCCAGGGTCGGTTGTACATGCTGGGATCGCGCGGCGGCTGGCGAGGCGGCCAGGGCCGGGGCGGCATACCGCCGCGGGGCGGGGCGGGGCGTTCCTGGCGAGTACGCGGCGGCGGCCCAGCGGGTGCTTCCCCCGGGCGGGGACGGCTGCCGGAGTAGGCGCGATAGTCGGGATCGACCGGATAGGCGCCCACGTTCAGGTACGCGGCATCGGGGTAGCCCTCATCAGTAGGGCCGTCCGGGTACGCGGCTTCCGCACCCCTGGCCTGCGTGCCCCGGCCGGGTCCGCTGTCCCGACGTTTCACCCGGTACCTCCTGGACACTGACCTCTTCGGTGTGCGCACCACGGTCCGCGCCGTGGCATGCCGAGTCCCGCATGCGCGGCGGCCGGAACCGCCCACGGCACTCGCCCCTCAATGAGTGTAGGCCGGCTGACGGGCGCTAAATCTGCCGGACTCGTTAATTGGGCCCCTTCGACATCGCTATATCAGGCCGGGCAACAGCCCGTGTTCGTGTCTGGTGCGGGCCTTGCGGGGCGGATTACCCTTGAAGAAAAGGCACGAGCGTTGAGCCCGCGCCGATGGCATCGCGGCGCGCACGCGCCGCGCGGGAGTTCGCTGCGGAGCGGCCATGATGGCATGGATCGTCTGGCTGATCGTGGCGGCCGTGCTCGGCGTGGCCGAGCTGATGACCACCACGTTCGCGCTCGGCATCATCGCGGTCGCGGCCCTTGTCGCGGCGGGTGTCGGGGGCTTGAACCTCGGTCTTCCGTTCCAGCTGCTTGCCTTCGTTGCGGGGTCGGCGGCGGGCCTTGGCTTCGTCCTTCCCGTCGCGCGGCGGCATATCAAGCAGCCGCCCCCGCTTAAGACCGGGTCCGCGGCTCTTATCGGGCGGACAGCCAGCGTGCTCGAAGAGGTGACCGGGTACGGCGGGCGCGTCCGCATCGGCGGTGAGGTGTGGTCCGCGCGCTCTTACGACGAGACGCTGATCATCCCGGTGGGTCACATCGTCGACGTCATGCAGATCGAGGGCGCCACCGCCCTCGTCTATCCACGGGAGTAGCCATGGGCCCGGAGATCATCATCATTATCGCGGTGGTCGTCCTTGTCGTTGCCGTGTTTGTCACGGTGGTGCGTACGGTGCGGATAGTCCCGCAGGCCCGCGCGCGGAACGTCGAGCGGTTCGGCCGGTACCGCAAGACACTCGAGCCAGGGATGAACTTCATCATCCCGTTCGTCGACCGGGTGAAGCCGCTGATCGACCTGCGCGAGCAGGTCGTCTCGTTCGTGGGACAGCCGGTCATCACCGAAGACAACCTGGTGGTGCAGATCGACACCGTGCTGTTCTTCCAGGTCACCGACCCGAAGGCGGCGGACTACGAGATCGTCGACTACATTCAGGCGATCGAGCAGCTCACCGCCACCATGCTGCGGTCGGTCATCGGCTCCATGGACCTGGAGCAGACGCTCACCTCGCGAGACAAGATCAACACGCTGCTGCGCGGGGTGCTTGACGATGCTTCCGGCAAGTGGGGGATCCGGGTCACCCGGGTGGAGATCAAGGCGATCGACCCGCCGAAGTCCGTCAAGGACGCCATGGAGAAGCAGATGCGCGCCGAGCGGGAAAAGCGCGCCGCGATCCTGACCGCCGAGGGATTCAGGCAGTCGCAGATCCTCACCGCCGAAGGCGAGAAGCAGAGCGCGATCCTGCGCGCCGAAGGCGACAAGCAGGCCGCGATCCTGCGGTCGGAGGGCCAGGCCGAGGCGATCTCCCAGGTGTTCCAGTCGATCCACCGCAACGACCCGGACCCCAAGCTGCTCGCCTATCAGTACCTGCAGACGCTGCCGCAGTTGGCCGCCGGGCAGGGAAACACGTTCTGGGTCATCCCGAGCGAGGTAACGACGGCCCTGAAGGCCGTGACGTCGGCGTTCGGGGCGACGCAGGAGGCGGCGGGCGGCACAGCAGGCGGTTCTCCCGCCGCGACCGCCGCCGACGCCGGGAACGCGGTAGCCGCCGGCAGCGCCGCGGCCGCCGCGGTGGGGGCTGGAGGCGAGGCTGGCGCCATCACAGACGGCCAGCGGGCGGCGGAGGCCCTAGCCGCGGCCGGAGTCACCGCGCTCTCGGCGCAGCCGCTGCCCGCGAACGGCGCCATGCCCGCGAACGGCGCCATGCCCGCGTCAGGCGCGCCCGCCAGCGATGATCAGACCGGAGGCGGCGGCGACAAGTCCTTAGCGGACGAAGTCCCCTAGAGGACGAAAATAAGGATCAGGACGACCAGGAGCGCGATGGCCGCACCCGCGGCGATCGCCCGGGGCGTGATGGTGCTGCGGGCGTGTCCGGCCGACCGGTGCCCCGTGCGCGCCGGCGGCGCGCTCGCCATGCCGGACCGCGATCCAACGGCTTCAGGGGCGGTTCCAGCGACGGGGGACCGGGGGAGTCCCGGTGCGGTGGCCGGCGTCGCGCCGGCCGCGGAAGCCGGCGTCGCGCCGGCCGCGGCTGGCTGCGCGGCGTCCGGTGCCGGGGAGAGCCGCATGCCCGGCACAACCGGGCTGGATGGGCCGGGCGTGCCGGACGGCCCGGGCAGGCTGGACTCAGCGGCAGGGGCGGCCATGCCATCGGCGACCCGGTCCAGGGCCGCCAAGATCCGAGCTGAATCGTGGCCGTCGGGCGGAGCCGCCGTGGTACCGATACGGGCTCCCGCGGTCGCCGCGTCCGAGTCGCCGACGGTCCGTGTCAGCAGCAGCGGACTGGCGGGAGAGCGGGTTAGCGAACGCCACCGCTCCTCCCACTCCGCGGTGGTTCCGCCGCAGCCGCGGACGTACGCCGAGAGCACCGGCAGGTCGGGCAGCCTGGGGCCGGCTTCCGCCGACTGGAGCACGTCGTACGGATAGTGCGCCCGTGCCGCGAGTTCGGCGAGCTCGAGGCCAGCCATGTCCCTAAGCTGGCGTAGCTCACGGAAAAACCGCTTCGCGTCGTCATCAGGCGCGCCGCCAGGCAGCACGTCTGCGGGCTCCGCTTCACGTGCCGCCTCACGTGTCTCTGCTTTACGGGGCTCCACCCGAGCACCACTCTCCCCTTGAATCCGTCAGACCGGTTGGACCCGTTTGATCGGTATGGCGATGATCACCCATGTATCCCCAACCAGGGATTCATCCGCAGGCTACCGCGTTGCCTGTGGTCGGTATGGTATATCCGCTCGGTTTGTGGCGGGCGCGGCGCCCGCGGTTAACCTTGCCGTTCCCGCAGGTAGCGAAGTTCCGGCTGTGAAAGCGGATCCCGGACTTTCAGATGTGGATCGCCAGCCCGATCGTGAACGCCAGGCCGAACGCCAGCTGCAGCCGCCCTGTCTGGCCAAGCGCCGCGATCAGCGCCTGACCCGAAGCGCCGTTTCGCACCGTGCGTACCGGAGCCGCCGTGAGCGGCAGCGCCACCAGCATCAGCAGCGCGAACGGTCGCTCCACCGCGAGGAGAGCGGCCAGCGCGAACGGGACGAGCAGGCACGCCAGATAGGCCGCGCGGCTGCGCGCGTCCCCGATCAGGACCGCGAGCGTGCGTTTGCCCGTCTCGCTGTCCGAGCGGATGTCCCGCAGGTTGTTGATCATGAGGAGCGCGCAGGACAACAGCCCGGCCGGGACCGAGGCCGCAAGGCCGAGCCAGCTCAGCGAACCCATCTGCACGTACGCCGTGCCGGCGACCGCGGCGACGCCGAAGAACGCGAACACGGCCACCTCGCCCAGCCCGCGGTACCCGTAGGGACGCGAGCCGCCGGTGTAGAACCAGGCCGCCGCGACACAGGCGGCACCCCCGAGCACCAGCCACCATGACGTCACGGCCGCAAGCACCAGCCCGGCGCAGCAGGCTACGAAGAAGCAGCCGAACGCGGCGAGCAGCACCTGCCGTGGCGTCGCCAGCTTGGACCCGACCAGCCGCACCGGCCCGACCCGGCGCTCCGCGGAGTCGGAGCCGCGTATACCGTCGCTGTAGTCGTTGGCGAAGTTCACGCCGACCTGCAGCGCGAGCGCGACGAGCAGCGCGAGCGCGGCCCGCCAGGGGGAGAACTTACCGTATCCCGCCGCGACGCCAGAACCGATCATGACCGGAACGACAGCCGCGGGCAGGGTCCGGGGCCGGGTACCGGCTAGCCACTCACGTGCGTTTGCCACCGGCAGATTGTATGCCGGACACCTCATGCCTCCGACAGCCTGGTCTGCAGCCGGATCACGTGCACCTTGACGCCCATGTCCAGGTTGCTCTGGCTGCCGTCGGGGGCCCAGCCCGCCGACTCGAGGAAGTCCAGCCGCCGCTCGTCGGCGGAAAGCGCCCAGGTGCTCGCGGTATGGAAGCCGTCGGAGGCCAGCGTGTCCGCGACGGCGTGCAGCAGCCTGCCGCCGTGACCGAGGCCGGCCAGTTCCGGCTGCACGTGCAGCTCGTACAGTTCGCCGTCGGTCCGGGGCCACAGGTCGGGATCGGTCCCGGGCCCGGCCGAGGCGAAACCGGCCACCCCGCTGTCCTCGGGCGAATAGGCGACGTGTACCCGGTGGCGGCCGGTGGGCGGCTTGATGATCGCCTCCCGCCAGCGCTCGGCCCACTGCTGTTCCGACGCCGGGCTGGTCAGCTCGCTAAGCACCTCGTCCGGTACCAAGCCGGCGAGCGTGGCCCGCCAGCTCGCCACCTGGATGCGCGCGAGTTCGGCGGCGTCCGTCGCCCGTGCGGCCCGCACGAACCCGGCCGTCACCTGTCTGGCGAGCCGGATGAGGGCGACCCAGAGCCGTGCAGCGAGCCGAGCACCGAGATGTCACGCGCCGCGCCGGTCGCGGCGGATGTGGCCATCGCCGCGTACAGCTGCAGCGCCGCGCTTACCGGGCGCTGCCGGTCGGCCGGCCGGTACGAGCCGAGCTTGTCGAGCAGCACGCTCCGCCGCACGGCCAGCTCCGCGTCCGGCACGTCCAGCCGCAGCTCGCGGCGCGGGATGTCGATCACGATCGTGTCCCCGTCCTCGGCGAGCGCTATCGTCCCGCCGGCCGCCGCCTCCGGAGCGATGTGGCAGATCGACAGGCCGGACGTGCCGCCGGAGAACCGGCCGTCGGTGATCAGCGCGCAGGCCCGGCCCAGGCCCTTTCCCTTGAGGAAGCTGGTCGGGTACAGCATCTCCTGCATGCCCGGGCCGCCCCGCGGCCCCTCGTACCTGATCACGACCACGTCCCCCGCGACGACCGCGCCGCCCAGGATGCCGCCGACGGCATCCTCCTGCGACTCGAACACCTTCGCCGACCCGGTGAACTTCAGTAGCTCTTCCGGCACCCCGGCCGTCTTCACGATCGCGCCCTCTGGCGCCAGATTGCCGTACAGGACCGCCAGCCCGCCGTCCGGCGTGTACGCGTGCGCCACGTCCCTGATGCACCCGCCCTCGGCATCGAGGTCAAGCGACTCCCACGACGCCGACTGCGAGTAGGGCCGCACCGTCCGCACGCCGCCAGGCGCGGCGTGGTACAGCTCCATCGCCTCACCAGATGTCGAGCCGGACCGCAGGTCCCAGTCCGCGATCGGCAGGCCGTGCACCGTGTGCACCGTGCGGTTGAGCAGCCCAGCCCGGTCCAGCTCACCGAGGATCGTGTGGATGCCCCCGGCCCGGTGCACGTCTTCCACGTGATACGAACTGCTCGGCGCGACCTTGCACAGGCACGGCACCCGCCGGGAAAGCTCGTCGATCTCCTTGAGCCCGAAGTCCACGCCCGCCTCGTGCGCGGCCGCGAGCAAGTGCAAGATGGTGTTCGTCGAGCCGCCCATCGCCACGTCGAGCGCCATCGCGTTCTCGAACGCGTCCCGGCTCGCGACGTTGCGCGGCAGCACCGACGCGTCATCGTCGTCGTAGTACCGCCTGGTGATCTCCACGACCAGTGCGCCGGCCTTCTCGAACAGCGAGCGCCGCGCCACGTGCGTGGCCAGCACCGTGCCGTTGCCAGGCAGCGCGAGCCCGATCGCCTCGGTCAGGCAGTTCATCGAGTTCGCGGTGAACATGCCGGAGCACGATCCGCAGGTCGGGCAGGCGGCCTCTTCGATGGCGGCCAGATCGGAATCGGAGACCGACGGGTCGGCCGACGCGACCATCGAGTCGATCAGGTCCAGCTTGCGGGGGCCGCCGGACACCTCGCCCGGCGCGACGACGCCAGCCTCCATCGGGCCGCCGGAGACGAAGACGGTCGGGATGTTCAGCCGCATCGCCGCGATGAGCATGCCCGGCGTGATCTTGTCGCAGTTGGAGATGCAGATCAGCGCGTCCGCGCAGTGCGCGTTGACCATGTACTCGACGGAATCCGCGATCAGCTCCCGGCTGGGCAGCGAGTAGAGCATGCCGCCGTGGCCCATCGCGATGCCGTCGTCCACCGCGATCGTGTTGAACTCGCGGGGGATGGCACCCGCGGCCCGGATCGCGTCGGCGACGACCTGGCCGACTTCCCTGAGGTGTACGTGTCCGGGCACGAACTCGGTGAAACTGTTCGCGACCGCGATGATCGGCTTGCCGAGATCCTCCCTGGCTACTCCGGTCGCGCGCAGCAGCGCGCGCGCCCCTGCCATGTTTCTGCCGTGCGTGACCGTGCGGGATCTCAAGGATGGCATGACGACAAGAACTCCCCTCAGTTGCTGAGGAAATTTAGCCTACCGGGGCAGGCGTCCTTGTCGGGGCAAGCGGCATAACCTTGCCTGCCGCCTCGTAGATTTCCCGCACCTCGTCACGTGACAGCTTCGGCACGCCCTTTATCCGGGCGCGGCGGCGCAGGTATTTCCGCAGCCGGTCCCCGCTGAACACGTCGACTTCCCTGATCGTCGCGATGTCCCAGGGGATGCTCGGCCCGTAGACGGCCATCGCCGGGCGGACCCGGATATCCCTGCCGAGCGCCGTGGAGAGCCGCTCGCTCGCCTGCCCGGCCTCCCAGCGGGCGTGTTCCAGGCGCTCCTTCTTGCTTTCCGGGCCGTGCCAGAGCTGCTTGCCGTTCCGGGTCCGGATCGGCAGCTTCTTGTCCCACTTCTCCGAGTCGATCGCGTAGACCCCGGTCGGGCCGATCACCAGGTGGTCGATGACCTCCATGCTTCCCGGGATGGGCCGCGCGTGCCAGGCCAGGTAACCGGCGCGGTGCATCCTGGCGAGCTGCTTCTGGGTGCTCCGCTGGGCGCGGTCCAGCTTGCCAGGCGACGGCGCCGAACCCGGCGACGGCACAGAACCCGCGGTGCGGGACCGGTAGATCGTGTCGGCGATGCCCGCGAGGATGGCGAGCGTTATACCTGTCGGCCAGCCGGCGATGATCGAGAAGACGACGCCGACGGCCAGCATGATCAGCACGCGCAGCCGCCACAGCCGTACCCGCGCGTCCAGGGCGAGATCACGGGCCCGGATCCGCTGTGGCTGGTCGCCGTCCGTGCCCGCGGCCGGCCCGCCCGCTCTCCAGAATCCGCCGAACGAGCGGTGGTTGCTCCCGCCGTCTTCGTTGACCGGCTGCGGGGGCGTCCCTGCTAGCGGCTCGTTCAGGTGTGGTTCCGAGACCGCGGCCTCCGGCGGATCCGCCTCCGGCGGATCCCGGTCCGGCCGATCCGCGGGAACCTCAGTCGTCGCGACGCCGAGGATTTCAATTCCCGCGCCTGTTAGCTCCTCCTCGTCACGGTCGTCGGCCGGATCGCGGCCCGCAGGCTCCAGGCCGGTTGCCTCGTCGTCCGCCAGCTCGGTGCTGGCCACGGTATGACGGGTTCCGCTGATACCCGTATTCTGACCGTGACCGGGAACGAGCCCGGAGTCAGGTGCCGGTGTCACGATGATGTGCACGCCATTGTGCTCGCGTGTCACGGGCAGCGCCGATGACCTGGATTTCTTTATCCGGGGCCAAGTCATCCATCTCACCACCTCAGCGTACCGATTCGAGCGCAGCAAGTGCAGCGCTCCGTAATCAATTGTCCCCCTGCGTGGCCGTTTTTAAAACGGACATTTGACGTAAATCACACGCAAGACCGTAAAATTTACGGTTATGTGCCCTGTTGTGCGGCGTTATCACGGTGATATGTGCACTGCAATTGCATCATCACATGCCGATAGGGCAATTGTCAGTGGCTTCTGGGCCGATTCGCGCTGCTGGCGGGCGGCGCGGGCACCCTGATGTAATTAATTCATCGTATATCCATACGAAGCCTTCGCAATAAAAAAAACTCTTCACGAAAACCTTTACGACATAGGTAGCGAATCGGGCGTCGGGCGAAATAGGGAGCCGGGAGCTGGGCAAGTCGCCGGTCTCTCGCCCGGCTAACTGCGCGGACGTGATAAAACGGGCGGGATGTGGGCGCGTGAAAGGCGGGCGAAGCGCAGCCGGCGGGTGCGCCGGACCGTCAACGCGGTGGTCGCCATCGGAGTGTCGGCCGCGCTGCTTGGCCTGCTCGGGTTCGGGTACGGCACGATCCCGGCGCTCGGGCCCGCGCTCGACCCCGGCCGCGGCGCGTGGACCTCGGCGTCCGGCGGCCAGCCGGTCAGCTCCCAGACGCTGCGCCTGCCCGGGCTCACCAGGCCGGTTACGGTCTCGTTCACCAGCCAGGGGCTCGCCTCGATCAACGCCGCCTCGACCCGCGACCTGTTCCTCGCGCTCGGGTACGTGCACGCGAAGTTCCGGCTGTCGGAAATGGACCTCGAGCGCCGCCTGGGCGAGGGCCAGCTCGCCCAGCTTGGCGGCCCGTCCGACCTGGCATCCGACGAGTTCGAGCTGCGCCTTGGCCTGCTGCGCACCGCGCAGAACGAGTGGGCGCGGACAACCGGCCAGGCCCGCATGGCGCTGCTCGCCTACGCACAGGGCGTGAACGACGACATCGCCCAGGTCCGCGCGGCCGGCGACTGGCCCGCGGTGTTCACGCTCACCAGGACGTACCCCCGGCCGTGGACGCCGGTGGACAGCCTGGTCATCCAGGAGGTGCTCACCCAGGAACTCGACTACACGACCGAGCCGCTTGACGACGCCTTGCTCGAGCGCTCGCTTGGCGCGGCCCGGACGATGGACTGGTTCCCGACCGTGGCGGAGAACGCGCAGACGCCCTACGACACCGGCCCGTACGTCAACGCGGGCGTGACGCCGCTGGCGCCGGGCGCGGCGAGCAGCCTCCCCGCCGGGTCGTCGGCCGCCGCGACGGCGAAGGATGCCGTGCAGACGGCCGCCACGGACCGTTCGGGAGTATCAGGGCAGGTAGCGGAGGCGGCCGGCCAGCTGCTCGCCCAGCTCAGCCAGCTGCCCGCCAATCAGATCCACGAGTACCCGGACAGCAACGCGTGGGCGGCGAACGGGCCGGCCGTCGCGGGCGGGGGGGCACTGCTCGGCGGCGACCCGCACCTGCCGCAGACGCTGCCGTCCGTGTGGTACGAGGTGGCGCTGTCCGCGCCCGGATACCAGGTGTCCGGGGTCAGCGTGCCCGGCCTGCCGGGGATACTCCTCGGGCATAACGCGCATATCGCCTGGTCGCTGACCAATACCCAGAACCAGGCGACCCTCTATTACACCGAACGCGTCCGTGGCGACAGCTATTACTGGCGCGGCTCGTGGCGGAAGATGGCCGTGGAGCGGTACACGATCCCGGTGCGCGGTGCCGCCGCCGTCCACCTCACCGTGAATATCACCGCGGATGGGCCCATCATGACCCAGGCGGGCCAGACGATGGCCGTGGACTGGATGGGCAACGTGCCTTCCGCCGACCTGGGGGCGATGCTCGCGGTGAACAAGGCGGCGTCGTTCACGCAGTTCCGCGCGGCGCTCGCGGGCTGGCATGCGCCCTCGCAGAATTTCACCTATGCCGATAGTGCGGGGAATATCGGCGCAATCTCCGCCGGGTATTACCCGCAGGTTCCCGCGGGGTGCCAGCCCTGGCTTCCGATGCGGGGAACGGGGCAGTGCGACGTCACCGGTGTCATCCCGTTCCGCGCGGTGCCGCGAGTCTACGACCCGCCGTCGCACTTGATCGTGACCGCCAACCAGCGGCCTGTCACGGCCGCGTACCCCTATTACATCGGCACCGCCAACGATTTCTTCGACCCCGGCTACCGCGCCGGCTACGCCTACAGCTACCTGCGCGCGCACGAGCCGCTGGCCCCCGCGTCGATCGCGGCGCTGCAGAACAGCGTGACCGACAGCCTGGCCGCCTCCGTCGTGCCCCGCTTGCTCGCCGCACTCCGCTCCGCCCCGCTGACTTCTGCTGAACGGACGGTGGCGTCTGAACTCGCCTCATGGAACGACTCGATGACCGTGGGGTCGGCCGCGGCGACGGTGTGGTGGACGTTCTGGGGGGACTATGTATCGGACGTGTTCCAGCCGTGGTGGAACGCGGCGCGCGTGCCGGTCGGCAAGGACCGTTCCGGGCTGACCGCGGGAATAGGGCTCGTGCCGCTTGATGAGGACCTGCAGGCGTGGACGCTGTCGGACCCGTCCAACGCCGCGTTCGCCGGGCCCACGGGCCACCACGGGCCGCCAAATGCGGCGGCGGCGATGGTGACCGCGTTCGGCAAGGCGGTGGCGCACCTGGCCGGGGTGTACGGCGGGTCGCCCTCGTCGTGGACCTGGGGCCGGGAGCACTCCCGGTCGTTTCCGTCGCTCACCGGGGCTTCCGGCCTCGGCTACGGGCCGCGCCCGGCCGGCGGCGACCCGTTCACCGAGGACGCCGCCGACGGCGGCCTTGACGCCTCGGTGGGCCCGAGCTGGCGGATGATCGTGTCGTTCGCTTCTGCAGGCCCTTCGGCGCAAGGCGTGTACCCGGGCGGACAGTCGGAGAACCCGGCGTCCCCGTGGTACGCCAACCTCATCCCGCTGTGGTGGGACGGGCGGTACCTGCCGGTTCCCGCGCCGGGCTCACAGGCCGGGCCTATTCGCTGGACGCTTGATGGCTGAACCGCACTTGACACTGACAGGGAAGACGGCGACGTTCGGGCGTGGGCCCCGGCTGAGCTGGCGGCGTGCCGCCGCGTGGGCGGCCGCGTTCGTCGTGGCGACGGCGGTCATCGTCGCGGGCGCCGAGGCAGGCGCGTGGTTCCTGCCGTTCGCGGCCGGAGTGTGCGCCGGGCTGTTTTCCCGGTTCCTCGGGCTGCGTGCCTGCCTGCTCACCGCGGGAGCCGCGTCACTGCTCGGCTGGGCGGTCCCGCTGTGGTGGCAGGCGATGTCCGGCGCGCCGGTCGGCGGCGTCGCCCGAACCGTCGCGGCGCTGGCCGGGCTCCCGCCGTACGCGCCTGTCACGGTGGGGGCGACGCTGCTCATCGCGGCCGCTCAGGCGCTGTGCGGTCTGTGGCTGGTCCGCGCCCTCACGCCGCGCCGGTTATGCAATACCCCATCCGCAGAGCACCAGTGATACCCGTCCGCCCAACTGCCCGTAATGCGAAGAATGTCCGATATACGATTGGGTTTTCGAGTAAACTTTTTTTACCGAGAAGACTTCGTGTGAGTATACGATGAATTATTTACGCTAGGAAAAATGTCTTCGCGATCATGGAGCCCGCGGCCGTGCCCATCCTTCCGGTTAGTCCCTAATGGGAGCCGCCACTACACTACGCGCGAGACAACGACCGAAGGACGAACGTGCGCTGGTCCACCATGCATATCCCGACGCTGCGCGAGGACCCCGCGGACGCGGGCGCGCCCAGCCACCGGCTGCTGCTGCGCGCCGGATACATCCGTCAGCTGATGGCGGGTCACTACTCGTTGCTGCCGCTGGCGGTCCGGGTCCGGCTGAAGGTCATCGGCGTCATCCGCGAGGAGATGAACCGCATCGGTGCGCAGGAGATCCTGATGCCGGTGCTGCACCCGGCCGAGGCGTGGCAGCGCAGCGGGCGCTGGGAGTCGATCGGCGAGGAGATGTTCAGGCTCCGCGACCGTAAGGGCGCCGACCTCGCGCTTGGCATGACACACGAGGAGATCGTGGCGACGCTCGCCACCGAGCTGTCCTCGTACCGCGGGCTGCCGCAGATGTGGTACCAGTTCCAGACCAAGCTGCGCGACGAGGCACGGCCGAAGGCGGGGCTGATGCGGACCCGCGAGTTCACCATGAAGGACTCCTACAGCTTCGACTTGGACGCGGCCGGCCTGGATAAGTCGTTCGACCTGCACCGCGGGGCATATATTCGCGCCTTCGAGCGGCTGGGCATCCCCGCGCTGGGCGTGGAGGCGTCCAACGGCACGATGGGCGGTTCGGGCTCGACGGAGTTCGTCTGTCCGTCCCCCTCCGGCGAGGACGACATCGCGCACTGCCCGGACTGCGGGTACGCGGCGAACATCGAGGTGGCGAGGTCAGCGCTGGCGCCCGTGGACGCCGCGCTTGACGCAGCGGCCGCGCTTGACGACGCGCCGGGAAGGTTCGACACGCCCGGGGTGCGGACGATCGAGGATCTGGCCTCCGGCTACGACGCGCCCGGGATGAGGCAGATCAAGACGCTGGTGTACGTGCTTGACGGGCAGCTCACGCTGGTCCTGCTGCGCGGCGACCACGCGCTTGAGGAGCAGAAGCTCATCGACGCCACCGCCGCGAGGTCCGTCCGCCCGGCCGGCGCCGACGAGATCTTCGACGCTCTCGGCGCGCACCCGGGCTCGCTCGGCGCGGTCGGCGTTGCCGACCTGCCGGTGATCGCCGACCTCACGATACAGGGCCGGTCGGGCATGGTGACCGGCGCCAACACCGACGACGTGCACGTGCGCGGTGTCGACGTCGCGCGGGACATCGCCGTCGGCAGGTGGGCTGACCTGCGCGTGGTGGAGGCGGGGGAGCCCTGCGTCCGCTGCTCCTGTCCGCTCGAGGTCATCAAGGGCATCGAGGTCGGGCACATCTTCAAGCTCGGCTATAAGTACTCCGACGCCATGGAACTTTCGGTGTCCGGGCCGGAGGGCAAGCCGGTGAAGCCGATCATGGGGTCGTACGGCATCGGGGTCGAGCGGGCGATGGCCGCGATCGTCGAGGTGCACCACGACGATCGCGGCATCGTATGGCCAGCCGCGGTGGCGCCGTTCGAGGCGGTGGTCGTAGTGGCACAGCAGGACGACCCTTCCGTCGCGGGAGCGGGCGAGCAGGTGTACCGGTGGCTGATCGACGCCGGCGTGGACGCGATCATCGACGACCGGTCCGTGCGGGCCGGGGTCAAGTTCAGCGACGCGGAACTGGTCGGCATCCCGTTCCGGATCACGATCGGCAAGCGCGGCCTGGCCTCGGGCAACGCCGAGCTAACCGACCGCGCCACCGGCGAGACCGTGGCCGTCCCGCTTGACGATCTCACCGAGCGCGTCCGCAAGGCGGTCACCCACGCCATCTCCGGCCAGCGCTAGGGCGCTGGCCGGCCAGCGCTAGGGCGCTTCTTGCCGTGCCAGCCCCTTCGTGGCGGCGGCTTGGTCGCGCTCCTGGCAACGCAGCGCCCGGAGCACATCATCGCGGCCCTCGATGAGCAGGCGGCGCAACGACGGTGGGGGCGTCGCGGATTCCAGGTACGCGTCGGTCGCCTCCACGGTGTCCCGCGTTATCGGGCAGATCCCGTAGGCGCCCTCCACGAAGTCCTGCGCGATCGCCGAGCTCCAGTCTTGCCACACGTCGCCGATGACCGCGAAGTAGTCGGGGCAGTACGGCGCGGTCAGGTCCTGCTGATCCGGGTCGGCGAACCCGGCGAGCACGGCGCGGAACATCGCGATCGTCAGCTTGCCGCTGATCAGCGTCTCCCACGTGTCACGCTTGTTCGCCGGGGACGGGATCGCGGCGCGGCAGGTCGCGGCGTGCCGCTCGCCCGCGTCGGTCGCGTCCCGCGCCAGCTCGGCGTCGATGTCGGCGTCACCGCAGGCACCGCGGCTGACCAGCCGGCGCAGCAGCGTCCAGCGCAGTTCGGTGTCCACCCGCAGACCCTCGATCTGTTTCGTCCCCGACAGCAGGCCGGACAGCAGTGCCAGGTCGGCCTGGGAGAGAGCGACGCTGGCGAACGCGCGGACGTAGGCAAGCTGGTGATCGGACCCGGGCGCGGCCGCCATCAGCAGTGACCTGAGCGCCGACGCCATCAGCGTCATCCCCTCCTCCCGCCACGGGGGGTAGGCGAACCGCCGGATCGCCTGGCCGGCCTGCCGGAGCAGCGTCTGCACCACGCTGATGTCCCGCACCGAGTCCACGCCACCGAGCACCAGCCACACGTAGTCTCGCGCGGCCATCTCGCCGTCCCGGCACATGTCCCACGCGGACGCCCAGCACAGCGCGGCGGGCAGCGACGAGGTGAGCGAGCTTATCGAGGTGGCCAGCGTCTTCAGCGAGTGCTCGTCGAGCCGGATCTTGGCGTAGCTGAGGTCGTCGTCGTTGATCAGCACCAGGTCGGGCTGTGCCTCCCCGACCAGGGCGGGAACCTCGGTGGACGCGCCCGACACGTCGGTCTCGATGAACCTCCTGCGGACTAGGCCACTGTCCGTTCGGTCATAAAGTCCGATCCCGATGCGGTGCGAGCGCAGCACGGGATGGGAAGCGGGCGCCTCCTGCACCACGGAGAAGGAGGTGAAACGCCCGGACGAGTCGACAGAAAATGACGAGCGGAGCGTGTTCACCCCCGCCGTCTCCAGCCATTCCCGCGACCAGGCGCCCAGGTCACGCCCGGAAACCTCCTCCAGGGCGGACAGCAGATCCGCGAGGGTGGCGTTTTCCCAGGAATGCGCGGCGAAATAGCGCCGCACGCCGGCCAGGAAATTGTCCCGGCCGACATAGGCGACCAGCTGCTTGAGCACCGACGCGCCCTTGGCGTAGGTGATTCCGTCGAAGTTCACCTCGACCGCGTGGATGTCCGGGATGTCGGCGGCGATCGGGTGGGTCGAGGGAAGCTGGTCCTGCCGATAGGCCCACGCCTTGTAGACCTGGGCGAACGTGGTCCACGACTGGGTCCAGCGGGTGGCTTCTGCCTGCGCGAGCGTGCCTGCCCAGGTGGCGAACGACTCGTTCAGCCACAGGTCGTTCCACCAGCGCATCGTCACCAGGTCGCCGAACCACATGTGCGCCATCTCATGCAGGATCGTCTCGCCGCGCGCCTCGCGGGAAAAGTCGGTGACGCGCGAGCGGAACACGTAATCCTCGAGGAACGTGACCGCGCCGGCGTTCTCCATCGCACCTTCCTTGAACTCCGGCACGAAAAGCTGGTCATACTTACCGAACGGGTACTTGATGCCGAACGCGGCGTGGTAGAAGTCGAAGCCCTGCTTGGTGACCTCGAATAGCTCGTCCGGGTCCAGGTACTCGGCCAGCGACTGCCGGCAGAAGATGCCGAGCGGAATGCCGTCGTGCTCGTCGCGGACCACGTGATAAGGGCCGGCCGACACGTGCGTGATGTAGGTCGACATCACCGGCGTCGGCGGGAAGTGCCACAGTCGCTTCCCGCCCTCGGCCGGCGCGCCGCCGTCGACGTCCGGCGTCATGTTGGACACCACCAGCCAGCCCTCGGGGGCGAGCACGGTGAGTTCGTAGCTCGCCTTGAGGTCGGGCTGGTCGAAGCAGGCGTAGATGCGGTGCGCGTCGAACGTCTCCAGGTCGGAATACATGTAGACGTTGCCGTCAACGGGGTCGGTGAACCGGTGCAGCCCCTCGCCGCTGCGCGAGTACGCGCACTCGGCAACCACAAGCAACTCGTTGCGGGAGGCAAGGCCGTCAAGCGTGATCCGTTCGCCGTCGAAACTGTCCAGGCTCACCGCCGCGCCGTTGAGGGCGATCTCGCGGACTTCCGCGGCCACCAGGTTGATGAAGGTGCTCGCGCCCGGCCGCGCGCAGTCAAAACTGACCTTAGTCACAGCACGGAAGGTGGTGTCGCCCCTGGTCAGGTCCAGCTCAACCTGGTAGGAGCCGACGGTGATCAGCGCGGAACGCATCTCCGCTTCGTCGCGGGTGAGATTAGCTGCCACCAGGTGATCCCTTCGTGGTCGTCGAGGATGTCCAGTGATCATCGCACGCGGAATGCATGTGTACTGCACAAGGTTGTGGGCGTTGAAACCCTGCCGGCCTAGATGAACAGGAGCCCGCATGACCGAGCAAGAGCGTACCGTGGTCGACTTCTGGTTCGACCCCGTCTGCCCCTGGGCGTGGATCGCGTCGCGATGGATGCACGAAGTCGAGAAGGTACGGCCGGTCACCACGAATTGGCACGTGATGAGCCTTTCGGTGCTGAACGAGGGCAAAGAGGACATGCCCGAGCAGTACAAGGAGTTCATGCGGACGGGCTGGGGGCCGGTCCGGATTTGCATTGCCGCGGAAAAGGCCCATGGTCCCAGGGTGCTTGACCCGCTCTACACCGCGCTTGGGACGCGCTTCCACCACGAGAAGGCGCCACGTGAGCGTGCCACCTACGAGGCGGCGCTCGCCGAGGCCGGCCTGCCGGCCAGCCTGGCCGACGCCG